>FLNX01002026.1_pt1 | contig 22248 bp, 21 predicted proteins | sample 1140341 | NCBI WGS metagenome assembly FLNX01 (sample SAMEA3878208, study PRJEB12797) | bioreactor metagenome | biome: Moose rumen | place: Sweden | collected 2011-10
CAAGAAAATAATGTAACCACAAAATTTCAACAACACCTGCCGCAGTTATACCCCAAGCCAATCCGTGAGCTGTGGTCGGAGTAAACGGAACCAACACAAATATCGATAAAATAATCATCAAATTAAGGATTATCGGCGCGGCAGCCGGTGCAGCAAATTTATTAAACGAATTTAAAATTCCGGACTGAAATGACACAATAGAAATAAACAGCAAAAAAGGAAATGTAATTCGGCAAAGTGAGGCAGCCAAGGTCATTTTTTCGGCATCATCGGCAAATCCGGGAGCCAAAACCTGCACCACATAAGGCATAATAAATTCCATCAACAAAACAAACATCCCCACAAAAAATGCTAATACCGTAATTGCAGCAGATGCAAAAAGCAGCGCTTTTTTACGATTTTCCGCACAAAGCTTTTGTGATAACATTGGCACAAAAGCTGTGGTAAAAGCACCCTCGGCAAAAAGTGAGCGAAACAAATTCGGCAATTTAAACGCAACAAAAAAGGCATCAGCCATTGCACCGGCGCCTAAAAAATTAGCCAGAATTATATCCCGCAAAAATCCGGTTAAACGCGAAAGAAGAGTAAATCCGCCGAAGGTAGCTATAGCTTTAAATAGATTCATTTTTTATTGCAGTTGGTTTTTTATTAACACGATGTTAACCGATTATATATTACAATATTTGATATTGAAACAACAAAATTAGGGGTTGTTGAGAGATTTTTTCAAGAAAACCGCGGGTTTTAGCTTGACAAAAAATAAAAAACTTGAGATAGTTGACAAAAATAACTGTATGGAGAATCACTTATGGATTCCGAAGATATTAAAAAAGACAATAAAAAAAATACCGACAAATTCAAAAACGAGCCTAAGATTGAAAAGGTCGGCGGAATTAAAGGTTGGTTATTACGTAAAGCCAAAACCTTTATGTTTGACGTCAAAAATAATAAATTGGTGTTGCCGCAGGGGGTAACTTTGACCGTAGAGGAAAAAGCCGAATTGGAGGCTATGTTTGGTCAGATTATAGACCAAGCTGAGGTTGTGGCAAAGCATCGTGAACAAGTTATGAGTGCACAACAACAAATGGGTGTACGTTTTAAATCCAATGTGGTGAAAGGTTACAGTTTGCTGGTTAACGGAACTTATCGCGAATTGACCGGAGTTTTAGCACATAAAATTCACGATAACTTATCACAAATGTTATCGGTGGGTAATTTACGCGGACTTTGGAAAGTTTTAAACAAAAGTAATGATAATAACAAGCTGGCTGAAAAAACAGCGGTTAACTCTATGCAAAAGGTTCGTGAACGCGAGACCCGCTAGAAACTTTACGTTTTAATTAAATTCCACCCCCGAAGTAACAAACTTCGGGGGTTTTGGTTAAGCAATGATTTCCGGCTTGGCGCGTTTTCTGGCTAAAGGATCCAAAATACGTTTACGTAAACGTAAAGATTTGGGCGTTACTTCCAGTAATTCATCATCTTGAATGTAGGACAAACCTTGCTCCAAGCTCATTTTGCGTGGCGGAATTAAATCAATAGCTTCATCTTTACCGGCGGCGCGGATATTGGTCAGCTGTTTGGCTTTGCAGGGATTAACCTCTATATCATTAGGTTTGGTGTGTTCCCCTATAATCATACCGGTATAGACCGGAACACTCGGATCAATAAACATCGGACCGCGTTCTTGTAATTTCCACAAAGAATAAGCAATCGCTGTACCGGTTTCAGAAGAAATCAAAACTCCGGTACGGCGGCTTTCAATTTCTCCTTTGTAAGGTTCATAGCATTTGAACAAGCGGTTCATCACACCGGTTCCGCGCGTGTCGGTCAAAAATTCAGAGTGATAACCGATTAAACCGCGTGAAGGGGCATTAAAAATCAGACGAGTTTTGTTACCGACTTGTGAAGGGATCATCTCAACCAATTCACCACGGCGGCGACCAAGTTTTTCAACTACGGCGCCGGAAAATTCCTCATCAACATCCACTGTTACTTCCTCAACCGGCTCTAAAAGCTGACCATTTTCATCTTTTTTCATCAAAACACGCGGGCGGGAAATTGACAATTCAAAGCCCTCGCGGCGCATAGTTTCAATCAAAACCCCGAGTTGCAATTCGCCGCGTCCGGCAACCTCAAAAGAATCGGACGTGCTGGTGCGCGAAATTTTTAGGGCAATATTACCCTCGGCTTCTTTGCACAATCTATCCCAAATAACCCGCGAAGTAACCTTGTCACCTTCGCGACCGGACAAAGGGGAATCATTAATTGAAAAAGTCATTGCTAAGGTCGGCGGATCAATTGGTTGAGCTTTGATTGCCTGTGTAACTTCCAACGCGCATAATGTATCAGCAACCGTACCTTTAACTACACCGGCAACCGCAACAATATCACCGGCGTGGGCAACTTCCAAAGCTTCTCTGGTTAATCCGCGGTAGGCCAAAATTTTACTGATACGAACGCGTTCAATTTCTTGGCTGTCACCATTTAAAACCTTAACCGTATCATTGACACGCAAAGTACCGGACTGAATTTTACCGGTAAGTAATCGACCGATGAATTTATCGGCTTCCAAAGTGGTGGCCAACATCGAAAAGGGCGCATCGGGTTGACAATTAGGCTCGGGCACATAAGAACAAATCAGCTCGAACAGCGGGGTTAAATCTTTCTTTTCATCGCTAAGCTCCTTAACCGCCCAGCCATTGCGTCCGGAAGCATATAAAACCGGAAAATCAAGTTGTTTATCATTAGCATCAAGGCTGACAAACAAATCAAAAACCTCGTTTAATACTTCATCACAACGGGCATCGGGTTTATCGGCTTTGTTGATAACCACAATCGGGCATAAACCCAATTTAAGAGCTTTGCCTAAAACAAATTTAGTTTGCGGCATCGGACCTTCGGAAGAATCGACCAACAAAACAACACCATCAACCATTGATAAAATACGCTCAACCTCACCGCCGAAATCCGCGTGCCCCGGGGTATCGACGATATTGATATGAGTGCCTTTCCAATTCACGGAAGTGCATTTTGAAAGAATGGTAATACCTCTTTCGCGCTCGAGTTCATTACTATCCATCACACAGGTTTCGACCTGTTGATTTTCTCTAAATGTGCCGCTTTGTTTCAAAAGCCCGTCGACCAAAGTTGTTTTACCGTGGTCAACGTGGGCTATGATGGCAATATTACGCATATTCATTCTTTTTTCTCACAAAAACTGTTAAAATTGTCCTCAAAATACACTTTTGAATTTAAATTTCAATAATTTTTGTAAAAAAAAGAATAAAACAAAATTTGACACAATCGATAAAATAATGTACAATTATAATGTAAAATAAAAAAAATGACCGGTCTCGAAAGAGGTCGGTCGTTTTTTTATCAAGTATAAGCCTTGGCTACTTCACTGATACTACGTTTACTGTGCTCATTCAGCTCTAAGCCTCATCGGCACACTCCCGTGTGCCTTTCGCTTGTAGTCGAACCCACTGCTGTGGCTTCTCACCCCGTGGTACTTGCCCATATTACCTCAAACCCTATAAATGGGTTTTAGATAATATGGCGCGCCCGGCGGGGTTCGAACCCACAACCCTCAGCGTCGGAGGCTGATACTCTATCCAATTGAGCTACGGGCGCATAATCTGATAGATTTTATAATCAAATAAATCTAAAAAATCCAGTATTTTTTACGTAGAATTGTAAATTCTTTCTTCTTTATAAAATCTTTTCATCTTAAGGTTGTAATGGTTTTAAATGAATAATTTTTTCGGCAATTACGGAACAATTGTTTTTATATCATTTGCAAAAAATAGCTAGAAACCATAATGAGGATAAAAAAATACATTTTGCTATCAATGGATGGTTACGCATATTACTCGTTCCAATTAAAAACAGAAGCAAAAAAATAATGAGTATAAGTTCCATTATTTTTACATAAACTCTTAAATCATAATTATACCATACTTCATCTTCCCATATACAATAGTTCTTTTTAGAAGGAATAAGATAATCCATTAACAGAATAAAATAGAATAACAAATACGGAAATATATATCATTTAAATTTCCAAAGAAGATTAAAGGTTTTATTAAAAGATTTTTTATATTATTCATTGTGATATATCCTTAAAATAGCACTTAACATAATAATAGTATATAAATAAAAAAATCCCGCCATTTTTATGACGGGATTTCGACCCACTTTCTCACCATAGCAATTTTTGTAACACCTTCTTGCTACGCAGGTTTCGCGATTTTATCGCTCAACAACTTCGCTTCGGTCACTTGTTTGCTAATATTTGGTTCAATGATTTACATCATTTTCCAAATATAATCAAACTACGCCTCTTGTGGCAAAAACACCCGGAGCAACGGTTGTTTTTGTCCTCGATCGTCGGTGTTGTCAATATATCGCCTGTAATTATTTGTTTTTTGCGGATAATTTCTGAGGTTTAGCAAAAATGCTTTTTTACGGTCTTTTTCCATAAGAAAGTAATTTGTTGCGCACAAGTCCGCGTAAAGATACTTCCGGTCTGGCACCATAGTGAGTAACCACCTCGGCCGCCGCTATTGAACCGATAATTGCACAAGTACCCAAAGAACGTCCCTGCGTCATACCATAAAGAAATCCGGCAGCATACAAATCACCGGCTCCGGTAGTATCAACAGCATTTTCGATTTTTTCCGCTTCCACAAAAATCTTGGTGCGGCCGTTAACCACAACCGAACCTTTTGCACCACGCGTAATAGCAGCAATTTCAATATGCGGTTTTATTAAATCTAAACACTCATAAAAATCCTCGCCTTTATACAAGGTGCGCAGCTCATCATCATTAGCAAACAAAACATCAACATTTTCTTTAATAAAATCTAAAAACAAATCTTCTTTGCCATTAACCGCGTTAACATCAGAAAGTGAAAAAGCCACCTGTCTGCCATATTCGTGCGCAATTGTTGCGGCTTTTGCGGCAATATTAACACCATTATCATAACCGAAAATATAACCCTCAATATAAGTGATAAGGCTGGCTTTGATAATATTTTCATCTACATCATCTTCGCTTAAATATTTATTGGCTCCCAAATAAGTAAACATTGAACGCATCGCATCAGGGGTTACCAAAACTATAGAGCGTCCGGTCATAGGACCTTGATTAAGCGGGGGCGTAAAGAAATCCACACCGGCAGCACCGATGTCACGAGTAAACTCTTGACCTAAAGCATCATCGTGAACTTTACCGATAAAAGCCGGAGCTCCGCCTAATGAAGCAATACCGGCAACCGTATTGGCCGCAGATCCTCCGGGAACTTCGCGCTCGGGAACAATATCGTTATAAATTTGACCGGCATCTTTAGCTTCCAAAATTTGCATTTGCCCTTTAGGTAAATTACGTTCAACCAAAAACCTATCGCCAACCTTGGCTAAAACATCAACAATGGCATTACCGATACCAACGACATCATAGTAAGTAGCTGTTTCTTTTTTCATAACGACACTCTTTTCAAAACAAAAACTCCTCTTTTGAGGCTTCACCCCAACAAGAGGAGTCATAATTAATTTAAATTAAGCTGCCGGAAGATTCTTTGCATTCTCTTGGGCATATTTAATCCATTTTTCTTCAGCATCATCTTCGGGGGTAATAGCCTCTTGCGGACACTCCGAAATGCAAACGCCGCAATCAATGCAAGTATCGGGATCGATAACCAACATATCATCAGCTTCGTGGAAAGCGTCTACCGGACATACTTCGGTGCAGCTTTTGCATTTGATGCAAGAATCATTAACAACAGATACCATTTTTAACTCCATATAAATTGTTGATCAACGAACCAGAAATACCTTATTGCTAAAAATAAATCAAGCCTAAACTTGCATTAGTCAAAAAAAATCACTAACTTTAATATAAACAAATAATTGTGAGGAGTTTAAAATATGAGTGAAAAACAAGCTTTTCAAGCTGATGTCAGCAAAATGCTGGATATTGTAATTAATTCGCTGTATTCGGAAAAACAAATATTTTTACGCGAGCTGATTTCCAATGCTTCCGACGCGTGCGATAAACTTAAATATTGGGCTTTAACCAATCCTGCCGCCGCTAAAGAAGCCAAAGACTTTAAAATTATACTCACTCCCGATGATAAAGCTTTAACTTTAACGATTGCCGATAACGGAATCGGTATGAATAAACAGGATTTAATTGCACATTTAGGTACAATCGCCAAATCCGGCACCGCCGATTTTGTAAAAAACGCTTCTGAAAACGGCAGTGCTGTTGAACTTATAGGCCAATTCGGCGTAGGTTTTTATTCGGCGTTTATGGTAGCGGATAAGGTGGAAATTCTTACCCGTAAAGCCGGAGAAGAACAGGCGTGGCGTTGGATTTCCAATGGCGTCGACGGATTTGAAATATCCGAAGACAAAAAAGATTCTAACGGCACCGAAATCAAACTTTATTTGAAAAAAGACGCCAAAGATTATGTTGACACAATTTATTTGCGCTCGGTTATCCGCACTTATTCCGACCATATAACTTACCCCATAGTGCTTAATTTAGGTAAAGCCGGAGAAGAAACCATCAATAAAGGCTCGGCTTTGTGGACACGCCAAAAGTCAGAGATTACACCTGACCAATATAAGGATTTTTATCAACACATTTCGCATAATTTTGATGAACCTTGGTTGACTTTGCATTTTAAAGCGGAGGGCAACATCGAATATACCGGATTATTGTATATTCCCTCAACTATGCCCTACGACTTGTTCCAACCGGATAAAAAACACTCGCTGAAATTATACATAAACAAAGTATTTATATCCGACAAAATTGAAGAATTGATGCCGCATTATTTGCGGTTTGTACAAGGGATCATTGACAGCGCCGATTTGCCGTTGAACATATCGCGTGAAATGTTGCAATATTCACCGTTAATGGAAAAAATTAAAACCGGAACTGTTAAACGCTTAATTAAAGAATTGCAAAAACACGCTAAAAATTATGATGATTATATGAAGTTTTGGTATAATTTCGGCATTGTACTGAAAGAAGGAATTTATGAAGATTTTGCCAATCGCGAAGATTTGGCCGGATTAAGTTATTTCTACTCAACCAATGATCAAGAGAAACTGACTACCTTAGATGAATATATTGCACGTTGCGACAAGGAACAAAAGGTTATTTATTATATTACCGGTGATGATATTAAGGTAATGCGTAATAGCCCGCAATTAGAGGCATTTAAACAGAAAGGAATTGAGGTATTGTTACTCAATGATCCGATTGATGAGTTTTGGCCGCAGGTTTTGACTAATTATAAGGAACACGCCATCAAGCACATCAGCCAAGCCGACATAGATATGAATTGGCACAGAGATGAGAAAAAAGCCGATGAGGGCAGTTTGCAAAAGTTAATTGATCTGATGACCGAATTGTTTAAGGGAGAAATCGGTAAAGTTGTCACGTCAGAACATTTAACCAAGTCACCGGTAAGTTTAACCGTTGAGGCGGGACAAATGAGCCTGCATTTGGAACGTTTAATGCGCAACCATCAGCAACAAACCGCTTTTGCTTCCACACGAATTTTGGAAGTTAATCCTTATCATCCGCTGATTATAAAATTGAGTGATATTTTGGCAGATGGTAAAGATAAAACAAAAGTTGAGGAAGCCTTACAAATATTACTGGATCAAGCCAAAGTGACTGAAGGTGAACCGGTGAGCGATCCGGCAAAATATGCGGAATTAATCAGCGGTTATATTTTACAAAGTTTGTAAAAATACTCACCAATACTTTGAAGATAAAAAATTTTTTTGACAATATCCTTTATTTAGATAAAATACTACCTAAATAAATGTAGCCGAAAAACTTTTAGACAAGAAAGGAATTTTTTAATGAAAGCCATTACCGATAATGAATTTGAAACCGAAGTACTAAAATCAAAAGGTTTAACCTTGGTTGATTTTTGGGCTGAATGGTGCGGTCCCTGCCGTCAACTTTTGCCTATTATGGAGGAAGTTTCCAGTGAAATGGGAACAAAAGTCAATATTTGCAAAATGAATGTTGATGAATCACCCAACACTCCGTCTAATTACGGACTACGCAGCATTCCATCGTTGTTGTTGTTTAAGGATGGTAAATTGGTTGATACCAAAATCGGTCTTAACACTAAATCAACCATTACCGATTGGATTAATCAATACGTTTAGAAAATATTTTTAATCTAAAAAGAGCTGACATTTTGTCAGCTCTTTTTTACAGATAGTCTACAAAACTATAGTTAGCGAGGCAATTTCTTCTATTAGTTGACAGTCAAACTACATAAAAACTGCGGATAGCGTGTGCAAATAATAAGAAATAAAAGCGGCGGCGAGTGAATGTACATAAGAAGTACACGACCGAGCCGCCGTCTTGCAATTTCTTCTATTAGTTGCCAGCTAGACGCAGTTTTTTCTAGAAATCTAAAGCGCGACGATATACATCCAGCAACTGATCCTGTTCTTCACGGTCAGCGGCATTCATCTTGCGCAATTTGATAACCGCCTTCATAATCTTAACGTCAAATCCGGCCGACTTGGCTTCGGCATAAATATCTCTGATGTCACCGGAAAGTGCTTTTTTCTCCTCTTCCAAATGCTCAATTCTTTCAACTAACGAACGCAATCTGTCAGCGGCGATTCCCCCGACCTCAACTTTATCTTCACTCATTTTACTACTCCTAATTAAAAAAATGTTGCTAAATTGATAGCAAATAAATTTTGCTTTTACAAGCCCAAAAATAACCGCTTATTAACTTCTTGCGATATATATTAAGCTTAAACGTAATCATTAAATCAAAGGAAAAAAATATGCCTATTGATACTCGCACCAAAATTTTGGCCACTATAGGTCCGTCTTGTGCTTCAAAAGAAAAAATTGCCGAACTGATTGACGCCGGAGCCGATGCTTTTCGCATCAATTTCAGCCACGGCACTTATGAAGATCATCGTAAAAACATCAAAATCATCCGCAAATTGGAAAAAGAAAAAAATCGCCTTTTAACTATTGTCGCAGACCTGCAGGGGCCGAAATTGCGTGTCGGTGATTTTGCCCAAGACAAAGTTTTACTCAAAGAAGGACAAAAATTTACCCTTGATCTCAACCCGCAATTAGGCGATGAAACCCGTGTTTGCCTACCTCATAAAGAAATTTTTGCCGCTGTCAAAACCGGTGAGATTCTTCTGGTCAACGATGGCTACATCGCCTTAAAAATCACCAAACATTCTAAAGATAAAATTGAAACAACCGTTAAAACCGGCGGCTATATTTCTTCCCACAAGGGCGTTAATTTGCCTAATACCAAGCTCAACATTTCCGCCATCACCCCCAAGGATAAAAAAGACATTAAATTTGCTCTTGAAAATGAGGTCGATTGGATCGGACTTTCTTTTGTGCAAAAACTTGATGATGTTAAAGAGCTCAAAAAATTGGTTAAAGATAAAGCACGTATCATCTCCAAACTTGAAAAACCATCAGCTATCGACGATTTAAACAATATCGTTAAAGAATCCGATGCCATTATGGTTGCCCGCGGTGACTTAGGGGTTGAATGCCCGATTCAAGTGGTTCCGGTATTGCAAAAACGCATTGTCAAAACCTGTCGCCATCAAGCCAAACCGGTAATTATCGCTACGCAAATGCTGGAATCTATGATATTAAATCCCACGCCAACCCGTGCGGAAGTTTCCGATGTAGCAACAGCTGTTTACGATGGTGCTGACACAGTTATGCTTTCAGCCGAAACTGCCGCCGGTAAATATCCTACCCAAGCAGTTAAAATGATGCATAAAATCATCTCTGAAGTAGAAGATGATCCGCTGTTCTTTGAATTGATGAACTCATCACGCGCAACTCCTTTTATGTCCAATGAGGCCGACGCTATAACTTTTGCCGCCTCCGAGATTTCGGCCACCTTAAAGAATGTCAGCGCCATAGTTTGCTACTCCTCTTCCGGATTCACTACTTTTTTAACCGCCAGCGAACGTCCGGCTTTACCGATTCTGGCACTATCACCGGATATTAAAGTTGCTCGCCAAATGGGTATTGTCTGGGGTGTTAAACCTTACATTAATAAAGAAAGTTTTCAAAAATTTGCTAATGTAGAAGACTGCGCGATAAAATATGCCGTAAGCTCCGGCTATGCCAAATCCGGCAATCACATCATTATTACCGCCGGATTCCCTCTAAATCAAAAGGGACGCACCAATATGTTGCACACGGTTTATATTCCTTAAAAGGAGATTCTGTTATGCCTCGCGCCATAATTTTAGTAATGGATTCGTTTGGCATCGGCGGAGCGCCTGATGCTGAACAATACGATGACAAAGGTGCCGATACTTGCGGTCACATTATCGATAATTATCCTAATCTGCAAATTCCCAATTTGGTAAAATTAGGTTTGCTCAAAGCTGCTAACGAATCCTCTCTAAGCAACCGACAATTGTCATCTGCCGATTCTCGAATTAATCTGCCATCTAAATACGGTCATTGTCAAGAAATCAGTTTAGCCAAAGATACCACTTCAGGACATTGGGAAATTGCCGGCGTACCGGTTTTGGAACCTTGGGGTTATTTTAAACCGGATTATCCGTCGTTTCCCGCTGATTTAATTGCAAAAATTTGTTCGCGCGCCAAACTATCCGGTATTTTAGGCAATATTGCCGCTTCCGGCACCGTGATTATTCAAGATTTCGGCGAGGAACATATCAAAACGGGAAAACCGATTTTTTACACTTCTGCCGACAGCAATATGCAAATTGCCGCTCACGAGAAGTATTTCGGCTTGCAAAAACTCTATGACTTATGTCAAATTGCTTATGAAGAGGTTAAACCTTATCACATTGCCCGCATTATTGCCCGCCCGTTTATCGGTGAAAAGAAAGGCGAATTTACCCGCACCTGTAACCGTCACGATTATTCGGTACCGCCTATCGCTCCGACTTTGCTTGATATAGCAAAATCTTCCCATCGCGAAGTTATTGCTATCGGCAAAATCAGTGACATTTTTGCATCTTCCGGTGTCACCCAAAAAATTCTTGCTTCCGGTCACGATGCTTTATGGGATAAAACTTTTAGCGCTCTGCAAACAGCTCCTGACAATAGTTTGATATTCACCAATTTTGTAGATTTTGATATGCTTTACGGACACCGTCGCGATTTGATGGGGTATGCTCGAGCTTTGGAAGATTTTGATAAACATTTGCCACAGTTAGCCGATTCTTTGCGTGATGATGATGTGGTATTTATTACTGCCGATCACGGTAATGACCCGACGGCAAAAGGCACTGACCATACCAGAGAGCAAATTCCGGTTTTAATGTTCGGGCATAAAATTGTCCCGTCAAATATCGGCCTGCGTCTGACATTTTCTGACATCGGGCAAACTGCCGCTGATGTTATCGGGTTGAAACTTAAAAACGGAGCTTCATTTTTATGAGTTGGCAAGCACCTAACTTAAAATCTGAACACTGTTTTTTCGGCTCAAAAGGCGGATTTTCTACCGGTGTTTTTAAAGGCCTTAACATCAGCCCCAAGGGTAACAAAAACCCTCAAGAATTTGCACAAAATTTAGCTTATATTGCCACGCAATTTGGCTTAGATTCTTCTCGGTTGGTATTATTAAATCAAGGTGTCAGCAATATTGCGCACTATGCGGCCTCACCCTCACAATATACCCTAAACGGCGATGGATTGGTTACCAACCAAAAAGATATTATCCTATGTCTGCGCACTGCCGATTGCGCGCCGATTTTGCTTGAAGATACCAAAAATCATATTATCGGCGCGGCTCATGCCGGTTGGCGCGGAGCTTTTTCGGGCATTATTGAAAACACTGTTAAATTGATGTTGCAAAAAGGCGCTGAGCTCAACCGTATTTCTGCCGCTATCGGCCCTTGTATTGCACAAAAATCTTATGAAGTTGATAATAATTTTTATCAAACTTTTACCACTGCCAATGCCGAATATGCCAAATATTTTATCCCCTCATCAAAAAACAGTCATTATCTCTTTGATTTGGAGGCGTTTTGTCAATACAAACTGCAATCTTGCGGCATAAAAAATATTTCTGCTTCGCATTTAGATACTTATGCGCTTGAAGATGATTATTACAGTTATCGTCGTTTTACCCACCGCCGCCAAGTATTAACTAACGGCGGATTTGCCGCGCAAATGTCATCAATCGTTTTAAGGAGTTAGCTCAAATGCACCGCCATCTTTTGCCTTTTTATGATGAACGCAAATGCAAGATTGATATGATAGTTATCCATTGTGAAATCTATCCTATTGAGGATGCTATAAAGGTTTTCACGGAACGTAAAGTCAGCTCGCATTATATTATTGATGAGAACGGCGAAATTTGGCAGTTAGTTGGAGAAAAACATCGGGCGTGGCACGCCGGAGTATCATCTTGGCAAGGGCAAAGCGACATAAATTCGCGCTCTATAGGGATTGAGTTGGTTTCACCGACTTTAGGACAAAAATCTTACGCAAAAGCACAAAAAGAGGCTTTATGTGCACTTTTGCAAAGGTTGATTAAAAAATATAAAATCACCTCGCAAAATATTGTCGGGCACTCCGATGTGGCACCCACCCGCAAAGCTGATCCTAATAAATCCTTTTTCTGGAAAGAACTTAACCAAAAAGGTGTGGGTATTTTTTATCAACCACGATTAAAAAACATCTCGCAACGTGCTGATATTGCACAACTTTTGCAAATTATAGGCTATGATACAGCTGATTTGGCAGCAGCCAAACTGGCTTTTTGCCGACGATTTATTCCGCAGGCGGTAGCGTATGAAAAAGATATTTGGAATATCGAAAAAAATCTGCCGCAAACAGCTAAAAATTTTAAAGAACCGAAGGAACTTAAATCGATTTTGCAAAATATTGCTCAGCAATATGAAAGCGCGTCCAATACCCCTTGTAAAATGTAAGCAGCAGCATCCGCATCAAGTTTTTGTTTGCGTTTGGCGCGCGACATATCCACCTCGGAGATGAGGAAATTTTCTACTGCTCGGGAAGATAATCGTTCGTCCCAAAAGATGTAGGGTAAATCAATTTCTTTGGCCAGTTTAGCGGCAAACTCTTTGGCTTTTTGTGCGGTATCACCCTCGATACCATTCATCTGTAACGGCAGTCCGTAAACCAGCCCGCCGACTTCTTTTTCCGCAATGATGCTTCTTATTTGCGCAACATCTCTATCCCAAGTTGAGCGCTGAATAATGGTTACGGGATTGGCGGTCATCAACAACAAATCCGAGGTGGCGACACCTAAACGTTTTTCGCCATAATCAAAACCAAGCAGTGCTTTGCCCTTGGGCAATAAAGATTTAAATTCACGTATTTCCATACGAAATACTTTATAAACTTGCGTAAAATTGTCAAGGCGCTAATTGATTTTTAATAAATCACCGTTATTATCAAGATAACTTTTTACTTTCTTTGAGGATTTATAAAATGAAAACCAAAATTTTTGCCTTTTTTGCTGCTTTGTTATTTGCTCTTCCTGCAAAGGCTGATTTAGCTATCGATGTAAGCGGTGCTATGCGCGATCCGATGCCTATTGCTTTAGCTGACATCATTCACGACGGCTTTTTCATCGGGCAACAGGGAAGCAAAATCCTCAAAGTCGTCGCCGCTGATTTGGAGCGTTCCGGCTTATTTAAAATTATCGATTCCTCAAGCTACATTCAAGATTTCTCTTCAATGGAACAAGAACCGGAGTTTATGGATTGGAAAGCCATCAAAGCTCAAGCTCTGGTGCAAAGCGCCATTGAAGAAACTCCAACCGGACAACTCAAAGTATCTTTTCGCTTGTGGGATGTTTTTTCCGAGAAACAGGTAACCGGTCAATCTTACACCACCACCAAAGACAACTGGCGCCGCATCGCCCACGTTATCGCTGACACTATCTATGAAAACCTTACCGGTGAAAAAGGTTATTTTGATACCCGCATTGTTTATGTATCGGAATCCGGTCCGGCAACACGCCGTATCAAACGCTTGGCTATTATGGATCAAGACGGCGAAAACCATAAGTTTTTAACCAATGGTGTTTCTATGGCTTTAACTCCGCGTTTCTCACCGAATTTACAAAAAATCACCTATATGTCTTATGCTAACAACTCACCGCGTGTTTACCTGCTTGATATTGAATCCGGTCAGCAGATGTTGCTGGGCAATTTCCCCGGAATGACTTTTGCCCCGCGTTTTTCACCCGACAGTTCCAAAATTTTGCTCTCTTATGCCTCGGGCGGCAAAACCAATATTTATGAAATGGATCTTAAAACCCGTAAAAATAAGCAACTTACTTGGGGCAGAGCAATTGACACCTCGCCGAGTTATTCTCCCGATGGCAGTCAAATTGTTTTCAACTCCGATAGAGGCGGCAATCAGCAACTTTATGTTATGAATGCCGATGGCAGTGATGCTAAGCGTATCAGTTTCGGCACCGGACGTTATGCCACTCCGGTTTGGTCACCCCGCGGTGATTATATTGCTTTTACCAAAATGGCAAACGGGCAATTCTATATCGGGGTAATGTATCCTGATGGAACCGGCGAACGCTTGCTTGCTTCCGGTTATTTGGTTGAAGGTCCGACTTGGTCACCCAATGGCCGTGTGTTGATGTACTTTCGCCAAGACAAAGGCACCGGACGCTCTACACCGCCGGTCAACCTTTATTCAATTGATTTAACCGGTTATAACGAGCGCCAAATTATCACACCTGCCGATGCTTCCGATCCGGCGTGGTCACCCTTGTTGCCCTAAGACTACATTGCCGCTAAAACTTGCTTATAATAATCAATTACCGCACGGATTCGCGGTACGTCTTTGACTTCTTTGCGAGCAAACAAATAAACCTTAGAATTAAAAGGGCAAATTATATCATCTAAACAAATCAATTCGTAATTCTGTTTGGCAAAACTTTTGGGCAGAATACCGATACCGCCGCCGGCAGTTACCATTTCATTAACCACAAAATTACTGTTAGACAAACAGATACTTTGAGTATTATTATCCAAATCTTTAATATCGTTACCGTATTTATCCAGCCATTCTCTCTTTAATATCAAACGATGTTTTTGTAAAATATCAGCTAAATTTTGCGGAACGGAATGCTTTTGTAAATAATTATTTGAAGCAAAAAATCCGCAAGCAATTTCCTTAGTCGTAAGCACAACCAAATCATCATCTTTAGGAAAATCATAACTTAATCCCACATCATAATCTTTTTTATCGCGATTAGCGACGGTATCAAACGTATCAACGGATAACGATATATCGGAATATTTATCTAAAAAGCTATCTAAATATCCGCCTTGCAAATTATACTTTACTATTCTGTCGCAAGCCACCCGCACTTCGCCTTTAACCGCATTTTCACGCTCTCTCATCTCATAAGCTGATTTAAGACAATCAACAACCTTTTCAGCCAAAACAAACAATTTTTCACCATATTCCGTTAAGGCACAGCGTCGGTCATTAACCGCAATAAGCTGAAATCCTAACTCTCGTTCCAATATTTCCAAATACTTATTTAAGGTATCTATAGAGGTATTCATTCTTCTGGCAGCCATAACCTTACCATCATTTATCTTAACGGCATAAAGCATAAAAAGTCCTTCCAAATTAACCAAGTCCTTTTTACTAACCAAGTACTTTCTCCTCTTATATTTACAGAATTTTTGCAATTCACAATATAATTGTAATTTATAAAAAACAAATTTTATTTGCAATAGTTTATTCTTGTTTTTCAGAACATTTTAAATAAATACACTTTTTAGTTTAATAGGCGTTTTCTAACGCATTAATATTTTATTATTCTTTTTTCGATACAACGTTCGCTAGATGCGTTTTCTTATAAAAGCGAGGTAACTATGCCATCATTGAAACAAACCGTTAAAACCATTGATTTTGCCCGTAATTACTTCCGACATATAACCTTATGTTACCATTCAACGCTTGATGGCAATAAGATTTCTTTCTACACCAATAATTTGCAAATTGCGCCTTACTTGTCACAAGATTTTGATCTTATCACATTCAAAAAGCTATTTAATCTCTGCCAAAATAATGGCGTTTTTGATTTACATTTTTCCAATCATATTCCTTGTGTAACTTTTAATGCCGCCGCTAAACATATGACCAGAAAATGGCCGCGTGATCATATGGGTATGATCCCCCTTATTGCCGAATGTTATCCTGATGAATTATGGCACGGACTTTTACAGTGGTGCAATGCCTACTCTGCTCCCGAGGAAATAAAAGGCTTCGAACGAGTATTTAAAAAACCTGCTTGTGCTCGCCATAATCACGGCATTGCCCACGTTTTTTGGCAAAATTCTGATGGTTCTTTGCGACGTGACGTAAACTGGAAAATGAACCAGCGTATTGAATCTCACGGTGAGTTCTTACGCTGTTTAACTTCCGAAACCATTACAAGAATCAAAAAAAATCTTCCTGTTCCTTCTCAAGTTATTCAAACCATTGTTCGCTTAACTCATTATTTGTATATCCAAGGTATTTCTCCGCAAAGTTGCGGTCCTTGGGAAGAAATTCCTTTTGCTAATGGTTGTAATTGGGATAATTTAAGCGTCGTTCAAGCCTTTAAGCAAGTAATAAACCTGCAAAATGAACTAATCTTGCATTCCCTTCAGCAAAAAAAATTTCAATCTTTTGATAACCGACTAAGCAACAGTTTTAAGCTTACTCCTTTATTTTCCGACATATCTCATTTAGATGATTTTATTATCCAAAGTTCCAGCGCCATTCGTCACTTCTACCTTCAAGAATTTCGCGGCGCAACTTCGCGTGTTGATTCATCTTTAACTATGCTGGCTGCTGAAGATTTTGACTTTAGTGTTAATGGTGATTTACTGATAAATATCCGTAAACACTTAAAAGTTTTAGCTAAGTTTGAAAAACACTTACTCCACAAATTCGGCGCTTGGCGATATAACAGTTTTAAAACCACAGTTGATGGTCAAGAAATAATTTCTTGCGACAGCTATCTTAATCTCAACTATTACTTACTTTGCGATAAGGACGGCTTTTTATATCAACAAAAAAACAATCTTGCTTGTCGCTTTGATAATAATATCAATACTCCAAATGATAATGGTGTAAGCAACTTCACTCAGCGAGCCCTTGCTGCTAAAGAAAAAACCTCTGCTCAATGGGGCTTGCCTCTATCTTATACCGCTATAGCTTATGGTAAGTTGGTAGCTTTATTATTAAATAAGCGCGATAAAAGCGGTAAATTATCTTCAGCCGAGCAACAACTTCTTAATTTTTGTTTTAATAAAGAGCAGGAATTTATCAAACGTACTTACGCAACCATCAGCGGTTGCTGTAAAGACGGTACGCCTTTTCTCAAGGCTGACGGACAGCCTATTGCTGCATTTCGCAAACCCGAAGCTTATCAAGCCGTAACTTCTTGTATAGGTGGTAAAGACTTTGCTTATATTCCCGGAGTCAATGATCATTTAGGCTGGGATGCTGCCAAATGTTTTGAGGCCTCTCAGCTGTTTTTATCTAATTTGAGGCGTTTTGAGCTTTTTTCTTAAAATTTTACTTGACTAATTACCTAAATCTATGTATTAAGAGGCAACGACTTTATATATAGGGAATAAAAAAATGGCTAAAAAATGTGAAATTTCAGGCACCGGCGTAATGAGCGGCAACAATGTCAGCCACGCTAACAATCGCTCTCGTCGTCGTTTCTTGCCTAATTTGCAGGTTGTTTCTTTGTTAAGTGATATTTTGGGTAAAGTCTTCAAACTCAAAATCACAGCAAAAACTTTGCGCTCAATTGAGCACAACGGCGGTTTGGATGCTTATCTCGAGTCGACCTCCAGTTCCAAATTATCCGCTGAAGCTGTTGAGATAAAAAAAGCTATTGCTAAAAAGAAATCCGCAAACTAATCAACAGTTTTGCAATTTGCAACAAACCCCGTCATTGCTAAATGATGGGGTTTTGTTTTAACTTTATCCCCGTTATCCACAGAGAGATAACTCAACCGTCAAACAAAACTCTTTGCACTTTTGTGCAATATGCTGTATCAAGCAAGGTAACTTGTTTTTATAAAAAGGACTCTATATCAATGTATCAACCTGACCCCGAACAATTACCTAAAAATATTGAAGCTGAACAAGCTTTACTCGGTGCTCTTCTGGCTAACAACAAGGTTTATGAAAAAATCTCGGAAATTTTGACACCGGAGCATTTTTCCGACCCTATCCACGCGCAAATTTATGATGTAATTGCCAAATTAATTACCAAAGGCCGTGTAGCTGATGTTATTACCTTAAAAAATTACTTTGAGCAAAACGGCACCTTAAACGAGGTTGGCGGACATAAATATCTCATCAAGCTGGCAGATTCGGCCACACCTTTGACTGACGCTGAATACTACGCGCAGTTTATCTACGATAAATATCTCCGCCGCGAATTAATCAATATCGGATGTGGCATTGCCACTGATGCCGCCAAAGAAGATATTGATTCGGAAGCAACCTTACAAATTGAAAATGCTGAGAAAAAACTTTATGACTTGGCAACCGTCGGAGAAGCGTCTAAAGGATTCATTACTTTTTCTTCAGCTATGCAGGATTCGGTAAATCGCATTGAAGCTGCTTTACAAAAAGGCGGTAAATTATCCGGTTTGCCCACCGGTTTGGATGATTTGGATAACAAAATCGGCGGATTAAACGACTCCGACCTTATCATTATAGCCGGACGTCCGGCTATGGGCAAAACCGCCTTAGCCACCAATATTGCTTATAATGTTGCCGAATATATGGCTCAAGAAAAAAGCATTGCCGCGACCAAAAAGGGGGTCGCTTTCTTTTCTTTGGAAATGTCGGCTGACCAGTTGGCTTCACGTATTTTATCCACGGTTACTCAAACCAATGGTCACGATATGCGTGTCGGCAAAATAGATAACGCACAATTTACCCGCTTAGCGGCAGCAGCTCGTACATTGGAATCTATTCCGCTTTATATTGATGACACTCCCGGATTAAACATAAATGCCATTCGCTCGCGTGCTCGCCGTCTTAAACGCTCTCACGGTTTAGGTTTGATTGTTATTGATTATATTCAGCTTATCACCGGAACGGGAAGTAAAAAAAGCGAAGGTAACCGAGTTCAAGAGGTGTCTGAAATTTCCCGCGGTCTTAAAATTTTAGCCAAAGAATTACAAGTACCGGTTATTGCCTTATCGCAATTGAACCGCAGTGTCGAAAGCCGCGAAGATCGCAAACCGCAAATGGCTGATTTGCGTGAATCCGGTTCAATTGAACAAGATGCTGACATAGTCCTTTTCGTTTTCCGTGAAAACTATTATATAGCCAACAGTGTCCCCGCCCAACGTGAAAATGAAACGCCGGAAAAATTTCAGCAGCGTTATGATAATTGGCTGATTCGTTGTAAAGAAACCGCCGGACGTGCTGAAGTTATTATCGGTAAACATCGTCACGGTACTACCGGACCGATTCCTTTATCATGGAATGGTGACTTTGCTCAATTCGGCAACCTTGCCCGCGAAGATCGCCTTCCCCAACGTATAGGAGCTTAAAAGCAATGTCTTCAAGCAGTACTACAGATTCGCCGGCGCAGCGCTTTGTCGATTGCGATTTTGAACCGGAATTTTGGAAAAAAAAATCTCCCGAACAATTTACCCAAACGGAATGGGAGCTTTTGTGCGACGGCTGCGGTAAATGTTGTCTTAATAAACTGGAAAACAAAAACAAAATTTATTTCACTTCCGCTCGTTGCCGCTTCCTTAATCCCGAAAACGGTCTATGCCGCATTTATGAACATCGTTTTGAAAAAGTTGCCGATTGCCGCAATATAACCTTGCAAACGGTTTTATCCGAACCGGAAATTTTACCTCCTTCCTGTGCTTATCGGTTGGTTGTTGCTAAAAAAGACTTACCTCTTTGGCACCCTCTTATCAGCGGCAATCCCGATTCGGTACATCTTGCCGGCAAATCCGTAAGAGCTCACGAAACTATTTCTGAATCCGAAGTAAAAAATTATGAAGATTACATTGTTGAATGGCCGACCCTTTGATTATCAAGCTTTTTGCGGATTTCCAATCAAAGTAATAACTTCTGCCAAAGCCAAGCGTTTGACTTTACGCATAGATGAAAAAATACACTTGCCGATATTAACTTTACCGCGACGTTGTTCTGTTGCTAAAGCCAAAGAGTTTTTAGCCCTGCATCGTGATTGGATTATCAATATGATGGGCCGCTTACCTAGGGCACAAACTTTTTGCTCCGGTGATGAAATTATTTTTTTCGGTGAAACCTATCGCATTATTCATTGCCCGCAAAATCGTTATACCGTTTTGGTTAATAACACGTTGCAAATAAGCGGTGATAGTGAGTTTTTACATCGGCGCACTATTGATTTTCTAAAAAAACAAACGCTTAATCGCCTAACTGATATGACTTTACAAAAAGCTGCCTCTATTGAAAAAAAAGTTTCTTCCGTCACCATCAAAGACACCAAGTCGCGTTGGGGAAGCTGTTCCACCTTAGGTAATATTAATTATAATTGGCGGATATGTATGGCTCCTCCGGAAGTTATAGATTATCTGGTCTGCCACGAAGTATCTCACCTTAAACACCCTAACCACTCTAGCGCTTTTTGGCAATGCGTGGAAAAACTTTGCCCGCATTATCAAGCTCATCGTTTATGGCTTAAAAAACACGGGCGCAGTCTTTATAAATATATCTAATCATTAGCCTTTATAGCGGTAATGATAAAACTCAAAGTCAGCAAAAACGTTACTAATAAAAATGTCGAAAAGAAAATCCACGCATTAGGATAGACCACCATAACCGGTCTGGCAATAGTACTTGCCCAACCGTCTAAAGTAAACACTTGCAACAAACTGAACATTGAAGCACCAAGTGAACTGAATATTACAAAAGTATCACCATATAAATTTACTGCCATAATTGCAAAAATATAAAAGAACACTGCAAATATGGCCAAAAAAGCTATAAAAGTCGGTTGCAGTTTCAAAAAAACTTTAACAATTTTGCTTATACGATCATTGCGATTCTCAAATTTTATAACTCGCAACAATCTAAAAGTTCGCAATATAATAAAAATACTCATCAAAGGCAGTGATGAAACCATTACGATAAGCAAATCAAATATATTCCAACCGTTTTTGAAAAAGCTTAATTTCAAAGCCAGAATCTTTAACAGCATTTCCGTAATAAATATCCCCATAAAAACTCTATCAAGCAAAAACAAAATGCTTCCCCAATAAAAATTCATAGTAGGCGAAGTCATCAATCCCTGCACTATTGCATCGGCTAAAATAATCAACATAATAAACGCATCAAACCCGCGACTGCCGACTAAAGTAATTAATCTTCTTTGGTTATCATTAAAATACAGCTTATCAACAAACTTTTTTTCATTTTTTTTATTTTGCACTTTAACCATTTTGACCTCCCTAGATCATTAAATTATAAACGCTGCCAAAATACCAGCAATTGCTAACATTGGTCCGAAAGCGATAGATTTTTTACGTTGAATTAAGGCTGTGATTAACCCTAAAATCGAAGCACCGGTTATAACCAATAACAACCCTATCACCCCTAACCAAGAACCTATAGCCATCAAAAGCTTTATATCTCCGCCACCAAAAGCATCTTTTTTATACCAAACAATTAACAAACTGACAGCCACCGGTAAAAAATATCCCGCTAAGGCACCGAAAAGGCTGTCATCAATCGCTATTTCACCGACTCCGATATAAGCTGCTGTTAAGCCCAAAAGCAACAGAGGAATTGTTAAAATATCCGGCAAAACAAACATCCTTTTATCAATTTCTGCCAACAAAAACAAAAGCCACATATAAACAATAATCATTTCCGGATTCGCAAAATACCCCCAAGCTGCCGCTGTTAAAGCGCCATTAATAAATCCGAAAACTACCGAGCGCCAAAAAAATTTTTTATATAACTTGCTCTTGCGATAATTTTTATGCCTTTTTTCCCGTCGCAATAACTCCCGCAACGCCCCGGCCAGTGTTGCCGGCATAAACTTGGCAAAACGTCTGGCCATATAAGGGATTATAAAACCGAAAATAAAAGCCGCCGAAACCCACCACAACATAGTACTATTTCCTTATTTTGAACTGACTACAAAACTTATTATAAGTTTAAAGTAATAACATTTTGTT
>FLNX01004587.1_pt1 | contig 22175 bp, 22 predicted proteins | sample 1140341 | NCBI WGS metagenome assembly FLNX01 (sample SAMEA3878208, study PRJEB12797) | bioreactor metagenome | biome: Moose rumen | place: Sweden | collected 2011-10
AAAAGAATCTTGCCTGTTTCTGTCATTTCTTCCACACCTTTCCGTTTATTCGGTGGGGGTTTGCCCTACCCACAAGGACAAACACCAACAAAATTCATCGTACTACTACGAAATTGTTGTTTTCTCTCTATAACTCCCCATCGTTTAGTTTTATTATACTATTGTTTCATCGTGATGTCTACTAAAATCTTGGTATTTTTTTGTATTTTAATAGTATTTTATGGTAATCTACGGCAAAATATGGTAGAATAAAGACGAAAGGAGGTGCAGAAGTGAACGAAAACAGCAAAGACTGCGCAGCAAAAACTGACCGGTCAATTTTAGAGGAACGCCCCGACCTGGCAGAACGGATGGCTGACCTGGCAGCTCAGGACGCCAGCGACAATCTGTTCCCCAAGCGGCTTAAAGCCCTGCGGCAGGAACTGGAAATCCGTCAAAATGAAATGGCTAAAATACTAGGTGTACCACTTACAACCTACGCCAACTGGGAACAGGGCCGTTCTTTCCCCAGTGTTGACCGTCTGCCGCGCATTGCGGCCTTTTTCGACGTGACCGTTGACTACCTAATTGGCGCCAATCGGGACACGGTAAACCGCCGCATTGTAAAGCAGCTGGCTGCGCTCTCTCCCGAACAGCGCCAGGCTGTAGAGCTGGTTTTATCCAGCATGAACAACAGTAAAAAATAACACATAAAGCTGCCGGTGTTTGGCAGGCATCCTTCCCACTACTATTATTTTAAGGTTATGTCTACAAATTGGGTTCGTCTTAGCGGAACTGGCAGCCCTTGCATACCAAGGGCCAGCGGTTATCCACAGGGCACAATGTGCCCGCAGTTGTTACTGCAGTATTGCCCGCAGATGTGCCCGCAATAGTACCTGCCCTGCCATTTATCCACTGGATATTCACAAGCAACTCACAAGCTATCCATAGATTTATCCACAATCTGTAAATAAATCCACGCCTTTCCTGGAACGACGATAAGGAGTGACAGGAAATGACAACTAAAAATAAACCACATCGCTGTGCCGGTGAGGGTTCTATTTACAAAGATACCACCCGTAACCGCTGGATTGCCCAGGTAACGGTGGGATTTGACGGCCGGACCGGCCGTGTAATAAAAAGAACAAAATACACCCGCACCCGTAAGGCAGCGCAGGCAGCACTGGAAGAACTCAAAGAAAAATACGCCAGTCAGACAGCTATTCTGGCCAGTAAAATGACCGTAGGCGTATGGCTTGACCGTTGGTTTGACACTTATTCCAAACCACATATACGGCAGAATACAGCGGCCGGATATCAAATCATGCTAGATATCGCCAAGAAATATGTGGGCAAACTTGACCTGGAAAATCTCAGCAGTTTTGAGCTGCAAAATATCATCAACAAGCGGCTTTATACTCATTACCGCGAGGCTCAGTATTTCCGTACGGTCATGCGCATGGCTTTTGCGCGGGCGGTAAAGCTGAAAATCATCCCCGAAAATCCGGCGGAGGATTTGGAGCTGCCCAAGAAGCCACCTAAAAAGGCGTTTATTGCGCCTACCAAGGAACAGCGTGAAGCACTGCTTGATGCACCGTCCATCTACTACTGCTGGCGTCAAATGATGCTGGTCGAATTTATGACCGGCCTGCGTCGCGGGGAGCTTTTAGCCTTGCACTGGGAGGATTTAAACCTGGAAGAAGGCTGGCTCAAAGTCCGCCATTCTCTGGTCAACGGTAAGCGGGAGGAAGGTATGCTGACCTGCCCGGTATTTCTTAATGATCCCAAGACGGAAAAAAGCCGCCGCCAGCTTTATCTGCCGCCCGCCCTCTGCCAGGAACTTGCGGCCTATAAAGTTCAGCAGATGAAACTGCGCCTGCAGACAGGCCACTGGGAACACCCGGAAATGGTGTTCACGAATAAAGACGGGGACTACATCAGCCCTTCCGTCTTTTCCTCCCAGTACGTCAAAGTCCGTAAGAAACTGGGCATTAAGACGACTTTCCACATGCTGCGCCATGACATGGCCAGCCGAATGAAGGCGTCACACCAGTTTGACTTTAAGGATATTCAGGAGCAGTTGGGGCACAGCACCATACAAATTACAATGGATATTTATACGCATATCAATGAAGAAAAAAAGGCTGCTGTCAGCAATTGGCTGCAGAACGATATGGATAATGTCGTTAATTTCGGAGAATGTGACACAATCAAATCACGTCAGAGGAACTAAAAAAGGGACGACCAGTACAGAAAAAAATCTGCCTGTTCGTCCCAACCTATCTGACGAAAAATGCCCCTTAACGGCTGTTAGCGTCCAAATAAATGCTCTCGTGTTACCCGCTAATTACCCGCTGGACACCCCAAAAACACGTAAAAAAAGACTCACGCAAATCGCGCGAGCCCTTTAATCTCAATGGCAGAGAGGGTGGGATTCGAACCCACGGCAGCTATTAACTGCACTTGATTTCGAGTCAAGCACCTTCGACCACTCGGACACCTCTCCGTTGTCGGTTTTCACCGAACACATGACATTATAACGCCTTTATTCAGCTTTTGTCAACAGACAAAAGCTTCCTATCAGCGTTTCAACAAGCGGTAGGCACATGCCTGCCGCTGTTATAACATAGACGCCGAAGACCTGCAAAGGGAAAGTTATGCCGCCTCCGGCTCTGACATGCCGCGTTTGCGGCGTTTGAACTGAAATACGAGGATGCTGACAAAGATGGCCAGACCGATACCATCGGTGATAATCCCCGGCTGAATCATCAGCAGGCCGGCTATAACCAGCAGGATACGTTCCACGGTCTTGCAGTTGTCAGCCAGATAGCCGATAAGCGCCGAACTCAGCGAAACCATACCGCAAAGTGCCGTAACGGTGGAGAGCAGCAGCTCCGCTGCGCTGCCGTGCATCATCAGCAGCACCGGCGATAATACGAAGATATAGGGAATGATAAAGGCTGCAATGGCCAGTTTGGAGGCATTGACACCTGTTTTCAGGGCATTACCACCGCTGATACCAGCCCCGGCATAAGCTGCGAGTGCGACCGGCGGTGTAACGTCGGCAATAATACCGAAGTAGAACACGAACATGTGGGCAGCCAGTACCGGCACCCCCATCTGTACCAAGGCCGGAGCCGCAATCGTCGAGGTAATAACATAGTTGGCCGTGGTAGGCACGCCCATGCCCAGCAGGATAGCCGTAATCATGGTAAAGAACATGGTGGGCAGCAGCATACCGCCGGACAAGGTCAGCAGGCCGGAAGCCAGCTTAAGCCCCACGCCGGTTTTCGTCACCACACCGATGATGATACCGGCTGCCGCACACGCCACGAGTACCCCCAGCACGTTTCTGGCACCATTTTCGAGCCCCCGGACAATTTCCATCGGTTTCATACGCGTGGATTTGCGCAATGCCGAGCAGACGATGGCCAAAACAATAGCCACCAGCGCCGCGCGCATAGGCGTATAGCCGGATACCAGCAGGTAGACGATAACCACCAGCGGCAGCGCCAGATGGCCCCGTTCCCTGATGAGCCGGGTAAATTTCGGCAGCTGGTCACGGGGAATGCCTTTAAGATTGCTCCGCTTGGCCTCAAAGTGAACCCCCAGCCATACACCGGCAAAATACAATAGCGCCGGAATGATGGCCGCTTTAACGATGTCGATATAAGGAACGCCAACGAATTCAGCCATCAGGAAGGCTGCCGCCCCCATAACCGGCGGCATGAGCTGTCCGCCCGTGGAGGCTGCCGCCTCTACTGCCCCGGCGAAGTTTTTATGATAACCCAGTTTTTTCATCATGGGGATCGTGAGCGACCCCGTCCCCACTACGTTTGCCACGGAACTGCCGGACACCGTCCCCATCAAGCCCGAGGAAAGGACAGCCACCTTGGCCGGGCCGCCGCTTGCCCAGCCGGCTACGCTGTTAGCCAGATCGATAAAGAATTTTCCCAGCCCCGTGGATTCCAGATAAGCACCAAAGAGGATAAACAGGAAAATAAAGGTTGACGATACACCTAACGGAATACCGAAGATACCTTCCGTAGTGTAGAACAAATGCCCCACCAGCTGGGAGACCGTCACTCCGCGGTGCGCCAAAACGCCCGGCATATAAGGGCCGGCAAAGGCATAGCACAAAAACAGCAGCACCACGCAGACCATCGGCAGGCCCACCACCCGGCGTGCGGCCTCAATGACCAGCAGTATGCCCATAAAGCCCACGGCCAGGTCAACGTCTGATACCAGTCCGGCTCGAAGTACCAGCTGCTGGTACTCAAAGATGATATACGCTGGTGCCGCTGCGCCCAAAACAGCCAGCAGCAGGTCAAAGGGGTGCAGCTTATGCCGCGACCAGCTCTTGCGCGTCGGATAAAGCAAGTACACCAGTGCCAGACCAAAGCCTAAATGCACACCACGCTGCAGCTGGGCGTCCAGCACGCCAAACGTAGCTGTATACAGCTGAAACAGGGAAAAAGCTATGGCGATAAAGGCCACCACTTTTTTCATTATCCCTGTGTATTCCATAGTATCTGACTCTTTGTCATATTCCTTCAGAACCGCATTGGCGGTTTTTACATCATGTTCATTCATCAATAACCAATCCTTTCCATAACGGCACCAGCTTCAACTCCACCAAAGTCCCCGGCGCATAATCTTCATATACCGGCAGATACTTGTCAGCGATAGACAGCGAAAGCTCCGTCCCGAGGCCCACGCGCAAGTCCAATTTTTTAAAATGCCTGTTTTGCCCCCGGAGGTAGAAATAATCTCCCTCCTGCGTGAATTCACCTTCCGCAGGCGAAAATGGCAGCCCCACTCCAAAGGACTGATATTTCGTAGCCGTAAGGAGCAGCTCGTCACGAGCCTCACTGACCACCAAAAACTCCTCCACGGGGGTCTTTTGCACCGAATGGATAAACCGCAGGGAAAGAGCCATCCCGGGTACGGCCTCCTTTATCAGCAGCCGCTGTCCTCCTGCCGTCACCACAAGACAGGGCATGGTCAGCACCTGCCACAAGGCCAGGATTACTCCCAAACCGCATAGCAAAAATTCTTTCTGCACCAAAATCACCTTACACAAAGGCCTCTCCCAATGGAAAAGGATTTCCCTCCACTCCATCGGGAAAGGCCGCATATCTTCCCGTATAAAAAGGCTTACTCTTTAAAGAACTTTTCCGCACCGGCATTCATCGGCAGGGACATACCTTCCATAGCCTTTTCCTTCAAAATGGCCTTGGCTGCGGCATGAGCTGCATGCAGACGGTCAAGATTAGTGAACAGAGCCTTGGTAATGGCATAGCCGAGCTTGTCATCCACCTTGTCATTAGCCACCAGCATAGCCATTACAGATACCGCAGGAACTTCTTCGTCAAAGCCTGCATAGGTGCCGGCCGGAATCACCGTCTTGGTATAGAAGGGATATTTGGCAATCAGCGCGTCAGCCTTGTCAGCCGTGACCGGCAGCAGGCGTACCTTGTGCTGGGACGCAATATCCTGAATTGCCGACGTAGGATAGCCTGCCGTCAGGAAAGCGGCGTCAATGTTGCCGTCCTTCAAGGCATTGGCAGCCTCAGCAAAGGAGAGGTACTGTACCTGAATGTCGCTGTATGTAATGCCATAGGCTTCCATAATCTGACGGGCGTTGGCTTCTACTCCGGAGCCGGCTGCACCGACAGCCACCTTCTTGCCTTTAAGGTCAGCGATGGATTTAATCCCCGAGCTGTCCAAAGTCACAGCCTGGCAGGTTTCCGGGTAAAGGGTGGCAATACCCTTAAGACCATCAACTTTTTTATCCTTAAACATTTCCACGCCGTTAGCGGCATAATAGGTAATATCATTCTGAACGATAGCCAAATCCACAGAACCATCCTTCAGCATATTGATATTGGCTACAGATGCGCCGGTACTCTGGGCGCTAGCATTCATTCCCTGAATATCCTTGTTGAGGATTTCCGCCATCGCCCCACCGATAGGATAATATGTTCCTGCCGTACCGCCTGTACCGATGTTCAAAAACTTCTTCTCGGCAGTATTACCGCCGCAGCCTGCCAGTACCGCTGTCATAGCCACCAGTGCCAGACCAGCCGCCAGCGCCTTTTTAATTCCTGTGAAATTCATACTAACCCCTCCGTTCGTGTCATTTGACCTCTTTTAATAAACAATTACTGCATATCTCGTATAGCATTATAGCATAGTTACATACATTATAGCAAGGGCATAGCAATAAAAAATCCACTTTTTGTAATGTATGTATGTATACAATGAACAAGTCTAATAAAAAAGCAGTGAATCTCCCGATTAAAATGTCAGGAGATTCACTGCAATAATGAATATTAAAGTTTTTTTACTCAGCCGTTACTGCATCACGGGCATGCGCGCCGTGCAGGGCGTCAATAATCCAGCCCAAAAGAGCTGCCGCCAGAGCCGGCACAAACCAGCCCATGCCAATATCATAGAAGGGAACATAGGCACTCAGGAACCCATGCAGGGCAGCAAACTTCACGCCGGCAGCAGCCAGACCATCCAGCACCGCAAAGACCAGTGTCACGTCAATGGCCAGACGGTAAACATTGTAACGCCACGCGATAACCCCATCAAAGAGGGACAGCACCACGAACACGATAACCAGCGGATAGATAGCCACGAGGAAAGGAATGGACAGATTGATAATCTGCGTCAGTCCCACATTGGAAACCACGAAGCTGAACAACGTGCTGACCTGTACCAGACGCGCATAGGAAACGCGGCCGTTCGTGAGCTTGTTAAAGTACCATGCCATGCCGGAAATCATACCGCAGGAGGTCGTCAGACAGGCCAGAGCGATGATGAAGGCCACCAGCAGATTGCCTGCCGGGCCAAAGAAGATATTGACAGCCCCTGCCAGCAGCTGACCGCCGTTTTCTACATGACCGAGAACACTGGCACTGGTAGCACCGATGTAAGCCAGCGAACCGTAAACCATCGCCATCAGGGCAACAGTGATGAAACCTGAGATAATACAAATTTTGCTGACGGACTTATTATCCTCTACGCCGCGCATACGGATGGCATTGACCACGATGGTGCCGATGGAAAGAGATGCCAACAAATCCATGGTCTGATAGCCATCCTGAAAGCCCTGCGAGAAGGGCGAGGCGATATAAGCCCCCGTAGCATCCAGCACATCCCCCAAAGGAGTTACAAAGGACTTGACAAAGAGAATCGCCAGAAACACCAGCAGCGCCGGCGTCAGCATCTTGCCCACGCGGTCAATGAGCTTGTTGGGCGTCATGGCCAGATAGTACGTTGCCCCGAAGAAGAACAGGGAGTAAATAAACTGCCCCATCGTCAGGGAATCCGCCGTCAGGAACGGACGAATACCGATTTCAAAGGATACCGCGCCGGTCCGGGGCACGGCAAACACCGGGCCGATGGTCAGGTACAGGATGACCAGCAGTGCCGTGGCCAGCCACGGATAAGTCTTGCGGTTCATAAACTCCACATACTTGCCGCCCTGCATGGCAATGGCTGTAATCCCCATCAGCGGCAGCCCCACGCCGGTGACCAAAAAGCCCAGCATGGCTATAATGCTGTTTGAGCCGGCAGCCTGCCCCAAGGCAGGCGGAAAAATCAGATTGCCAGCCCCAAAGAAAATCGAAAACATCATCAGGCCGACAGTAAGGATTTCGCCTTTGCTCATTCGCTTCATAATACTCACACACTTTCTTTCTAAAATTCTACACCTTTTGTCCATCACCGATGAACTTCAACAGGCATAAATAAAGTCCATGTTCAAATGAAGCAGGAACATGAACCCGGGGTTCTACCCGTTTTTTGAGATAAACGTATTATAGCACAAAGACAAAAGACATAGCAAGAGGTATTTTGTTTTTCTTGTGTAAACTCGTAAACTTTAATCTCCTAATTTTTTCTGTTATACTGTAACTAAATTCAATGACTGTTACACAAAGGAGTTTAACATGGCTGAGAAAGAAGCAAAAAAAGAACTTGACCCGCTGGTGACCCAGCCCCACGGGCTGGAACAGCAGGCCAAGATGGAAATTGTCAATATGATACACAGCGGCGAGTCTCCCTTTGACATCATCTACCACATCGCCAAGCGGCTGGAGACTGTCTCCGGGGAACCCGGCTACGCCCAGTATGTCGAGGACCAGATTCGCGCCGTCTACGGCTTTGCCCTCCAGCATACCAAGCCCATGGAGGACGAGCTGCGCGACGTCGAAACCCGGCTGGAACGGATAAAAAAATCCTACGAAAATCCCGACTTCACCGAAGAGGAACACATCCGCATCGGCTTTGCCATCGAACGCCACAAGAAAAATATCGCCCGCCTCAAAGTCCTGATTCAGCAGGCAAACGCCAATCACGAAGAGGCCGTCATCCAGAAAAACTGATTACCGTGGTTCTGCCACATCACGCTTTAGCCGCTCTTCGATAGCGGCTATTTTTTCTGGTGCCACTGCGCGCAGCTCCTCCATCAGCTTTTTGAGCTGGGTAGACAGCGTCAGTACGGATGCCTCATTAGCGTTGCAGACACGGCGGCTTTCAGTCTCATAATCATTTTGCACCAGCTGCCGATAGTCTTCCTGCGGAAGCGGTTCGGAAAAGTAGTAGCCCTGCGCGTACTCACAGCCGATAGTCCGCAGGAAATCCACCTGTTTCTGTGACTCCACGCCCTCAGCGATAACCGTAAGTTTGAGCCGCTTGGCCATCTTCACCACTGAGCTTAAGATATCATCCGCCCGGCCCTCCTCCACGCCTTCGGAATCCGTGAGGAACTTCAAATCTATTTTCAGCACGTCCACCGGCAGGTCTTTAAGCATATTCAGGGATGAATAGCCGCTGCCAAAATCATCCATCAAAATGACAAAACCCTTGCTCTGCAAAGCCTTGGTTATCTCGATAATCTGCTGGGGATTTTCCACATAGGCGCTTTCCGTCAGCTCCAGCTCCAGCAAACGCGGGTCAAGATTGTACTTTTGAATCAGCCCTTCCAGCACCTGCACGATGGCCGGACTGTAAAAATCCACTCGCGACACATTGATGGACACGGGCAACACCGGCCGCCCGGCGTCAATGTCCTCACGCAGGAGCTGGCAGGTCTTTTCCCACACATACTTATCCAGCTGATAGATAAAGCCGTTCTGCTCAAAGATGGGCACAAACTTAGCCGGAGGCACAAAGCCCAGCTGGGGATGAATCCAGCGTACCAGCGCCTCAGCCCCCACGACGCGCTCCGTCAGCAGGTCGTATTTCGGCTGGAGATAGACGATAAACTCCTCACGCTCCAGCGAACCGTTCATATTGTTGACAATGACCTGTTCATTGACGATATTTTCACGCATATCATCATTATATTCGCCACAGACAATCAGGCCGTTGCGCGCAGCCTTAAACAGCCCCATGGCCGCCCTGTCCAGCATCGTCGTAACGGTCAGATTGCGCTCCTTCACCGTATAGACCCCGAAGTAAAACTCAATGCGGTAATCCAGCGCAAAAGACACCGCCAGCATTTGCAATGAATGGATAAGATGCTCCCGGATATTCCCCACCGTGGGATAGCACAGCATAAAATTATCAGCGTACAAGCGCCCGTAAACACAAGCCTCCAGCTGAATACTAGTAAGAAACTGCGCTACATACTTTAACAGCTTGTCCCCCATTTCCTCCCCGAACAGGTCATTTATGACCTTGAACCGGGCAACATTAAAGCGCATGATTTCAAATTCCATTTCCGGGTGGGAGGCGATTACAGCAGCCACACGCCGGCAGAATTCCTTTTTATTGTAAAGATTCGTCAGCTTGTCAAACCGCAGGCTGTGGTAGAAGCTGGCAAAGCCCTTCTGGACGTTGATGCCGCAGATACGGTAATCATTTTCTCCGACCTCCTGCCACATAACCAGAATGCGGTGCATATTGAACCGGCGCCTGACTGTAGAAAAATTCACCATAACGCGGACCGTCACTTCCCGGCCCTTCTCGATTTCCCCACAGTTCACCCTGTTTACAGAAATGGCAGGCAGTGCCTTCTGCCTTTCTGCCAAAAAGGACATCACAGCCTCTCTGCCCTGAATATAGCGTTGGGAGTTTATACCAAAAGCGATGGCATCATCGGTAAGTACAGCGCGAATATCATCAATCACGCCGAATTCATAATATTCGCAAACTGCCTTGTTTACAAAAGCCAGAATGCCGCTACGCTCCATCATGCATCGTCCCTTTCGGATAATTTTTGCCGTATATTTGTAATTATAGCATATAAATATGACAAATTGTGCATAATTATTTTCTGCGTGTCCCTCATTACCCCCACTGCCACAGCAGCATTCGTTACGTTAGTTCAAAATTTAAGATATAAAACCGCTTCCAGCAGGCCATTGATGCCCATGATAAACTGCCTCAAGATACAGCAGTACAAAAAAGCCGCTTAAAACTAATAACAGCGTTGCTAAAAGTAGACTTGCTTTTTACAGGTCTCCTTTGTACAATGGAATGTCTACCTTTGAGCATTTCGCCACACAAAAAAATCCTGCAAAACTAAACCGTATAGCAGGCACTACCGCAACACCAACCAAAAAACTGCCCGGCAATTTTTCCATCACCGGGCAAAACATAGCTGTAAAATTATCTGTGCATTCACTGCACCGAACCGGCACACCATTTGCCTCACCTCAATCTAATTTAATGACAGTTCCCGTAGAAACTCTCCCCGGTACATTTGCGCCGGAACAGTGACAAAGATTGAACTCACGGACACCGAGCTGCTTCAGTTCATTCAGCGTCCTGTCCATGCGTTCCTGCCCTTCGCCGCTCAAATGAATGCCGCCAATGATGCGCCGAACCGGAAGCCCCGTCCGCTCTTTCACGGTAGCGGTAATGTTCAATATGCCCTGATGGGAACAGCCCACCACTAAGGCAATTCCGTCATCTGCTTTGAGCAGCAAGCATATTTCGTCTTCAAAGCAATCCGGCTCTTTAGCACTGCCGCGCACGAATTTTTTGGGGATACGTTCAAAGGGATAATGTCTGTCAAAAGTTGTGAACAGCTGTGCGTAATCATCGAGTTGCAAGTTATCTTTGCATTCGCGTTCTTCAACTTTCCATGCCACTAAGTCCGACTTTGTAAATCCGCAGCCCTTGGGAAGATATTGAAGTTTTTCCTTGTCATAGGAAAATTTTTCCTGCCAAAAGTTTCTGCCGATATATACGGCTTTGGGATGGCAATATTTCAGCAAGGAAGGAAATCCTCCGGCATGGTCGTAATGCGAATGGCTCAGAACAACAAAATCTACGGAAGATAAGTCCACGGAGAGTTTATCGGCATTTTCCCACGCAACACCTGTATGACCGCAGTCAAAGATGAATTTGGACTCCGGCGTTTCCACGAAAATGGACAAGCCATGCTCGGCGGTCAAGCTGCTATTCTCGGCGGTGTTATTTTCTGCCAAAATTGTTAATTGATAATTCATCCTACTAATCATCGCCCATCGTTTCCATCTACAATTCTACTGCTCCACATCATTCAAAAACATCATTTTCCAAATCACGGACTTTTTTGGCCGGTACTCCAGCCACCAACGAATTATCCGGCACATCTTTAGTGACGACAGCACCAGCCGCAATAACCACGTTATTCCCAATTGCAAGTCCCGGCATAATCGTCACATTACCGCCAATCCACACATCATTGCCAATACGAATAGGCTTTGCTACAGCACAGTGCGCACGACGCTTTGCCGGGGACAACGGGTGCCCCACTGTGGCAATAAGTGTATGCGGCCCTATCATCACATTATCACCGATTCGTACTTCTCTATTGTCGAGAATGGTCACATTATAATTGGCAAAGAAATTATCTCCTACATGGATGTTCCCTCCATTGTCGCAATGAAAGGCGGGAAGAACCACCGGGCTTTTTCCCGCACTTCCGAAAAGTTCCCGAATTGCAGCCTCCCTTGCCGCCGTTTCTGTCATGTCTATGCCGTTGAGCTTCTGGCACCCCTTTACAGCACGGAACTTTCGTCCGCGCACTTCCGGCTCCGTGAAATCATATTCAAGCCCCGCATCCAGTTTTTCCGCTTCTGTCACAAAAATCCCTCCTAATCCATTGATTCCAGTAAAAATTTACCGAGCAAAAGCCATCATCTCTCCTTTCGCTCATAGAGAAGATACGGTTTGCTTTTTTCGATAAATGATTCTACATCGCGGCGCCACATGAGAAGGTGTTCGCCTCTCACCATGGCTGAATGATTGGCAAAGAGAGCAATGCGCTTGCCATCCAGCAAAGGCAAGTATTCATCCGTCCGCTCATCCCCAAGGACGATTGCTTCTGCCGCCGTAGTCAGGGAACAATGAGCGAATATAAGGATTGCGGCTGCGAGCATCGCAATCCTTATGCCCCTGCAGTATTTATTTATGTCCGTCATTATCTCACCTTGATATGGATAACGCCTCCAGGCAGTCATCCAAAAAGCTAAAAACAGCCTCCCAATACTCTTTTCCGGCCACTGTCATCGCATCCCCATGTCCTGCTCCTTCTACGATAAATTTACTCTTGGGAGCAGGGCAGGCATTGTACAGCTTATCCATCATAGAAGGCGGCACCAGTTTGTCCGCCATCCCATGGATGAACATAATCGGAACCTTGATGCCGGAAACCGCCTTTATGGGGGCAGCGTCTGACACTTTCACCCCGGTTTTGATGCCACTTACAATGTCTACGCATGTCATAATGGGAAATTCCGGCAGGCCAAAGATAACGTCCAGTTGATTTGTAAACATATCGTAGGCGCTGGTATAGCTGCAGTCCTCTATGACGGCTGCCAGTCCCGGCATTTCGTATCTGCCCGCTGCCAGCATTACCGTGGCAGCCCCCATAGATATTCCGTGCAATACAATTTCTGCATCGTCATCGGATTCCTTGACTTTAGCCGCCCATTTGGCAATTTCCTCACTTTCCTTGACCCCCATGGTAATGTACTGGCCATCACTTTCCCCGGCAGCGCATAAGTCCGGCGAGAGCACGTGATAACCCTGCTTCAGATAAACCTCGGCATAATCCCGGACATAACGGTGATCCCTGCCATAGCCATGGGCCAATATAACCCAGCGGTGTCCCGTTTGGGCAGGTCTATAGCTTACTGCCACTACATTCCTACCGTCCGGCATGGTCATGCTCCACTCTTCCGTCGGCACCGCCGGCTCTTCCGGCATTTCCCTGCTCTTGTCAAGAATATTGACGCAGGCAGCAGGAGGCGCCAACGGATCCGCATCGCTGCCGCGCTTCAGGGCATAATCAACAAAATAATCTCCTATGGCGTAGCCTGCCGCCAAAACAGCCGCTATGAATACGATAACAACAGCTACCCAACGCCTTTTCCGATTGCAGTTCATCATAATCACCATTTTCCTTATTGTGAATTGCCTTGTTATAACGCCTTTGCTCTTATTTCTTCCTCATATTTCTGAAATCCATACTTCATTTGCTGAACGCATGGCGGCAAATGGCATCGCCCAACTGCTCTTCCCCAATATAATTGCCGCTGAATTTGCCCAGATTCCGTTCATCTTCCTCAACGGCTTCACCATTCATAATGTATTAGGAAACCATCTTTTATATTGGGACGTTCCTATTATCCCTCGCTCACGTAGCTACGCTCTTCTGCAGGAATATCTTCCCAGCGCAGGGCGTTAGCTTCGATTCCGTGAGAAATCACCCAAGCTGCCGCAATTCCCGCTGCCTCCCCCATGCTCATGCAGGTGGGCTGAATGCGGAAAGAAGCCTGAGCGGCGAAACTTCCGCTGGCGCAACGTCCCGCCACAAGCAGGTTGGAAATCTCGTTCGTCACCAAGGTGCGATATGGTATTTCGTAATACTGTCCTTTCTTCAGCTTTTCAAAGTAATCCAGCTTCACATCATGGATGTCGATGGGATATGCCGTGCGGCAAACCCCATCGGGGAAATGATGTGCCTTGAGATAATCGTCAGCCTCCATATAGTATTTCCCGCGAATCCGCCAAGATTCCCGCACCCCTACCATGCTGGCTTCGCGGCTGATATAGGCTTTCTCGAAGCCGGGAATGTTCTTGATGAAAAATCCCGCCAGACGGCGCATCATGCGGCGTCCAAAGGTCACCGCCTTGCTGGCGGAAACAGCATCAGTGGAACTGAAGGATAGCGGCGGCATCTCCGGACAGTTCATGGACATGACACCGTTTTTGCCGGGAATCGTAAATGCCTGGATATACAGGATGTCATCCTCGGTCAATTCGCCCCTGGCTACCCCGCCTTGGAAGAATTTCTCGGTGGTTTTCATTTTATCGAATTCAACAAAAGGGAATCTCCCCTCTTTCAGAGCCTTCGCCAAGACTTTTTCACCACGTGCAGTTTTCCAGCCATCCTTTAAATCATCTCTGAAGAAATGATGGACCTTTGAGGCATCAATTCCACCCATTTCAAAGCGCAGAGTCATGGGCTGATTTCGTCCGGTTTTTTCCGATCCTCTTTCCGCCGTAACTCCCACCAGCCTCGAAAGCAACGCATCCCCCGTGGCATCAATGAAAACCTTTGCCTGTATTCTTCCCGGGCCTTCAATGGTCTGGACAACACAATTGTCTATTCTGCCCTCGTCGGTCACAGCTCCCACCAAGTTGGCATTGTAAAGAATGTCCACGCCTGCCTCTTCACACATCTCATCGTACACGAAAGCAAGATATTCCGGTATATACCGTCCCCTGCCGCCTCCGTAAAAGGTATCTGAATCCTCTACGTCTTGAAAGGGCGATACCCCCTGTTTTTCCATGCGTCGGTTTAAATCCTTGATGTAGGGGGTATCACTGCCATCTATGAAAGTAGGCATACAAGGATACACACATCCTTGGGTCGCCAGTCCTCCAAGGGAAATGCCCCGCTCCATCAGGACAACCTTCGCTCCTTTTCGCGCAGCGGTAACAGCAGCTGCAGTCCCCGCCGAGCCGCCGCCAACCACGCATACATCGACATTAAAGAGAATGGGAAGATTCGCCTTGCTATAATCTAGCGCACTTATCGCCGGAGAAGCAGCCTCTGCCTTTGCGGCATCGTCCTTGATACCAAGTAAGGACGATGCCGCCGTAAGCCCCGCCAGTTTCATGAAGTCACGCCTGGATATTGGGATTGCGAATGCTTTTTCCATAGTCTGCCTCCAATTCTATATGCCCTCTTCATTGCACTTTTTCATGATAACCCTAACCGTTCAAGTGTTCCAAATTATCTTAATTTTTTATATTCGCCATAAATATCCTTATATCCTTTATCGCTCCGCAGTTTTTATCGTCTCCTGCACCAGCCGTCGTCCATCCCCTCCCAGCCACTCCCCCATGGGGCTGAACATCGCAACCAGTATGGACGGCCTGCTTACGGAATTTGACCACCTCATCGGCTAAAAGGATGATGGCAAGGTGGCAAAGCAATATCCAAATTCTTGCCATCTTGCATACCTCACCATCGTCCGGGAGCATATATTTGCTGAAAATTTTCCCGATTCATAGTATAATCCAATTAGAAAATCAAAGGTGCATTCACGCATGACAAATCTGAAACCGTCCATCACCATCAACATTCTGCGTTACACCATTTTCCCCGGTGAGCCGGCACACTCCATGTACAGCATCTACAACATAGAAACCGGCCGCCGCTTGAACGAGGACATGGAACTGCATTTCCTCGAAGTCCCTAAATTTCAGAAAAAGCCTGTCAGCGAAATGACCAGTGTTGAACGCTGGCTGGCCTACTTCTCCAACAAATTAGACATAAACGAAATGGAGGAACTGGCTATGAATGAAGCTGCTATTCAGACTGCGCTGGACGCAGCCGCTGTATTTATGCAGAATAAAAAAGAACGCCTTGACTACCTGAATCGTGAAATGGCTATCCTTGACTACGAATCCGATAAGGATGCTTGGATTGATGAAGGCAAAGCTGTCGGCAGAGCCGAGGGCAGAGCTGAGGGAATTGCCGAAGGACGTGTTGAAAGTCTTTTAGACAGTGTACGTTCTCTCATGCATAAGAAAGGCTGGTCTAGCGATGAAGCTATGGATATCCTTAGCATTACGCCCGAAGAACGTGCCATCATTTCAGCTAGATTGTAATCAAAATAAAATTTGCGCTCTATTTACCTAACTCGCAAACGAATCTCTTAACACACAAACGATTGATTTTTCGCTTTGAATCCCCTTGATTCAAACCATGATGCCTAGCTGCGCCCAAGAGTCTATCGCTTGCTTTTTTCCCTAATCACGACACAAAAGATGGTTCCAGATTTGTGGACTTAGGTGAGGATTTCTATGCACGATTTAATCGTGAGAAGAAAATTTCCCATCACCTAAAGCAATTGACAAAACTTGGCTGGCTTCCTATTGCCGCAGGTCTAACAATATTCCTATGCAAGTACTGAACTGGCTATCGCTTATTTAACAACGCAAAGAATTAGAACAATGTAGCTAAATTATTCTAATGGATTACCGAAATTGTAGGTCTCACATCATTGACAAATACACATCATTCACATCATCAGCTTCACATATTGTAAATAACATTCATAGGTAAGATAGTCACCAAGGTAAAACGGCTTGCAGATTTCTCTGCAAGCCGTTTTCATTGCTTATTTCAGATTCTCGATTTCCGTTCCCGTTGCTCTGAGGCGGGCGATGGCACGCCGCAGGGCCAGCTGGGCACGTTCGATATCGATATTTCTGGCCTCGTCGCCGCCCTGATGGAAGGCAGCTATACGCTCCTGAGCGCGTTCCATGGCACGCTGTGCCCGGTTGATGTCAATGTCAATCGGCTGTTCAGCAGCGGTGGCCAGCACCGTGATTTTTTCCGGAGTGACTTCCATAAAGCCGCCGGATACAGCGATAAGCTGTTCGTCCCTGTCGGAACCATTGAGCCGCACACGCATAGCATGGGGCAAAAGCCCTGTTACCAACGGCGCATGCTTGGGGAGGATACCGAGCTCGCCGCCCGTGGAACGGACGATAAGCATGCTGATGTCCTCGGCATAAACCACTTTATCCGGGGAGACAATCTCTAGCTGGATCGTAGCCATAGATTATCCCTCCTTTTCCAAGGTCTTTGCTTTCTCCACAGCCTCGTCAATGTTGCCGACCATATAGAAGGCAGCTTCCGGCAGGTCATCATATTTACCTTCGAGGATTTCCTTGAAGCCGCGCACCGTTTCTTTGAGCGGCACGTATTTACCCGGAGAACCGGTGAATACTTCTGCTACGAAGAACGGCTGGGACAGGAAACGCTGAATCTTACGCGCACGGGATACGGTGAGCTTATCCTCGTCGGACAGTTCTTCCATACCCAGAATAGCGATGATATCCTGCAGTTCCTTGTACTTCTGGAGTACAGCCTGCACGCCGCGAGCCACCTGATAGTGTTCCTCGCCGAGAACTTCGGCATTGAGGATACGGCTGGTGGAATCGAGCGGGTCAACGGCAGGGTAAATACCGAGTTCGGCAATCTGACGGGAAAGTACCGTCGTAGCGTCGAGGTGGGTAAATGTACCAGCCGGTGCCGGGTCAGTGAGGTCATCGGCAGGCACGTATACAGCCTGTACGGAGGTGATAGAACCTTCCTTGGTGGACGTAATACGTTCCTGCAGCGCACCGATATCGGTGGTCAGAGTCGGCTGATAACCTACGGCAGACGGCATACGGCCGAGCAGTGCGGACACTTCCGAACCTGCCTGAATGAAACGGAAGATGTTATCAATGAAGAGCAGCACGTCCTGATGCTGAACATCACGGAAGTATTCTGCCATGGTGAGGCCCGTCAGACCTACACGCATACGAGCTCCGGGAGGTTCGTTCATCTGACCGTAAACAAGTGCGGTCTTGCCGATAACCCCGGATTCCTTCATTTCGCCCCAAAGGTCATTACCTTCACGGGTACGTTCACCTACACCGGCGAATACGGAGTAACCGCCGTGCTCGGTAGCGATGTTATGGATAAGCTCCATGATAAGCACTGTCTTACCTACGCCGGCACCGCCGAACAGGCCGATTTTACCGCCGCGGGCATACGGGGCGATAAGGTCAACGACCTTGATGCCCGTTTCCAGTACCTGTGCACTGGTTTCCTGGTCTTCAAATTCCGGAGCCGGACGATGGATAGGCCAGTATTCAGCAGCCTGTACCGGAGCCGGGTCCTTATCAACAGTCTGGCCCAGCACGTTGAAAATGCGGCCCAGAGTGCCTTCACCTACGGGAACACTAATCGGAGCGCCGGTATCTTCGGCCTCCATGCCACGGGTCAGACCGTCGGTGGAGCTCATAGCGATACAACGCGTTACGCTGTCGCCGAGGTGCTGCATAACCTCAACTACGAGGTCGATGTCCACTTCACCGGCTTTGCCCTTAATTGTGATTGCATTTAAGATTTCCGGAAGTTCCCCTGCCGGAAATTCAATATCTACGACAGGTCCGATAACCTGTACGACTTTACCTTTTGCCAATGGTAAACCTCCTTACGATGCCCTTATTTCAGAGCTTCGGCACCGCCAACAATCTCGGTGATTTCGTTGGTGATACCTGCCTGACGTACCTTGTTGTAGTAGAGGTCCAGTTTGCTGATAAGCTCTTCTGCGTTGTCCGTTGCATTGCTCATGGCGTTCATGCGGGAGCTGAGTTCGCTTGCCGCTGACTGCAGGAGCGCCGCATAAATCGTGGTATAGAGATACTGGGGAAGCAGGCTTCCCAGCACCGTGGCTGCGTCCGGCTCATAGATGTACTCGGTATGCGGGCCTTCGGCGCCAGCTTCAGCCTCAAATGGCAGGAGCTTTAACACCTGCGGCTCACAGTTAATCGCCGAGATAAACTTCGTATAAACCATCTGCACTTCCCGGATTTCTCCGGTCTTAAAGCGTTCCACCAAATCATCAGCCAATTTCTTGGCCAGGTCAAAGCTGGGGCGTTCACTGACGCCGATAACGCTCTTTACTACATCGTAACCACGATTTTTGAAGTGGCTGGTACCCTTACGGCCGACAATGACCATCGGGGTATTTTTCTTATCCTCGACCAGCGCTTCCGCTGCCTTGCAGGCATTGGCGGAATAAGCACCGGCCAGGCCCTTGTCACTGGTGACAAGCAAAATGAGCTTTTTGCCGTCCTCATGCTTTGCGAGCAGGGGGTGGGAAAAATCATTCCCTGTGGTAGCAGCAATCTGCTGTACCACCTGCACAACTTTTTCTGCATAAGGCTTGTTGGCCAGGGCTGCCTCTTTAGCATGGCGCAGACGTGACGTTGCAACCATGTTCATGGCACTGGTTATCTGCTTGGTACTCTTTACGCTCTTAATGCGATGGCGGATGTCCTGTAAACTAGCCAAAAAGAATCACCTCGCTAACCTTATGCCATTTTGTATGTTACAGTTTCCTTGAATTCCTCGATGGCCTTCGAAAGATCAGCCTCGATGGCATCGTCAAGTTTCTTCTGTTCGGCAATCTTCGCGCCAATATCCGGGTGCTGGGCACGCATGAACTTCAGGAAGTCATTGTGGAATTCAACCACACGCTCTACCGGAATATCGGCCAGGAAACCGCGGACAGCGGTGAAAATCACCATAACCTGTTCCTGTACGAGGAGCGGGCTGTACTGTGCCTGTTTCAGCGTTTCAACCATGCGGGCACCGCGGTCGAGCTGTGCCTTGGTGGCCTTATCGAGGTCAGAGGCAAACTGGGCAAAAGCTGCCAGTTCGCGGTACTGAGCGAGATCCAGACGCATGGTACCAGCAACCTGTTTCATAGCCTTAATCTGCGCCGAGCCGCCTACACGGGATACGGACAGACCTACGTTGATAGCCGGGCGGATACCAGAGTAGAAGGCATCGGATTCCAGCATAATCTGACCATCGGTGATGGAGATAACGTTTGTCGGAATGTATGCGGAAACGTCGCCGGCCTGCGTTTCGATAATCGGCAGGGCCGTGATGGAACCGCCGCCCAGTTCGTCGTTCAGTTTTGCGGCACGTTCGAGCAGACGGGAATGTAAGTAGAATACATCACCGGGATATGCTTCACGTCCGGGCGGTCTGCGGAGCAGCAGGGACATTGCACGGTAAGCAGCTGCGTGCTTGGTGAGGTCATCGTATACGCAGAGGCAGGCCTTGCCCTGGTACATGAAGTGCTCAGCCATGGCAACACCGGCATACGGTGCCAGATACTGCAGCGGTGCACTGTCAGCAGCCGTAGCAGCTACCACGATGGTGTATTTCATAGCACCGGCTTCTTCCAGCGTTTTTACCACACGGGCAACGGTGGAGGCTTTCTGACCGATAGCTACATACACACAGATACAATCCTGGTCATGCTGATTGAGGATGGTATCAACCGCAATAGCCGTTTTACCGATACCACGGTCACCGATGATGAGTTCGCGCTGGCCACGGCCGATAGGAACGAGGGCGTCGATAGCCTTCAGACCAGTCTGCAGCGGTTCCTTAACCGGTTTGCGGTCTGCAATGCCCGGTGCGCGGTACTCAACGGGACGGAAAGCGTCTGCCTTGATGTCGCCCTTGCCATCGATAGGACGGCCAATAGCGTCAACAACACGGCCAATCATGGCTTCGCCGACCGGCACCTGCATGATTTTGCCCGTACGCTTAACCTGTGCGCCTTCCTTAATCTTGGTTTCGCCGCCCAGGATAACGGCACCGACATTGTCCTGTTCAAGGTTCAGGACCAACCCAAATATATCATTACCGAAATCCAACAGCTCACCAGCCATGGCTTTTTCAAGGCCATGGATATGGGCGATACCGTCACCGATTTCGATAACCGTGCCAACTTCATCAACATTCAAGTCTACTTCGTAGTTCTTGATTTGGTCTTTGATGATGGCCGTTATTTCTTCCGGATTCATTTTCATAACTTAGCTGTCACCCCAGTTTCTCACTTGCTCGTCAGTAATTCTTTTTGCAGCGCCTGGAGGCGTCCGGCCACACTGCCGTCGATACGGCGGTCGCCAATTTTGACCACGACACCGCCCAACAGGGCTTTGTTCTCGTGGAGGCGGAGTTCCACCTTTTTCCCCGTAACTGCTTCAAGTTTAGCGGCGATTTTCTGCTGCTGTGCCTCTGTTGCCGGCTGAGCCGTGGTTACATCGGCAATGACAATGCCGCGTGCGGCATTATCCATTTCCCGGTACTGTTCCGCAATAACGGACAGCAAGGCAAAGCGGCGTTTGTCCACCAGCAGGAGCAGGAAGTGGTAAATGCTCTGGGAAAGTTCCCCTTCATACATTTTCTTAACCAGTTCCTTTTTCGCTTTGCGCCCCACCTGCGGATTAGCAAAGAAGGATACGGCTGCCGGCACGGCTTCAAGGTCTTTCTTGACCTGCAAAAGCTCCTTGCCATATTCTTCCAGTTTTCCTTCTTCCTGGGCCAGTTCAAAAATCGCCCGGGAATATTTATGTGCAAGCTGTAAGTTTAGCATGGCAAATCACCAATCTTATCTTTGTCCAGCTTATCCACAAATTCCGCGATAAGCGCCTCATTTTCAGCCGAATCCATATTCTTAGCGATGATTTTGCCGGCAGCAGCCATGGAAAGAGCGACCATTTCGGTGCGCAGCTTTTCGACTGCTTTGGCTCTATCGCGTTCAATATCGGCCTGAGCGGATTTTTTCATCTGCTCAATATCGGCTTTTACCTTCTGCTCCTCTGCCTCGCGGAACTCAGCGGCTCTTTTTTCAGCGTTCTTCTGAATTTCTTCAGCTTTCTGCGTGGCAGCTGCCAGTTTCGCCTTGTACTGCGCCAGCAGCTTGTCTGCTTCTGCCGCATCGGCATCGGCTTTATCAAGGCTTTCCTGAATCTTATCCTGACGGGCTTTGAGCATGTTGACTACGGGTTTATACGCAAATGCGCGGAGTAAAACAACCAGAATGAGGAAGTTTACGATCTGCGCAATAAACGTCCCATTTAACTCGATCAATTCCTATGCCCCCTTTTTTATAAACTACATCAAAAATGCTTATTTGATGAGCGGGTTTGCATAGAGCATGATGAGGGCAACAACGGTTGCGATGATAGCCATGGACTCGATCAGACCAACGGAGATAAGGGTGTTGGTGAAGAGCGTGCTCTTGGCTTCCGGCTGGCGGGTGATACCTTCGATGAAGCGGCTCGTAACAAGACCATCACCGATACCT
>FLNX01003144.1_pt1 | contig 22096 bp, 17 predicted proteins | sample 1140341 | NCBI WGS metagenome assembly FLNX01 (sample SAMEA3878208, study PRJEB12797) | bioreactor metagenome | biome: Moose rumen | place: Sweden | collected 2011-10
AGGATATACGAATGTAAACAATTTTGTCAACATGATCTACTATGTCAATGGAGGAGAAATCTTCCATTACCCACTCAAATCAACATAGACCCTTAATTTTGAAGCGTACGCAGCCTGATAGAAAGAAAAAGTTATAAATTATAATATAATATAATTTATAATAATATATAATATATATTATATATATATTATATATTATTATAACCATCCACTCACCCATTTGCAACCGTTTCGTAGAAAACTGTCAACTGTCAAACTGTAAGTTTCCCCAGCATATCACACCTCTCCATTCTCCACTCTCACCTGTCAACTGTCCTCCACTCTCCTAACTCCTTGTGTTTAAGCACTTTATCAGCCATCCGTCAGATTTCGCGTCAGTTTTTCCCCCGTTTTTCCCGATTTCTCATTTTTTTTTTCGTACCTTTGCACCCAGATAAAAACACAGTGTTAACCTGCGATCTTTGACTTACTGAAAACACACCCCTCTGCACCCCTCCGTACTTTCCAGTGCAATCCTCTTTCCTCTTCCAGTGCATTCCCCTTCCTCTTCCAGTGCAATCCCCTCCCATTTCCAGTGTAAATCCCCCTCCTTTCAATACAAATCCCCCCGTGCGAGTAGGGTAGGGTATCCTCCTCCATTTTTTTCGTAAGCGGCTGTTTTGCAGCCGCCCCTCCCCCTCATCACCCCTTGTCCCGTCTCTTACCGGCGGATTTCATCCGCCCCTCCCCCTCCCCCCAGGTAGAAAATGCGGCTAAAAATAGCCGCCCCTCCCCCTCCCTGTAAAGAGAGAGGAATGGGCGGCGTCTTTCAACTGATAATTCCCAGCAAGATCGAAAAGCAGTCGTTACTTCACCACCACTTTCTTGCCATTGACAATGAAGATACCCTTTGTGGCCTTTTCTACACGACGACCCTGCAAATCGTAGATGTCACCGTTGTTGGTTGCTATCGATGGGCTGTTGCTGATGCCAGTTGCAACATAAACATTCTCGCGGATATCCGAGAAGAAGTCCTTCCAGCCGTCGAGGCTCTTGTAGGTGTCTACCAGTCCGTCGTAGCCCTCTACCACCCAGAGGATAGCCTCGGGGTGAATGCCTGCGAAGATGTCAGTGCTCACCAGCGGCTTCGGCTCATAGATGTTGGTGTAGACATCGTGGAGCTGGGCACAGTCCTTGAACACCTCGTCGGTCCACATGTCGGTGTCGATGCAATACGGGATGTAAAGCGTCTTGGCGCCCGACTCGGCAAAGCTCCGGTCGAAGAGATAGACACAGTTGCTGTAGGGCAGTTCAATGTCTTCCACGGCGGTTGTTCCCATGAAGCACTCTGCTCCGATTTCACTGAGGTTGAAGCACGTTCTTAGGTTGATGCTCTTCAGCTGCTGACAGTCCTTAAACGCGTATCTATTCAAGTTGAGCAAGCCTTGCGACAGCTGCATCTCTTCAAGGCCAGAACCCATGAAGGCACCCTCATGGATGGCCCAAACACTTTCTGGGAGCACCAGCTTCTTGAGGGCTGAGCAGTTGCTGAAAGCATACTCGCCGATTTCCTGAAGGTAGGTGCAGGCCGTGAAGTCGGCCAGCGTGATGTTGCCATTGTTCTGGAAGGCTTCGTCGTTGACAGAACGAAGCGTATAGCCCATATCGTCGTACATGATGGTCTCGGGTATGACGACCTGCTTCGGGTTCTTGCCCTTGGCCACACCGAGCAGGATGAGTTGCCGGTTGCTGTCATCGCCAGTTGTACTATAGCTGACCACCTCATACTTGAAGTCGCCTTCCTCGAACACCTCTCCCTCGGTGTCGCGAAGCTCTCTCAGCGTCAGGTAAGTTGTCCATCCAGGTAGTCCGTTGTAGTTGTCGAACGAGCCCTCTGGCACAAACAGCATGGCTCCTTCGGCCACGCCCTTGAAAGCGTTGAGGGCTACATCGCCCGGATCAATGCCCAGGGCCACCACCTTGGTCAGGTTCTTGCAGTCGGCAAAGGCGTAGTCGTTGATGCAGTTGTGCAACTCAGGGGTGATCACCACCGACTGGATGCCCGACTCCGAGAAGGCTGCAGCGTTAATCTGCAGGATATTGGCAGGGAAGGTGACGTCGGTCAGGTTGGGACATTCGGCATACATCTCCTCTGCGATGTAGGTCATTGTGGAGTTCTTGCAGATGTCGCGCAGACCCGTCTGAGCAAAGCAACGCTTACCGAAGTCGTTTACTGTCTCAGGAATGCTGACAACTCCCAGCTTGGTGCAGCCCTCGAAGGCCTCGTCGCCAATCTTTTTCAAGTAGGACTTCGGCAGGTCGAGATGGTACATCTGAGTACAGCCAGAGAAGGCCTTGTTGCCGATGCTGGTAATGCCCGTGTTGCTCAGGTCCATCCATGAGATGTTTGTTTCATTCCGGAAGGCCCGTTCTGCAATAGTGGTGGCAGCATAGACGTGGCTTGCGCCTGCAGCATCGGTCACGCCTACTGAGCCATAGATCTCGTAGCCCCAGAACATCGAGGCGTTGCAGTCGGGAGCCAGGCCAATGATGGTGCACTTACCGAGAGTACCTTCATCGTCGTCTTCGTCAATCCGATAAGAGAAGTATTTGTCGTTCACAACCTTTCCCACCATCGTGAAGCTCTGGATGCGGTCGCCGAAGATGTTCCATCCGGTACGGGCCTTGTAGAGGTCTTCCGTTCCCTTGGGCACGATGAGTACCACATCGTCGGGCAGTCCGTCAAAGGCATCAGCGGTGACGTCCTGTGGGTCGGTATCGTTACACCTGATGCCTTTCAAGTTCGAGCATCCGCCGAAGGCCTTTGTGTCGACATTCTTCAGCGTGGAGGGGAACTCCAGACTCTTGAAACCGGCATTGAGGAAGGCTCCTGCGCCAATGGTTTGCACTTCGCGGAAGTCGAAGTCTACAAGCGTTGGGATATTGGCAAAGCAACCAGCCTCGATGGTCTTGCAATCGCCAGTCCAGTAGACTCTGTAGAGTTTTGTACCGGCAAAGGCAAACTTGCCAATCTTGTCCATCGGGCGGTGTGGATAGGTGTTGTTGCCCAGCGTGAGGCCAGAGAGGTTCTCGCAGTTCATGAAGGCTTTGTCTTCAATCTTGGTGATACTGCTCCACGAAGTTTCCACCGACACGATATGCTTGCACAGTTCCTTGCCCTCGGGCCAGGAGTCGTAGAGGGGATTGTCGGGCGAGAAGGCCAGTTCGCCGATGGTTGAGATGTCCATTCTCACGCCGTCCACGGTGGGGTCGGTGAAGGGCCCGGCCCAACGTGTCAGGCGAATATCTCCGTTTTCGTCGAGGACGATGGGATCGGCTTTCTCGCTGAACTTTGTAGAGAAGCCTACTATCTTCACAGAGCTCGCGGTCACCTTCTCATAGGTGAAATAGTCATCCTCGAATGTCTGTGCATTCGCATTCGTCGGCAGAGCCAGGCACATCGCCATAACTGCGGCCAGAGTGTACATAAACTTTTTCATATTCGTCAAATTATTTAGTGCTATGGATTTCTTACTATTTCACCACCACTTTCTTTCCATTGTGGATGTAGAGCCCTTTCTGATGGGTTGAACCAACTGGACGGCCCTGAAGGTCGTAGAGCTGTTCATGTGGCGAAACCGCATCACAATGGACGGACGAGATGGCGGTGGGCATGTTGTAGTGGTCGTAGATAGCATAGAAATTCTTCCAGCCGTCCAATGATTTGTAGGTGTTCTCCATACCGATGGGAACCAGGAGCGTAGCCTTGTCGTAGCTTCCCTCAAAGACTTTCTCGTTGAGTGCCACAGGACTTGGGATGTCTACCTGCACACGAAGCAGGTTCTTGCAGTCGCGGAACACGCCCTCATTGAAGTCGTCCTCCTCAACGTTGAAGGGGATGTGCAGCACGGAGATGCCGCTCTCGGCAAATGCATCTAAGCCATAGTAGACATCTGCTATGTTGGGCAGGTGGACTTCATGCAGACTGCTACAGCCGCGGAACGAATTGTCGTTGACCATCTCGATGTTTTTGTTGAATTCTACTTCCCTGAGCTGTTTGCAGTCGCGGAAGGCCTCGATGCCCACGCGCCCAGTGTATTCAGGCAATACGACACGTTCAACAGCTGTGTTCTTGAACGAGTGGTTGCCCACCACGTAGAGCTCCTCCGGCAGGTAGATGTATTTCAGGTTGGTACATTCCTCGAAAGCACCCTCACCGATGTGGAACACCTTGTCGGGCAGCGACACCGTCTCGATGTTCTTGTTGCCGGCAAAGGCATACGACTCAACGTAGGTGACGGCATAGTCCAAACCAAGATGTTTGGCATAGTCGCTCATGCCGACATACGACTGGTCGGGGGTGTCGTCAGCAAAGCCCAATAGCTCTACAGAGCGCTCGCTGTCGGCGTTGTAGTAGGACATATCGAAGGCGTTCACCCGATAGCGGAAACCATTCTGTTCGAACTCATCGCCCACTGGGTTCAACGTCTTCAGCGTGAGATACTTCGTCCATCCCGGCATCGAGGCATAATGGTCGTAGCTGCCTTCGGACACATAGAGCACGGCTCCGCTCTTCACGCCCTTGAAGACGCTCTCTGGGATGTCGCCTGGCGAGGCTGCCAGCCCGATGACGGTCTCCAGGTTCTTGCAGTTGGCAAAAGCACCCTCGCTGATGTCGCCGCTCAGGTAGCCATTAAGCACGACAGAGGTAACTGACGACCCGCTGAAAGCATGTGCCCTGACATAGCCCATGTTGCTGGGAAGCTTCACTTCTGTCAGGTTCGGACAGTCGGCGAAGGTCTCTTCTTCGATTGTCGTGATGGTGGCTGGGATTGCGATGTCGTAGATTCCCGATGCAGCATAGGCTCGCTTGCCGATGCTATACACGTTGTCGGGCAGCCCCATCGCACCCAGATCTGTGCATCCCTCGAATGCTCGGTCGCCCACCCACTCGAGCGAGTTGGGGAAGCTGACGGAGAACAGCTCCTTGCTGTTAGTGAAGGCTTCTTCGTCGATGTATCTCAGATATTCGCAGTTCGTGAAGTTGACCAACGTCAGGTCGCTGTAGCGGAAAGCCTTCGCACCGATGCCTACTACGTCAAAACTGTGCCATTTGCCCATTACATCCTGCATCGAGGCCTGCTTCTTGGCGTCGCCCCATCCGATGTGATCATTCGTGAAACTGGACGAGAGTCCGATGATCTCGCATGTATGTATGTCGTACTGGCTGTCATCCGACAATACCTGATACTTGAACACTCCGTCGTCGAACTCCTTGCCAGTGAGCGATGTCCCCTCTATGATGTAGAAGGCATTCCAGCCCGTTGCACCAGCGTAGGCATCTTCCGAACCATTGGGGACGACCAGCACGGCATCGGTCGGCAAGTTGGCGAAGGCATTGGCCGAGATGACATAAGGTGTCGCTTGTTCCGTTTGCACAACCTTCAGACTATTGCACGATCCAAAGGCATTGTCGCCGATGTCCCATGAGTCTTCTATCGTGTTGTGCAGTTTCTTACACAGCGTCACCGTTTCCAGTCCCGACTTGTAGAAGGCGTGGCTGCCGATGTTAGAGGCATTCCTCATGTCGATGCTCTTCAGGTTCGGGGTGTTGGCAAAGCAATAGTTATAGATGACCGTTACATTTTCCGGCAGGGTGATGTGGTCGATGGCCGTCGACTCGAAGGCATAGCTGCCGATGCGTTTGATGGAATGATCGCTGCCATATTCGAAGAGCGATACATCTGACAGTTTCTCACAGCCTTGGAACGAGGCGTTGCCGATATACTGTATCGACGTGCAATAGATGTTGAGCTTTGTGATACGGCGACACATCTCGCGTCCTTCTATCCAGGTCTGATAGCGCGTGCTGTAGGGCGAAAAGGCAGAGTCGCCAATCTTGTATAGGTAGTACTGAGACCCGTCGATGGTTACCTTTCCCGTGCCGTAGTTGAAATTCAGCTCGATGTCGCCCCCGTCGTCGGGATACGACGGCGAGAAGCCGAGTATCTCACAGCAGTCGACATTGGTATTGACACCGACGTCAGCCTTGTAGGTGTTGTAAACAAACTTGCCGTCGTCTTTTTCAACGGCCAATGCGGTCTTGCTGGTGAAACTTGCCACAACAATCATGGCAAGTATCATCAATGTGTAGTCGTTTTTCATCATTAGTCTGTATTTATTTCGTTATAAAATTGGTATGAAAAAAGGCCTGCGTCAATACGAGGCTGTACAGAGGATACCCAACGACTCGACGCGCTGCTTGATGGCATCGAGCTCTTCGTGGGTGGCTTTCAGCAAATTGTGGTTGGGCGTTTCGCGGTCGATGGTGTAGATCATCACGCTTTCCGGAGCAATGTCCTGCACGGCCTGGAGCCAGGGAGCAACATACGCTTCGCCAGTGTTGTCTACGCTTTCACCTCCTGATGTACCTTTCATGAACATCGTCTGGATGATAACATGACCGCGGAACAATTTCAGGTTTTCAATGATTTTACGGATGTCGTATCGCTCAGTGGGGCGGTCTACCTTATTAATATAGGTAGCATCAATAGTGTCTAATTTCAGGATGTTGTTGTCCACCCGCATCAGGGCTTCCCGCACTTCGGGCTTGTGGATCATCGTGCTGTTGCTCAGCACCGACACTTTGGCCTTCGGACAATACTTGTCGCGCAGGCGGATGGTGTCGTCGATGATTTCCGCAAAGTGCGGATGTGCCGTCGGCTCGCCGTTGCCGGCAAAGGTCAGCACGTCGGGAGCATCAGCCATTTCGCGCAACTTCCGCTCTAATGCTTGGGCCACTTCCTCGCGCGTGGGGCGAGGAAGGTGCGGGCGGAAGTCTTTGTTGAATCCACACTCGCAATAAATGCAGTCGAATGTACACACTTTGCCATCAGCAGGCATAAGGTTGATGCCCAGCGAAACACCCAACCGACGACTCCTGACAGGACCGAAGATGGGTGCGGGATAGATGATTGTTGCCATATTACGAGGGCAAAGGTAATTAAAATCTTTTAATCTACAAAATAATTCGGATTATTTTTTAAGAAATAGTGAACAATTAAGCTGGTTATAAACTAAAAGTGGAACTTCAGGTCCAGTCCGCACTGGATGGGATTGCCGCGCTGGGCGAAATAGAGTTCTGATCCGGTAGCTGAAGTCGACACGGCAAAGGTGTTGTAACGTGTGTCGGTGAGGTTGCGCACCCACAGGCTCAGCTGGCAAAGACCGAAGTCTGCATCGGCATGTGCGCCCAGAATGCCGTAGAACTTCTGCTTGGTAAGGTTGGCCTCGTCCCAGTAGATGCTGCCCTGTGCCGAGAAGTTGGCACCCAGTGTCAGCGACTTCATGGCTCCGCGCAGGTCGAAGCGATAGTCGCCCATACCGCCAAGGGTGTGCATCGGAATGAAAGGCACGCGGTTGCCGTTGTAGTCGAGGTCCATTCGCTCACTGCCCTGTGGGGCCTTGTTGTAGATATACTCTTTAAACTCGGCATGCGTCAGACCGTAGTTCAGCGCCCACGACAGGTGGTTGTCGGCTGCCTCACCTCTCAGACTGGCCTCTAAGCCGCAGCTGAAGCTCTTGCCGGCATTGGTCATCATGCGACCGAAACCGTAGGTGCCGGCCATCACGGAGAGCTGCTGGTTGCGTATCTGCATGAAGAAAGCGGCCAGGTCGAACTGCACGCGATTGCTGAAGAGGTTCAGATGGGTGCCCACTTCGTAGTTCCAGCTGGTCTCGGGCTTGTAGGCAATGGTGTTGCGGATGTTGTCGAAGGTCTGCTCGTCGTGCGGAATGTCGTAGTTGCCGCGTTGCGAACTGTTGGCGTTGAGTTCGGTCTGCAGGATGTCGGAGAACATCTGGATGTTGTAACCACCTGCGCGATAGCCCTTGCTCACGGTGGCGTAGATGTTGCTTCCGCCGTGCAGACGATAGGTAAGACCGAACTTCGGCAGCAGCTGGTCGAAGTGGTTGTGGGCGTGATTGACCAGAGCGGAGGTCAAGACGACGGTGGCTTCCTGGCCCATCACGTTGGCCACGCTGGTCATCTGCGCGCTGGTGTTGTAGTCAATGCTCACATGGGTGTAGTCGTAGCGCAGTCCGAGCGTGGCGGTCAGGTGGTCGGTTAGGTCGATATTCGACTCGTGGAACACGCCTAAGTTGGCCTGCGGGGTGTAGAAGAGACCCGGCACAGTGGCCATATCGACGTTCATGTGTACGCCTCCAGCCCGCTCTATGGTGGACTTCGCCATCTCGATGGCCTGTGCTTCGTCCATTCCCTGCTGCAGGAAGCGGCCCTTCATGCTGTTCACCATCGCGTTATACATGGCGGTATTGATGGTGTTGGTCAGGAAGTTGTCCATATCGTTGTCGAAGTGTACGGGGGCATCGGTCTTCAACCACTGGTACGAACCAAACAGACCGGTGGCCCATTTCCAGCGTCCCTGGGTGTTCGACTTCAGCGTCAGCTCTTCGGTCAGAGCGTTTTGCAGCTGATTCTGCTCCATGTGCATATAGTCTACGGGCAGATAGTCGATGTCCATGAGCATATAGTCGCGCAGGAACTGATACGATGTGGTGCTGTGCAGACTGACGGCTCCGGCGTTCCACCTGATGTTCAGGCCCGTGTTCAGTATGTTGCGGTGGTAGTTGCCCTGTAGGTTGGTGTTCGGCTGGGCGGTGCATCCCGTCGAAGTGTCCATCTGTCCGTAGGGGAATCCGTTCTGGCGCACCCACTGATAGTCGGCAATGAAGTCGAAGAGCAGGCTCTCCGAGGGCTGAGCCATCAGGCGGAGCTTGCCACCAGCCTCGTTGTAGCGGTCGGCACGCTGCCCGTCGAACTGGTTCTTGAAGAAGCCGTTCTGCCCCTCATAGAAGCCGGCCAGCGAGAAGCCGAAGTGCTCGCTGAGCTTGTTGTAATGGGCAAACTCGGCGTTGCGATACATCTTTGTGCCGAAGCCCAGACGCACGTCGCTACCCTGATAGGTCATAGGGTTGCGCGAATACATGCGCACCATACCGCCCTCGGTGTTCAGTCCGTAGAGCGTTCCCTGCGGACCGCGAAGGATATCTACACGGTCGAGCTGATAAAGGTGGGTGTTAAACTGGCTCTTGTTCATCAGCGGCAGACCGTCTACGTACATCCCTACGGCAGGACTGTTCACGCGCGAACCGATACCGCGCACATACATCGACGACGTATAGCGCGAACCGTAGCGGGGCATCGTGAACGATGGCACCAGCTGCGACAGGTCGCTCAGGTCGCGAACGCCTAACCTGCTGGCTTCCTTACTGCTGAACATGGTGTTGCTGATGGGCTGCTGGCGCAGGTTGAAGAACTCCTTCGCCTGCGAAACCACCACCACTTCGTCGAGATCTTGCACGCGCGAGGTGTCGGCAGCAACTGTTTCCACGCCCTTTCCCGATACTATTTCTTCTGTTCCGCCGTTATTGGCTGCGGCGGGCATCATAGCAGCAAGCACCAAGCCTGCCATCATTATTTTTTTCTTCATCTTCACCTTGATTGATTTTTCGGCTGCAAAGTTACGCACTTTCCACCGTCCCCACAATCCTAATTTATATGGATTTTTCAACATTATATTGCAAAATCGTATATTTTCAAGACAAAGACGTAGTATGCAATTCGAGATAAGCCTTTATCATCTCAAAAACAATAACAAAGTATATCAAGTTTCAGTATACGAAATACTACTTTAGCGGCAACGGAATACATCCGCTGCCGCTAAAGCTTATAATTCTGCAACTTTAGTTTTGTTAAATCGCCATACGTAGAAAACTCCGTTTCGTTAGTATGGTTATTTAGACCCTACAGGTTGCAGGCTTATTATCTTTTACCACTTCCTCCGCAAGAGACACATATCCCATTTCCTCCACAGACACCGCATTTGTGTTTATAGTCAACACCAGTGCCGTATGAGTTATCCGGATAGCCAGAACCATGACATCCATTACATTTACCATCACTTTGACAAGTGCGACAGATGGAGCCTGTACTACTTCTTGTGGATGAATAGGAATGGCTACCGTTTGTAGAACCCGACAAGTCAACCTTTCCTTCTCTTATATCTTGTTCTGTTTGCCATGCTGCTTGTTTTGCTGCGGCATTACTTACTGCATTTAACTGATTCATTTGCTGCTGTGTTTGCATGATTGCGTATCGTGGGTCAAGTAAGTAATCTATATTCCCGTTACTGGTATATGTGCTACCATAGCCGCCATATCCACTCATTGACATAGCAATACCTTGCATTACTTCGCAGGAAGAAAGAATTGTTGAAATTAGCAATAACAGAGGGATAAATAATCTTTTCATAATTGTTGATTGCTTGATATTCATTGTATTGTCGTTGTTTACTAATTTGTCATTAAAGTAAATGTATCAGATGTAGTGGAACCATAACTGTTTTTGGCAGTACATTTGATATAATACTTCGTAGCTTTTTTCAAACCTGTAATTTTCGCCGTGATTTGTTTATTAGCAATTGTTGCTGACACAGACTTCGATGGACTGTTTTCTCCATAATAGACGGTAGCACTACTCGCTTTCGGATCCGTATAAAAGTTAACAGTTATCGAATTTTGTGTTGTTGAATAGGTGAAATTGTAGAATTCTGGAGCTATATTCGAAGAGTTTCCACCTCCTCCTGGAGAATTCGAATAATCTCTGTTGTAATACCAAGCATCGCCATCCAAATCGCCAATAACCAAACGACTGTCTGAAAGTGTGACAATTGGAGTACCCATCTTTAATCCGAATTGTCCCCAATAGTATCCTTTATAAAAAGCTTCTACATCAGTCAAATTCGTTCTAACCTCCTCGTCATTGATATACCAGTAACCAACTCTCTCTCCATTAATGAAGAGTTCATAGGTATCATCGAATGTATATAGCTCTGTTCCAAAACCTACAATACCTGTTTCTAAATAGTTTACTGATTTGCCACCTATTTTTTTATCTATAAGCTTCCAGTTCGTTCCTTTCAGTTGCTCTGTAATTCTCAAATCCCTTAATTGTGACTCACTAAGATTGCTATCTGCGTCATTATCGTCATCACCATCACAAGAAACAAGACTGATGCTTATGATTAATGCAATCATGAAAACTAATGCTGTAAAATAATTATGTTTTTTCATAATGCTTATATTTTTTTATTCATATTTCGGCGCAGGGGAGACTATCCACGCACATTTCCCCCTGCACCAGTTTTTCTTATTTTTGTTATTCATGTATCCAAAGCATGTCGCATCTCAGACATAATAATGATATTACTCTTCAATATAAATTGTAAGTTTTGAGCCAGTTGTGATTTTGTTTGACTTGAGATTATTCCACTTCATAATATTGGCAACTGTAACATTATAAGATGATGCGATAGTTGACAATGTCTCTCCAGGTTCCACTGTATGCTGTACACGCATAACCTCTTTCGACTGCTTGTTGTATGGGGCTGCTGGCGTGACGTATTCAGGAACTCCGTTGTTGGACCTTATAAAAGAATCTGCACCAGCCTGAGTATAAAGCGGTGTGCCTTCTACAACATACTTGTTTTGTCCAAACAAACCTACTGACCAACTTTTGGAATATACCACACCATCTGTCAAAGCAACAGCACCAGGGTACTTGTCTATTGCTTTATCAATGGCCTCCTTCATATTAGGAATGCCAGGAATGAACAGAATCGACCATTTAGAGTCTGATCCCTGTACACGTTGTGTTGCCTTTTTGAACTCTGTACCAGACTCGGTTATAGGCACATTGCGAGACGAGATGACCGTGAAGTCAACAAGACGGTGCGAGCAGCTGCTCAATAATGCTACAGCCAAAGTAACCAAAATACATTGCTTTTTCATACTCATGAATTTCTCATGCCTATTGCTCCCTGATTCGGCAGTTAAAGTGGTTATGGGATAAATTGACGGCAAACAAAAAAACGTGGGAACTATACTCTTGCCCGTCCCACAGATTGAGGCTCTCGCATGCCCTTCGAAGTCGAACGAACAACGCATAGAACCCACATGGATATGAATACAGTTTCCCTTGAAACCTTTAACACGCAAACGCGCGTATATAAAAAGGTATAGGGGATGTGTAAATTCACATCATGCAGGCATCTACCGCTGCAATGTCCCAGACTTCGAAAGCAATTTGCGAGATTCCAATCTGTCAAGAACAAAGCGTCAAAGTAAACGCCTTTTTAGAATGTCGTGGCCTACGAGAGTGTCCGCGTCCCGGGGTTGCGGCTCTTGATGACTCTGCAAGTTGGGTGCAAATGTAAATAAAAAAATCCGAACCGCCAAGCGATTCGGAGAAAATATTTATTATTTTTAACAAATAAACGCTATTCCTTAGCTTATAACCTATTTGTCAGTGTTTTCGGATTCTGCAAAGAATCCCATATGTCGACAATATATACTGTATCGGAATCTTGTTCATAGAAATAAACGATTTTGAAGCGTTTCATGATATGGCAACTTCTATACCGAACCTTTCTGTCACATAACAATGGCTCAGGTGAGAAAGATTCAGGAAACAGGCGTAATCGCTTGTCTATTGAAGCCATTTCGTCTATCCATTTGTTGCTGGTCTTTCGCCCAAACTCATATCTGGCAAAGTCAACATGATTATTGAACAACTGCCAAGCAGACTTATGCCACTTTACGACAGCCATAGATGTTCTCGTTTCATAGATTCGGCGAAGTCGTCAACTTGAACCCATTTCTCGTTGTCATACATGTCCGCTTCCGTAGAATCTATTCTCTTGTTCATCTCCTCTGTTGAATAAGGCCCAAACCCTGGATCATACGAATGTGGATATGAGAATACTCTTTTCGCATTCTGATTGATGTAGCCCGTCCTCGTTGCCAATGAGGGTTCGCCTGCTATATCGGTTTTGATATGAAGATCCTCGATTTCTTCAGTCATATTCTACTGTTGTAATTTTGGTGCAAAGTTAATATAAAAATCCGAACCGCCAAAATATTTTGAGAAAAAAGAGGAACTGGAATGCTTTCTCGGTAGCAGATTTTTGCGTACAAATCACAGGTAATTTCTAAACACGTCATTTAGGCTTCGTAAATGACGCATTTAGGAGTGCTAAATGACGTGTTTACGAAGCCTAAATGACGTGTTTACGAAAATCAGGCAGAATGGCGGTGAAACCGAAGGCTGCAGAAAGCCTATTCGTTCATGGCTCCGCAGTAGGGGCAACGACCCTTCTGATGGAGCGGGCGACCACAATTACCGCAAAGATAGGTGCAGTGGGAGGCGCGGATGTAGGCTCGTATGGCGAAGAAGAAATAAGCGATGAGCAGCAGATAGCCTATATATAATAAGGTGGAAAGGCTGAACACAATATAGTTGACTGCGCAGATGCCCATCAAGCCACACAGGTAGAGGATGGCTTCGCCCAAAGGCAACTGTGAGCGAACCACATCGATGCAGGCGATAACGAGGATGAGCATGCTCCACACCGTGACCAGAAAGATGGTGAGTAGCAGCGGTACGCTGAACGGATTGAGCGTGGGGTGGAAATAGAAATGCTGCCACAGCTGGGGCGCAAACATCTGGATGCTGGCGTAGAGCGAGGCAGAGGCTGCCACCGTTAGTGCCAGTAGGGTGGGGTAGATGGAGTCGATGTCGTTGAAATGAACAATCTTCGCGTTCTGTTTCCTGATTTTCCGTACAAGATAGGCTGATGCGATGAGGCTGATAATGACGAGGAAAATCAGCAGATGTGAATTGCTGAAGGTGGAGATGAACTGCGAAATAGGATCGTCGGGATCTACTGCTGGAAGCAGTTCGCTCTCGTGGGTCCATCCGAAAGTGTATTGGTCGCGGGCCACCTGAACCCATACGGAATCCGTTTCGTCGGCGGGAATGATGCGGATGTCGGCCACTACCAAATGGTCGTGACGGGCTACGGCAATCGTATCTGTGGGCATCAGACTGAGATATTCCTCGGGTTGCTGGCGAATCAGCTGCAGTGAGTCCGCACGAACCACAAAGTTGAAGTTCTCGGAATAATGGTGCTGGGCAACGAAAGCCACAGAGTCGCGCATTCGTTGCAGCTGGGCCGAATCGATAGCCTCCTCTTCTGCACCCATAATGCTGTCGGTCACCATCGTCAGTTCGTTGGAAGGAATCACCTTGGGCTTGCTGTAGCAACCGGTCATCAACAAGATGCTCAGCAGCAGGGGCAGCTGCCACAACCATGCTGGCAGACGCTTGCGGAATGCAGAAAACCTCTTATCGCTCTCCATAGACATTCATCTGGCAATTTTTACAATCAAACTCAAGACGGAATCGTCTGCCGTCGGGCAACTGAAGATAGAGAGGCTCGGGCCAAGGCATCTGTTCTTTGCTCTCGCGGCGACAGTAACCCAGACTGTAGCGCAGGCAGTGGCGGCATTGCATCAGCAGAGGCCTGATGGCGGGATGGGTCTCTAGGGCCGATGCCTCGCTGATTCCTTGCTCGCGATAGAATTCTCGGGCAGCCTTGTTGGCGGCATTATAGAGGTAGGGGTGGCCATAATTCGGGGCGGATGCTCGATGAGGCGAGGAGGCAAAGCCGCTTTCTACGCCAGGCATCCGCTTGCCGTCACCCGCCTTTGTGCCTTCGCTCTGCCGGACAACTTCCCTTCGCATCTCAGCCAATTGGCTGGCGGGAATGAAGAAGTTGAAACTCTCGGGCTGCAATATTACCTCTTGGCATTCGTAGGGAGTGCCTCCCAGCTTGGACAACTGGCGGATCATGTTGTCGCGCTGAGGCTTTTCAGCCATTTGATGCACTATCGTGTCCGACGTTTCGGCTATCGTCCTGCCGTCGTCAGCATCTGTCATGCTCAGCGAAAACCCGTCATCGGTGGCAGCAAGTGTCATCTTGATGGCGATCTTTCGTAAGGCTGTCTGCCCTTTCATCGTTCTTTCAAACACCACATCGTTGTTTCTGTAAAGCGCCTGACCCTTGCGCAAGGCTGCAGGCATCTTCAAAGGAAAGAGCCGATTGCCTTCCACGCGGTTCACGCGGAAGCCTTCCAGCATCTCATTGCCTGAAAAGAAGCAAAGTCCATCGCCATTGGCAAAGCTGGCAGAGCCTGCTACCGTGAAACTGTTCCCACGAATCTCTTTCACTTTTCCCACATACTCACCCATCGCCTTCGGGGTGTCTGGCGATAAAATGTCTGGCGTTCGGCCATGCAGGAAATAGTTGGTGAAGCCTCTGTTGAACGTCTTTTTCAGATTCGGCGTAAACGTATAGCCGACGTTTCCGCGAGAAGCCCTGCGGTAGCGACCGTTGCTCTGGCTGATAATCTGGTTGAGGCGCTGGCTGTAGGCAGCCGTTACGTTCTTCACATAGTCAATGTCCTTGAGCCGCCCTTCTATCTTCAGCGATTCGGCTCCAGCTTCGAGCAACTCCTCAAGAAGGTTGATGCGGCACATATCGCGCAGCGAAAGCCAATGGCGACGATGGTCAATCGGCTTCCCGTTGGCATCCGTCAGATTGAATTGCAGACGACAAAACTGGGCGCAGGCTCCGCGGTTGGCACTTCGATTGAAGCAATACTGCGATGCGTAGCATTGGCCGGAATAGCTCACACAGAGGGCTCCATGAACGAAAACCTCCAGTTCTACATCGGGCACAGCCTCATGAATGGCCCGAATGTCTTGGATGCTCAGTTCGCGGGCCAGTACCACGCGACTGAAACCCTGCTCTTTGAGCCATCTTACTTTCTCCACCGTGCGATTGTCCGTCTGTGTGCTGGCGTGGAAATCAATCGTTTCAGCAGGAGAGGAAATTGATGAACCATCGTCATGCAGCAGGGATTGATAGCGGGAATACACGCCCATATCCTGCACCAAGATGGCATCTACGCCGATTTCTTGTAGACGGCTGATCAGTCGGAGCGTGTCTTCCACTTCAGAGTCGTACACAATGGTGTTCACCGTGACGTAGACTTTTGCTTCAAACTGGTGGGCATATCGGCAGAGCTGGGCAATATCGTCCAACGAGTTGCCTGCTGCCACGCGTGCACCAAAGCGGTCTGCACCGATATATACGGCATCGGCACCCTGGTCAATGGCAGCGATGCCACATGCCAGATTCTTGGCAGGAGCCAGCAGTTCTATGGGTTTGCTTTCCGATTTCATATGTCGTTGCTTCATGAGGTGCTTGACATTTGTCGGCAAAGGTACAAAATATTTTCGGAATTTGGATGCGAGGGCTGTCGAAAAAATACAAAACAGAGCCCTGAAGGATTATTTTTGATGAAAAAGGAGTTGTTTTTCAATTATTTCTTGTAATTTTGCAACATCAAACTATCAAGCATCAATATGGAATTTACTTGGAGATGGTTCGGAAAGAACGATAAGATTACGTTATCCATGCTGAGGCAAATTGGTGTGGAGGGCATTGTTACGGCCCTGCACGATGTGCCGTTGGGCGAAGTCTGGACGCAGGAGAAGATTCGCGATTTGCGTCTTTTCATCGAGAGTCATGGTTTAAGATGGAGCGTCGTAGAGTCGCTACCAGTCACAGAGACCATCAAATATGGTGGGGCCGATCGTGATGAGCAGATAGAGCGATACAAGATCAGCCTGAGAAATCTGGCAGCTGAGGGCATTCGCACGGTGTGCTACAATTTCATGCCGGTACTCGACTGGGCTCGTACCGATCTGCTTCATCCCAATGCCGACGGTACTTCCAATCTGTTTTTCTCTTATGCCGAGTTCGCCTATTTTGATATCTATGTGCTCCAGCGGGCTGGAGCTCGCGAAGAGTGGAGCCGTTTCCGCATACCAGGCATGGATATCGAGCGCGACATCGTGGCTGAGGCTGATGCGATTCATGCTCAGCAGCACGATGCTGCCTATAATCATCGTCTGGTGGAGAACATTATTGTGAAGACGCAAGGATTCGTCAGCGGTAATATTCGTGAAGACGACGAGCATCCTCTGGAACTCTTTCGGCAGTTGCTCAGCAGATACGACGGCATTTCCAAGGAGCAGTTGCGCGAGAATCTGCGCTATTTCCTGCAGGCTGTGATGTCTGTCTGCGACGAGTGTAACATCAATCTCTGTGTTCATCCCGATGACCCGCCCTTCCCTGTGCTTGGTTTGCCGCGCATCGTCAATTCAGCCGAGGACATCGATGGGTTCCTTCAGGCAGTGGATAATCCCCATAACGGTCTGACCTTCTGCGCTGGTAGCTTGTCGGCTGGCGCTCACAACGATGTGCTACAGATGGCTCGCCGCTATGCTTCGCGTACCCATTTCGTTCATCTACGCTCGTGCCAGATATTGCCCAATGGCGATTTCACGGAGGCTCCTCACTTGGGTGGCAGGGCCGATGTGGTGCAGCTTTCCCGGATATTCCTTGAGGAAGAGCATCGCAGGTCGCTGATCCTTCAAGCACAGAAAGCGTCAGGAAGCTGCGAAGTGACGCTACCTGACTCTCTCCCCATGCGAGTAGATCACGGTAAAACCATGCTGGGCGACGAGCAGCGAGGCTACAATGCCGGCTATTCGTTCCTCGGACGTATGTATGCTTTGGCCCAGGTACAAGGTGTATTGGCCACGCTCAGTCATTCTTCAACACAATAATCCATAATGCTATTCTTATGAACAGTCTTTTCGATATCACAGGCAACGTCACCGTTATTACGGGTGGAACGGGTGTTTTGGGTAGCACCATTGCCAAATATTTAGTGCAAAACGGCGCCCATGTTATTATCATGGGGCGCAATGCTGATAAGGGTAAGGCCATCGTCGATGAAATTTCCCAGACAGTGAATCAGCTAAATGCAGGTCAAACCACAGAAGAATTCAGCGGAACCATTGAATTCGTGCAGACCAATGTGATGGACCGGCAGCTTTTAGAGTCTAACTGTGAGTACATATTAAATAAGTACGCGCGCGTAGATACACTTTTGAATGCAGCTGGTGGCAATATGCCTGGCGCGACTATTGGGCCGAATCAAAATGTATTCAATCTGAATCCGGATGATTTCCAACAGGTGTTGCAACTGAATCTCACAGGTACAGTCATCCCAACCCAGGTGTTTCTGCATCCAATGGTAGAGCAGGGCAAGGGCTGTATCATTAATTTTTCCAGTATGTCTGCCTTCCGTCCACTCACTCGAGTTTGCGGATATTCAGCAGCCAAGGCGGGTATCAACAATTTCACTGCTTATATGGCAGCTGAGTGTGCACGTAAATTTGGCGAAGGTATTCGTGTCAATGCCATCGCTCCGGGCTTTTTCATTACTGAGCAGAATCGTTCTTTGCTCACCAATCCCGATGGTTCATTTACGGAGCGCGGACAGGATGTCATCCGCCAAACGCCATTCGGGCGGATGGGAAATCCTGAAGAACTCTGCGGCACCATCCACTATCTGATAAGTAGTGCCTCACAATTCGTCACGGGAACTGTAGCTGTTGTTGATGGTGGTTTCAACATCTTTGCCATGTAAATCAGCCTTCTGACCCCTCTGAACATCATATAAACATAGAAAAAATAACCTTTTTATCTATTTTAACTACAAAAAGTTTGGAGGTATTAGAAAAAGTTTGTAACTTTGCACCCGCAAACAAGCAAGGATCGGGATTTAGCGCAGTTGGTAGCGCACACGTCTGGGGGGCGCGAGGTCGCTGGTTCGAGTCCAGTAATCCCGACTTTTTGAAAGATAACCGCCTTAGAATGAGGCGGTTACGCTGTTTAAGGGGATTTTGTCGGGTCAGATGCGCGACAAGATGCGACCAGAAAGAGAAGTTGAACGCCGTCCATTTCAATTAAAGGAATGGATAAAAAAATTAAATTTTCTGAAAACAGTGCGATACAGCGCGCAAAAGAGTACCGGGAACCGGAGGTCTGCTGGGGTAAGGAGGTGGTGGTGAGCCTGTATGCCTTCGACCCGGAGAGCGGACGGCTGAAGCGGAAGCGGATGAAACTGAACCGGGAACTGAAGCGCATCGAGGGGAAGAGGGCGCAGCGTGAGTATGTGAGGGGCGTGGTAAGCAGGCTGAGGGATGAGCTGAAGGCGGGGTGGAATCCGTGGATCAGGGAATCGGAGAGCAGGATGTATGCACGGTGGGAGGATGTGTGCCAGCGGTATAAGGAGTATCTGGCGAAGCAGCTGAGCGAGCATAACATGCGGGAGGAATCGGTGGTGAGCTATCTGAGCAGGCAGCGGGTGCTGATGGGCTGGGTGGAGAAGGAGCGCAGGAACGTGAGGTATGCGTATCAGTTCGACCGCCGACTGGTTGATCAGTTTCTGGATTACGTGCTGATGGACAGGGATAACGGCATCCAGACGCGTAATAATTATCTGTCGTGGGTGAAGTCGTTCGGCACGTGGATGGTGGGCAAGGGGTATGTGGAGACGGACCCGACGCAGGGCATCCCGAGGATGAAGATGCGGCAGAAGCGGAAGAACAGGGACGTGATACCGGACGGGGTGCTGGCCAGCATCAGGGAGTACCTGGAAGAGCGGAACCCGCATTATCTGCTGGCGTGCTACCTGCTGCACTATCTGTTTGTGCGTCCGCATGAGATAGCGCAGCTGAAGATAGAGGATTTCTCGCTGTCAAGGAAGACGCTGCTGATACACGGCGACGTGGCGAAGAACTGGAAGGATGCGGTGGTGACGCTGCCCGACCATGTGGTGGAGCTGATGATCAGGCTGAGGGTGTTCGACAGTCCGGGGTGCTACTATGTGTTCTCTGACGATTTCCGTCCAGGGCGGGAGTTCCGGGGTGAGAAGTGCTTCCGCGACTACTGGACGCGGACGCTCAGGAAGGAGCTGGGCTTCTCGGACCGCTACAAGTTCTACTCGCTGAAGGACACGGGCATCACGAACATGCTGCGGGCGAACACCGACGTGCTGAGTGTGAGGGACCAGGCGCGGCACTCGTCGATACTGATTACGGATATGTATACGCCGAAGGATATCCGGGAGGCCAACAGGCTGATTGTGAGCTACAGGGGTGTGCTGTGAAAAAGAAAGAAGGGCTATCCTCGCGGACTGCCCTTCAGGAATGAATAAAAAAAACTGTTTTAAATGAAATCACTAATACCTAAAATAGGGGAAACAATGACTAAGTCCGGTTTCGTGGTGGTATGGGTCGGAGTACGTGGTCGTGGATGATTTCGCAGGCGTCGTTGAACCCTTCGCGCAGGGTTTCCAGCTGCTGCTCGATCATCTCCAGTGCGAACTCAGCGCGGTCGATGTTGTAGAGCAGGTCGAGCCGCTCCTTGTCGGTGAGTATGCGGCGTATCTTCTCCCTCGGCAGGGATGCGAGTTTGATTCTGTTCATAGCGCACCTCCTGTTCCGAAGAGTTGGTTGACGATGGCCACGGCCAGCATCATGGCCACGAAGCCGAGGATGAGTGCGGCGTTGGCCTTGAAGGCGGTGCCGTGGGTGGTGGTCTCGCCCATCAGGAGCGTTGCCGTGGGGCTCTCGGCCTGCCACCATTGACGGAGGTTCTTTACAATCGCTTCCACCTTGGAAAGGACTGAGGGGCGAACCACTTGCCCCATTGTCAGTGTCTGTTGCATATTGCATCATCTTTTCAGCTGCCGGCGTTCCGCACCGGCTCGGAGGCAGAGAAACGGCTGCGCTTCCCGTTGCTGAAAAGATGATGGCTTCTCCGGAGAGCAGTTTTAATCTTACAGGAAGGCAGCCGTTATCGGATGCACTGTGGGCATTAAAAAAGCCCGGAGCGATGACTCTGAGCGACTGACGTGCGCCCTGCCGGATAGTCTACTATCATCTTTTCAGCGCTGCAAAGGTACGTAAAAAATCCGTACCGGCAATGGGGAGGGGGTGAAAATCTACGCAAAGGTTTACGTAAAAGTTTGGAGGAGGGGGATGGAAAAAGCCCCACCTTTGGCGGGCGGGGCGAAGTGCTCTTTTTATTTACGGTATCAGAGTGTGATGCAGAACAGCTCACGGGCGAAGTCATGAATGGCTGTGATGATGCGGTCTGCCTGCTTCTTACGGGGCACGGCGCGGCGGTTCAGATAGTTGGAGAGCTGCTTCTGGTTGATGCCCGTAATCTTCTCCATGTCGGCAAGCGACATGAAGCCCGAGTAGTATTCAAGGAAGCTTGAAACGTCGAACTTCCATTCAATCTCGAAGTCACCCTTGATTTGCTCGGGCCAGCGTTCTTCGGGCAGGTTTTTCTTGATCAGGCGTATAGCCTCGTAGGTGTCGGCCTTGGTGTCCTCTATGGTGTCGCCTGCGGCATAGATGCCGTCGCAGTTCTCTGAAAATGCGCCGAACGAGTCTATTGACGCGCTGATGTTCATGATGATTGTTTTCATATCCTTTGTTTTGTTGTTCCAGCGGGGTCATACCCCGTACTTCCTGATGAGATGATTTGCTAATGGCTGCGGTATTTCCTTTGCTCCGTGATAGGGAACCGGTTCTGTCAGTACGCCGTCCTTGATGTAGAAATAGTGGCTTCCCTCGGCATGGTCGAACTTGTAACCGGCCTTGGTGAATCTCCTGTGCAGTTCGGAATACTTCATTGATGGACTGATATTTGTTATTTGACGATGCAAAAAAAATGCGCCCGCAGGCGGACGGGCGACTTTTGTCTTAATAAGGCCAGCGTCGGCCTCGCCCTTATACTGCTTCAGCCACGCAGACCTCTTCTGAGAACACTTCCGACGGGATGCTGTCGGCCACGCGGCGGATGCGGTTGGCCAGATCGATGAGCGCACCGCGCATCTGCTCGGTCTCCTGGGCCGTGAAGCCACCACCGCCTCCATTGCCGTCGATGCCATCGAGCTTATGGTACAGCCACGATGAGGAGCGTTGGAAATAGGTGTTGGCAAACTCCCGCCATGATATGGCCATCTGTATGTCTCTGATTCTTTTTTTCATGTCGCTGACTACGACCGGATTCTTCACTGTTGCTTCCATATCTTCTTCTTTCTTTTGTTGTACTAATTTCCGCCGTAGCGTAAAAGCTGAAGCCTTGCGGCTCGTGCGTTTTGTTTGTTAATATTTCCGTTTATTCTCACTTTTTCGTATATTATGGTGTGTAAAGGGGGCACGGCCGTCCGTGTTGGGCTGAGCCGTTAACACCCCCTT
>FLNX01001165.1_pt1 | contig 22084 bp, 12 predicted proteins | sample 1140341 | NCBI WGS metagenome assembly FLNX01 (sample SAMEA3878208, study PRJEB12797) | bioreactor metagenome | biome: Moose rumen | place: Sweden | collected 2011-10
CACGCCTGTACCCGAACATAGAAAAGCACATTAAGGACAGGGATGAACACCGCCAGGAGAAGGCGAAGTCTCAGGCTGACCAAGGTACAAACTAACTTTTTAAAGATCGCGTAAACTAAATCCCGAAGGAGTGATCTTGAGATTTTAGTTTAACTACAAAAATGATTGAGACGCTACACTAGGGGGTGGACTGTAAACTGGAAAATTAGGAGGGTAGAGACCCTTTTTCGCACAAATTCGTGACCCTTTGTTTTGCTGATCTGTGACACACCATCCTCCTTTTCATGACACACGATTCTCTTTTATCGTGAGGCGCTGTTCTCCTTTTCCTGATAGGCAGTTCCATTGCTTAGTGCCGAGGTCGGTTACGGTTTTCGTCTGAGCCTCAAATCGAATCCGTTACGGTCTTAACGCTCTCATCAAGTCCGTGAATAGTGGCATTGGTAGCTTCGGCCTGTTTTGCGGACGCATCAAGGTTTGCTCCCATAGCCGCAGCAGAGGATGAGACGGCGTCCTTCATGACCGTCATCTCTTGGCAATTTTGCTGAGTGTGTCAGTCAGAGCTGACGTATCGGCAGAAAGCCTGATGGTGCTGTCGTTCATTTTGATCTCCGTAAAAACAAAAAAAGGACCTCTTTGTGAGATCCTTAGTTGGTATGGGATGATAATATGTTATTACTTATGATGTCCTAGGTTTTCTGAATTTTTCGGTACTCCATTTTTGATGATAAAACTCAAATTAGAATCAATATCGTCATAAACGTTTTCCATTATTTTGTTAAATTCCACAGCATCGTACAGTTTCAAATAGTTTTCGCCGCTACAATTACTGAAATTAATTTTCTCATTTTTTGATGGTAACCATTTCCACCAAACCCAGCATCCTTTTATCCTGTCTACCCAATCTTTCCAATCAGCATTGTTATATAAACTTTTTATGAATTCTTTACGCTCTTGTATAATACTATTTCCCTCTGGTTGCGGTACGTTAGGTATATCGATAGCTACGCCGTAATAAAATCCCTCAACCGAGATCTCAAATGCAAGTTCTAATCTTATGTTTCCTTCAGTTTTAATTTCACCTGTCAACGCATGATATGGATTTTTTTCTTTGTAAAACATATTGAGCTCTGATTCGTCATAATTGCATTCTATACGATCAGATAAATGCGCTTTTATGTTGTCAAAAATTTGCTTGATCTTAGATGTTCTTACTGCGACTAATCCTTTTTCAAATGCTACTGCACATTCATAATTGTCTTTGCTACTGCTAATTAGTTTTTCTATTGCATCCATGTAAATATCACTCTGCTCTGAACTTGTAAGCTTGTTCAATAATGTAAGATACTGGTTTAACACATCAACTACATTTTTGTCATGTCTGGCAATGTCAATGCAGTTAGTAAGCCATTTACTAATATGCTCTGCGAAAGATATGCAAATAAAATCATCTTCGCTGCTTTGGTCACAACTAGAAGGGGTGTGTCCATCTAATGTAAGATAATATACTTTTGATGTTTCGCTCTTTTCTTTGGCATATTTGACGTATCGATCTATTTGATGATCTTGATCGGGAGCATAAATTTTTATTTCTATGGGGTATCGATTCTTCGAAGTTTCAATACACAAATCTATGCGTCCATAATTATCATTGTTAGAATCTATGTTGTGCTGTTTACTTATTTGAGCTGAATTTGAATACGACTGATTAAGAACAGTTTCAAAGAAAGTCTTAATAAACACATCCCCCATGCCATGTAGACCATTAGGCTTCAATATTTCATAAAGAAATGTAGTGTGCGTTTTATCTTCATCAGTTTCATTTCCTAACACAGAAAACACAGTGAAACTGTTGTTTTTGGGGGCTGCTTTCTTTTTTAGCTCTAAGATCGTTTTTATGTAAGAAAACAGTTCATTTAGAGATTTAAAATCATTCATCTCTGTTGCTCTCTGAAATATATTTGTTTCATGGTGCCTATCCTCTGTTAACAAATGTGTTTTATTAATCAAGGAATTATCGTCTCTTCATCATTTTCTTAAACTTTTCAATCTCCCAGGCACAATCGTGCTCAGTCATACCGCTAGTGGAAGTTTATTCGTGATAGTTATCACATATTTATACTTTTTTCTCTGGAGGCATGAGCGCCCACAGAAACGGACCCGGTCTCACCTGCTACCGTCTTCATTACGTAGAATAGCGCCGGCATAGAGGATGATCCTGTCTTCTTGCCCAGATCCGTGATAAGGATCATTTATCCAAACAGGTCACTGTGAGTGCCGGTTCTGGTCAGAGTCAGTATTGGTAGTCCTCCTTCAATGTGGTAGACTAGAAGCCAGTCTGGCTGAACATGACCTTCACGATATCCTGATCTATTTCCTGACAGAGCATGATCTCTGTTGTCTTGGGGAAGCGCTTCACCTCGGGACAACTTTCGAATGAGCTCAGCGCGAAGTTCGATATTTAAATTTTTCCTGGCCAAATTTGTGGCTTTTTAAACTGACTGGTCCAGGCAACAGCGTATTTACGGCTCAATCTTCCTTTAAGTCCTTCAAAGCTTCCTCAACGTCAGAGTAACGCTTTGCATCAGGATCTTTGGCTATTTCTTCAGCTTCAATTATGGCCATTATCGTATCCCGGTTTGGTTCCTCCAGTCGAACATTGAATGGAAAGCCTCCAGCTCGCAGAGACTGACGCATAAATACATTTAAGGCGGTTGCCAAATTTATACCGAGTTCATTGTATATAACTTCGCACTGGCGTTTAATTTCACGGTCAACTCTGAAACTATAATTAACTGTTGATGAAGTCATGATAACCTCTTTTTGGCACTTTCTATGTTAATTGTTTGAATGTTGTAGGTGAACTGCAATTATTTTCCAGTGATTTTGCAGTATGCTTCACGGTCAATTTCACCATACTGCCGTAATGACGGACTGAGGGAAAGCTTTAAGATCCATTTGCGTATAACAGTTAAACAATGGGGGCGGACGATCAGAAATGGTTTATCATGGCGACGCGCCCTAAGAAAAGATCCCTTTGATGGTAGGGATTTTGAGCTTCTCCTGTTCCGGCAGAGCAAGAAAGTTTCATCGATTAAACTCCTGCTGGAGTCACCTATGACCTTCAGCATATGCAGGAAGAGGGGCTCCAGCATATAGCCGGTCTCCTCAACATAGGAGTAAAAGCTGCTGCCTGAAGCAACTGAAGCTCAGGTCGGTCTTGCAACGGCTTATTCTGGCCAGAGGAGCATGGAGCACAAGCCACTGGATGATGTTAATGATCATTTCCTCAAGGCTCATGGTGCTTTCTGCTGGGATTAGTATCCGGGAAGGTAACAGTTACAGTTACAGCCACAGTAGCGGGTGCTGTCACAACTTCAGGTGATCCCGCAGCCCAAGCTTCCTTAGGTCTGGCTGCCAGCGGTTGACAGCGAAGATCCTCCCTGCGCGCAGTCAGTCTCCGTGCTCCTGCTCTAGCCTCCAGGCTCCGGACACTCGTCTCCAGCTCTAGCCTCCAGGCTCCGGACACCCGTCTCCAGCTCCGGACTCCGGGCTTCGTCTTCTGTTTTCAGTCTGACCGCTGCCTGTCTGACAGTCTGATCACCTGGTACCTGCGACCCCTCCAGTCATTCTTTCCTGATCCCGCACAGCTCCTTGACGTGGGCAATAAACTTGGCTGCCAGGGCGTTGGGGTGTCTTTCGTTGTCCCAGGTGAGCAGATAATCCACATGCTTTGCAGGCACGATCTTCTTTATCACTACCCGTACCCCTGAAGATATGTTCTTGGCCACCGAGGCGGGGAACAATGCGATCCCCAGATCTTTGTTCACCAGTTTGGCGGCGTTGGAGGAGTGGGCCGTTTTGACTATGAAGTGGGGATCCTTTTTGAACTCCCTGAACCAGCTTCGGATCTCCTCCTCCCGGGAGCGCCGGGAGGAGATGATCAGATCGTTTTCCACCAGCCGATCCAGGGTTATGCACTCATCCTCTGACAGTGCCAGGGGATCTTCAGCCGGTATGATGGCCACCCAGTCCTCCGAGAACACCTTGAAGCCGTCCAGCAGATCGTAGTTGGTCGGCGTCATGGTGATCGCCAGATCCAGAAGACCGGCTTTCAGCCGATCGGTCAGATCATCCACATTGCCGCACCACAGGTTGTAGGTGACATTGGGGTAGAGCCTTTTGAAAGAGGCCAGCCATTCTGCCGCCAGTGTCGGACCGTTGCTGTCCACATGGCCGATATAGAGGGTTCCGCTGATCCCGTTCTGCATTTCCGAGATCTCCGTTTTGGTCATGTCCACCAGGGTTAACAGCTGCTCGCCCCGTCTTTTGAAAGCGTGTCCATCTGCTGTCAGCGTCAGATGTCTCTTGCCCCGGGTAAACAGTGTGCACCCGAGCTCTGACTCCAGCTCCATCAGCGCCCTGCTTAACGGCGGCTGCGACAAATGCAGCCTGTCAGCAGCCCGGGTGATATTAAGCTCCTCAGCCACGGTCAGAAAATACCGGATCTGTCTTAAGTCCATACACGCGTTCCTTCAGTTTCTCTCCATGGGCTCTCCGTGGACTCTCCATGGATCTGACTGCTCATTCTCCAAAGATGTGATCACCTGTTCTCCTTTCCGGTGATCACCATGCATTTATCCGCACGTCTAAGCACATCAGGTCCGGGCCCCTGCTTGCAACCGCAGGTCACGTCAGAGGACACCTGACCTTATCACCCTGCTTCTTCCGCACGTCAAAACGCACCCGGCCCGGGCCCCTGCTTGCAACCGCAGGTCTCGTCAGAGGACACCTGACACGGGCACCCTGTTTTCATCCCCACGTCAAAGTTCATCCGGCATGAACTCCACCCCATGGATCCGGATGCCTGCTCCCCCAACTGCCTGTCTGACACCCCGGGATCTGCTTCTGACACCCGGCGCACCTGGATTTATCATACCTAAAAGGTATTGTTATGTTGCTATTATAGTATTTTATTTGCGATTTTCGCAGACCTATAATTTCCGCAGAAGATTTGAGAACTACGACACAGATTTTTGTCCCCAAGGCAGTCACTGCGGGTCACAGCCGGGGCCGCCTGGGGCTCACCAGCCGGAACACCGAATTTCAGCATTTTACCAACTTAAGTCTGCCCCTCCGGGAGCAATGGAGTTTACAGCATGTCTCTCATGGAACACGTGGAACACGATAATTTCAGCAGCAATGAAGCACTGGCCGCAGAGCATGACGCCTGCGGCATTGGCATGGTGGTCAACATCGACGGCCGGAAGGAGTACCGCACCCTGGACGATGCCTTGTCCATTGTGGAGAAGCTGGAGCACCGGGCAGGCAAGGATGCCACCGGAGAGGTGGGTGACGGCGTGGGGATCCTGCTGCAGATCTCCCACAGTTTCTTCAGCAAGGCCCTGGAGGGCACGGAGATCAGCATCGGGGAGGCCGGGGATTATGGCGTGGGCATGTTCTTTCTGCCCCGGGATCTGCGCCGGAGAACTTTCGCCATGCGGCTGTTCCAGGTGAACTGCGAGAAGAACGGACTTCAGATCCTGGGCTGGCGTGAGGTGCCTACCGATCCCTCCATCCTGGGCAAACGGGCATTGGACTGCATGCCCTATATCAGCCAGTGCTTTATCGCCCGGCCCCAGGACTGCGCCCGGGGTGTTGACTTTGATCGGCGGCTTTATGTCTGCCGCCGGGAGTTTGAGCAGAGTGCCGAGGACACTTATATCAACTCCCTGTCCTCCCGGACCATAGTCTACAAGGGCATGTTCCTGGTGGGGCAGCTCCGCCGCTTCTACACGGATCTCCAGAGCCATGACTATGAGACTTCCATTGCCATGGTCCACTCCCGGTTCTCCACCAACACCACTCCCTCCTGGGAGCGGGCCCACCCGTACCGGCTCATCGCCCACAACGGTGAGATCAACACCATCCGGGGCAACCATGACCGCATGCTGGCCCGGGAGGAGACCCTCCGCACCCCCTGGCTGGACGGGAACGCCGACAAGATCTTCCCGGTGATCCACGCCTCCGGCTCGGATTCCGCCATGCTGGACAACACCCTGGAGTTCTTCATGATGAACGGGGTGCCCCTGCCCCTGGCAGTGATGATGATGATCCCCGAGCCCTGGAAGAACGACATCTGCATGGAGCAGGAGAAGAAGGACTTCTACCACTACTACGCCACCATGATGGAGCCCTGGGACGGGCCCGCGGCCATTCTGTTCACTGACGGGGAGATCGCCGGCGCCACACTGGATCGGAACGGCCTCAGACCCTCCCGGTATTACATCACCAGCGACCACCGCCTGATCCTCTCCTCAGAGGTGGGGGTGCTGGATCTGGATCCCGCCACTATTGTGAAGAAGTCCCGGCTGCAGCCGGGCAAGATCCTGCTTATCGACACCAAAGAAGGCCGCCTGATCCAGGATGAGGAGTGCAAGGCCCGCTATGCCCGGAAGCACCCTTACGGTGAGTGGCTGTCACTGAACCTGCTGCAGCTGGCAGAGCTTAAGATCCCCAACAAGAAGATCCCCACCCACTCCCAGGAGATGCGGGACCGGCTTTATAGGGTGTTCGGCTACACCTATGAGGATGTGAAGGAGCAGATCCTGCCCATGGCCATGAGCGGTGCAGAGCCCACCGCCTCCATGGGCCACGACATCCCCCTGGCGGTGCTGTCGGAGAAGCATCAGCTCCTGTTCTCCTATTTCAAGCAGCTTTTCGCCCAGGTCACCAATCCCCCCATTGACTCCATCCGGGAGGAGATTGTCACGGACACCTCGGTGTATGTGGGCTCCGACGGCAACCTGCTGGAGCTTTCCGGGGAGAACTGCCGGGTCCTGCAGATCAACAACCCCATCCTGACCGGGGTGGATCTGCTGAAGATCCGGTCCCTGGATCAGGAGGGCTTCAAAAGCGGCGTCCTGTCCATCCTCTATTACAAGAACACCTCCCTGGAGCGGGCCATCTCCCAGCTTATCGTCAACCTGGACCGGCTGTGCAGCAAGGGAGTCAACATTGTGATCCTCTCGGATCGGGGTGTGGATGAGAACCATGTGCCCATCCCCTCCCTGCTGGCCGTGTCTGCCGCTGAGCAGCACCTGGTGGAGACCCGGAAGCGCACCGCCGTCTCCATTGTCCTGGAAAGCGGCGAGCCCCGGGACGTGCATCAGATGGCCACTCTCCTGGGCTTTGGTGCCCGGGCCATCAACCCCTATCTCGCCCATGAGTGCATCGCAGAGCTCATCGACAAGGCCATCCTGGACAAGGACTACCACACTGCCATTGCCGACTACAACGCGGCGATCCTCCACGGCATTGTCAAGACTGCCGCCAAAATGGGCATTTCCACCCTGCAGTCCTACCAGTCCGCCAAGATCTTTGAGGCGGTGGGCATTGCCAGGGACGTCATCGACAAATACTTCACCGGGATCACCAGCCGGGTGGGGGGCATCGGCCTCAATGAGATCGCTGAAGGCATTCTGTTCCGCCATGATCGGGCCTTTGATCCCATGGGTCTCACCGTGGACACCAGCCTTGACAGCACCGGCTTCCATGGCCTGAGGAGCGGCGAGGACAAGGAGGATCACCTGTACAGCCCCGAGACCATCACTGCCCTCCAGAGCGCCGTCCGCACCGGGAGCTATGCGCAGTTCAAGGAATACACCGCCATTGTGGACAACGAGAAGTCCCACACCCTCCGGGGCCTGATTGACTTTGCCAAGGCCGATCACCCGGTGCCCCTGGAGGAGGTGGAGCCGGTCTCGGAGATCGTGAAGCGCTTTAAGACCGGCGCCATGTCCTACGGCTCCATTTCCCAGGAGGCCCATGAGACTCTGGCGGTGGCCATGAACCGGCTGGGAGGCCGCTCCAACACCGGGGAGGGCGGTGAGGATCCGGCCCGCTTCGGCACGGAAAAGAACAGCAAGATCAAGCAGGTGGCCTCCGGCCGGTTCGGGGTGACCAGCGAGTACCTGAACAATGCCGAGGAGATCCAGATCAAGATGGCCCAGGGAGCCAAGCCCGGTGAGGGCGGCCATCTCCCCGGGAAGAAGGTCTACCCCTGGATCGCCGAAAGGAGATTCTCCACTCCGGGCGTCTCCCTGATCTCTCCGCCGCCTCATCACGACATTTATTCCATTGAGGATCTGGCCCAGCTGATCTACGACCTGAAGAACGCGAACCGCAAGGCCCGGATCTCCGTCAAGCTGGTGTCCGAGGCGGGGGTGGGCACCATCGCCTGCGGCGTGGCCAAGGCCGGGGCCCAGGTGATCCTGATCTCCGGCTATGACGGCGGCACCGGCGCTGCCCCCTCCAGCTCCATCCACAATGCCGGCCTGCCCTGGGAGCTGGGTCTGGCCGAGGCCCACCATGCGCTGATCGCCAACGGGCTCCGGGGCCGGGTGGTCATTGAGACCGACGGCAAGCTCATGAGCGGCATGGATGTGGCCAAGGCTGCATTGCTGGGGGCGGAGGAGTTCGGTTTTGCCACGGCGCCCCTGGTGGCCATGGGATGCATGATGATGCGGGTGTGCAACAAGGACACCTGTCCCGTGGGCATCGCCTGCCAGAACGAGATCCTGAGAAAGCGCTTCGCCGGCAAGCCCGAGTACGTGATGAACTTCATGAACTTCGTGGCCCAGGAGCTCCGGGAGATCATGGCAGCTTTGGGATTCCGGACCGTGGAGGAGATGGTGGGCAGGAGCGATCTCTTGAAGCTCAAAGATCACCAGATCACCCCCCGGGCCGCCATGGTCAATATGGATCAGATCCTGGATCACTCCCTGGCGAAGGCTTCTGTCCGGCACTTCAGACCCGAGGAGGTGTATGACTTCCAGCTGGAGAACACCGTGGATGAGCGGATCTTCCTGCCCCGGTTTAACGCCTGGGACGGCAGCGGGACCCTTGCCATTGATGATGTTCAGGTGTCCAGCACCGATCGGAGCCTGGGGACCATCCTGGGATCCTGTGTGACTGCCCGGTTTGGCTCCGCCCTTCCGGACGACAGCATCCGGATCCGTCTTAACGGCGGCGGCGGCCAGAGCTTTGGCGCCTTCATCCCCAGGGGGCTCACCCTGCATCTTACGGGGGACGCCAACGACGGCTTCGGCAAGGGCCTCTCCGGCGGCCGGCTGGTGGTGGTCCCGCCCGCAGGCTCCGCCTTTGCGGCCGGGGAGAACGTGATCATCGGCAACGTCGCCCTCTACGGCGCCACCTCCGGCTCGGCTTATATCTGCGGCATGGCCGGGGAGCGGTTCATGGTGCGGAACTCCGGGGCCACCGGGGTGTGCGAGGGCTGCGGGGATCATGGCCTGGAGTACATGACCGGGGGCCGGGCGGTGATCCTGGGTGAGGTGGGCAAGAACTTTGCCGCCGGCATGAGCGGGGGCATTGCCTATGTGCTGGATCAGCACCACAGCCTCTATATGCGCACCAACAAATCCCTGATTGAGATGAGCGAGCTGAAGGAGGCCGATCAGAAGGAGTTAAGGGCGATCCTGACCGATTATGTGCGCCACACCGGATCCTCCCGGGCCCAGGCGATCCTGGATGACTTTGAGACCTGGGTGCCCCTGTTCAAGAAGATCATTCCCGTGGACTACCGGAACATGCTCACCCTCATCGGCAGATATGAGGAGCAGGGGATCCGCCATGAGCAGGCAGTCTATGAGGCCTTCCGGGATGTGGCCTCGGGCTCTTCGGGAGCGGCAGTGCGCCAGCTCAGGAATGCATAGTTCAGGAAGACACAGTTAAGAACACAGAAAGGTAACGAAGATGGGTAAGGCTACAGGTTTTCTGGAATTTGACCGCTGTGAGGACGCATGGATCCCTGCCAAAACCAGGATCCGGGATTTCAACGAGTTTCATGTGCACCTGGGGGAGGAGGCCCGGAAGTGCCAGGCCGGCCGCTGCATGGCCTGCGGCGTGCCCATGTGCCAGTCGGCGCTGCGCCTGAAGGGCATGGTGACCGGCTGTCCCCTGCACAACCTGATCCCCGAATGGAATGATGAGATCTGGAGCGGCCATTATGAGCATGCGCTGTCCCGGCTGCTTAAAACCAGCAATTTCCCGGAGTTCACCGGCCGGGTCTGTCCCGCCCTCTGCGAGAAGGCCTGCATCAACGGCATGCACGGCAGCCCGGTCACCATCCATGACAATGAGCTGTTCCTGATCGAGAAGGGCTTTGCCGAGGGCTGGATGAAGCCCCGGATCCCAGCTCTCCGCAGTGGCAAAAAGGTGGCGGTGGTGGGCTCCGGCCCTGCGGGCCTGGCGGTGGCCGATCAGCTCAACCGCCGGGGCCACAGCGTCACGGTGTTTGAGAAGCAGGATCAGATCGGTGGCCTTCTGATGTACGGGATCCCCAACATGAAACTGGACAAGAAGGTTATCGCCCGCCGCCGGAAGCTCATGGAGGATGAGGGCGTGATCTTCCGGACCGGCTGCGATATCGGCCGGGATCTGACCTTCGGGGAACTTCGGGAGAGCTTTGACGCCGTGGCCCTCTGCTGCGGCGCCCGGAAGCCCCGGGATCTGAGCCTGCCTGGCCGGGACACCTGCCAGGAGATCCATTTTGCCGTGGACTTCCTGAAGTCCGCCACAGGCGATCTGCTGAGCGGCGCCCAGGAGTGGACCATCAGCGCCAAGGATCGCCATGTGGTGATTGTGGGGGGCGGTGACACGGGCAATGACTGCCTGGGCACCTGCATCCGGCAGGGGGCCGCCAGCGTGGTCCAGCTGGAAATGCTGCCCCGGCCCCCGGTGGAGCGTGCTCCTGACAACCCCTGGCCCGAGTGGCCGAAGGTGCTGAAGACCGATTACGGTCAGCAGGAGGCCATTGAGGTGTTTGGCGCCGATCCCCGGATCTATGAGACCACGGTGAAGGAGCTGGTGCAGGAAGACGGACATCTTGTTGCCGTCAAGACGGTGCAGGTCCGGTTTGAGAACCGCACTCTCACTGAGGTTCCGGACACTGTGAAGGAGATCCCCTGCGATCTGCTGATCATCGCCGCAGGCTTTCTGGGCTGCGAGGACTACGTGATCCAGGAGAGCAGTGTGCAGATCACCCAGCGGAACACCGTGGAGACCCCGTCAGGCTCCTATCAGACCTCCGTGCCCGGAGTGTTCACCGCCGGCGATATGCACCGGGGCCAGTCCCTGGTGGTGTGGGCCATTGCCGAGGGCCGCCACTGCGCCGCCCAGATTGACGAATATCTGATGGGCTATACCTCCCTGACCTGAGAGGTGTCCGGGAGACGGAGCCTTCGGGGCAGATCTCCGGGCTCCGGCTCCTCCGGGAATTTAGTCCGGGCTTAGGCCCCTGTTGATCAACCCTTTGCTTCCCCCCTTGGGAAGCAGACCCTTTATGTTTCATTACCGTTAGTATCAGAGGTGATTATGACAGCTGAATCTGTTCCCGAGTATTTCGGCAGCATGGTGTTTGACGATCGGATCATGCGGTCGGTTCTTCCCAGCGATGTTTACGCATCCTTGAGAAAGACCATTGAAGTGGGCGCCAAACTGGAGCTGGGCCTGGCCGACTCCGTGGCCAAGGCCATGCGGGACTGGGCCGTGGCCCGGGGGGCCACCCACTTCACCCACTGGTTCCAGCCCCTCACCGGCGTCACCGCGGAAAAGCATGACTCCTTCATTGAGCCCTCTCCGGACGGCGGGGTGATCATGGAGTTCTCCGGCAAGGAGCTGATCCAGGGCGAGCCGGATGCCTCCTCCTTCCCCACCGGCGGGATCCGGGCCACCTTTGAGGCCCGGGGCTACACCACCTGGGATCCCACTTCCTACGCCTTCATCAAAGATCAGACTCTGTGCATCCCCACGGCCTTCTGCTCCTACGGCGGCGAGGCCCTGGACAAGAAGACGCCGCTTTTGCGCTCCATGGAGGCCCTGAACCGCCAGGCCCTCAGGATCCTGAAGCTTTTTGGCAACGATCAGGTGAAGCATGTCCACACCTCCGTGGGCCCGGAGCAGGAGTACTTCCTCATTTCCAAGGAAATGTACGATCAGCGCCCGGATCTGAAGTACACCGGCAGAACCCTTTTCGGCGCCCGGCCGCCCAAGGGCCAGGAGATGGACGATCACTACTTTGGCGTGATCAAGCCCAAGGTCAAGGAGTTCATGGCCGAGCTCAACCAGGAGCTGTGGAAACTGGGGATCCTGGCCAAGACCGAGCACAACGAGGTGGCCCCGGCCCAGCATGAGCTGGCCCCCATTTATGCCACCACTAACCTGGCCTCAGATCAGAACCAGCTGATGATGGAGATCATGCAGAAGGTGGCCGCCCGCCACGATCTGGTGTGCCTGCTTCATGAGAAGCCCTTTGCCGGGGTCAACGGCAGCGGCAAGCACAACAACTGGTCCATTTCCACCGACACCGGATCCAACCTGCTGTCCCCCGGGGACACTCCGGCGGAAAACGCCCAGTTTCTGCTGTTCCTGTGCGCTGTGATCAAGGCCGTTGACGACTACCAGGATCTGCTCCGGCTGTCCGTGGCCACCGCCGGCAACGATCACCGCCTGGGAGCCAACGAGGCACCCCCGGCCATCATCTCCATCTTCCTGGGGGATGAGCTGACGGCGATCCTGGAGGCCATTGAGTCCGACACCCCCTACCGGGGCCAGGAAAAGAAGCTGATCAAGCTGGGGGTTGACGTGCTGCCCCGGTTTGCCCGGGACAACACCGACCGGAACCGCACCTCCCCCTTTGCCTTCACCGGCAACAAGTTTGAGTTCCGGAGCCTGGGATCCTCCAACAGCATTGCCTGCGCCAACATGATGCTGAACAGCGCCGTGGCCGAGTCCCTGAGGATCTACGCCGACCGGCTGGAGCAGGCGGAGGATTTCGAGAATGCTCTCCATGAGATGATCAAGAAGACCATTCACGATCACAAGCGGATCATCTTCAACGGCAACGGCTATGACGAGGCCTGGGTTAAGGAGGCCACCGAAGTCAGGGGGCTGCTGAACTATCCCACCACCCCTGACTGCATGCCCCATCTGCTGGATGAGAAGAATGTCCGGATGCTCACCTCCCATCAGGTGTTCAATGAGGCCGAGCTCCATTCCCGGTGCGAGATCATGCTGGACAACTACTGCAAGCAGGTGTGGATTGAGGTGAACACTGAGCTGCTGATGGCCCGGCGCATGATCCTGCCCGCCATTGTGGGCTATGCCGAGCAGCTTTCAGATGCCGTGGAGAAGAAGCGCGCCGTCAGGGAGCATCTGCCCTGCAGCTATGAGACCTCCCTGGTGGAGATGCTCTCCTCCCTGGCTGACCGGATCTACCAGGCGGCTGAGGATCTGGAGCAGATCGCCGGCAAGATCAGCGGCAACACGGAGATCATTCCCGAAAGCCAGCAGATCCGGGACGAGATCCTGCCCCGGATGCAGGCCCTCCGGAGTCTGGCCGACAAGGCTGAGGAGTATGTCTCCCGGGACTTCTGGCCGCTGCCCTCCTACGGTGAGATGCTGTTTTCAGTGAAATAACGTTAAGTTTGCAAGAAAGATCGCGGGGAGGTGCCGTCCTGGCACATCCCCCTGTTCTGGGGTTTGGTATATGTGTTGTATTTTTTCAGTTTGCGGACCGTTAGCAGATCCTGAAGCCCTCCGGAAGGCCATGCTGATCAGCACCTCCCGGGGTCCGGATGATTCCCGGATCATGGCTGCCGGTGACGGCCTCATGGGCTTCCAGCGCCTCTCCATCATGGGGCTGACTCCTGACGGCATGCAGCCCTTTGAGCTGGACGGCAGCTTCTGCGTGTGCAACGGCGAGATCTACGGCTTTGAGCAGATCCGCTCCGGACTGGAGCAGAAGGGCTATCAGTTTGCCAGCGGCAGTGACTGCGAGGTGCTCCTGCCCATGTTCCGGGAGTATGGCACGGACATGTTCGCCCGGCTGGACGCCGAGTTTGCCTGCGTGATCTACGACAGACAGCAAAACCGCTGGATCGCCGCCCGGGATCCTGTGGGGATCCGGCCCCTGTATTACGGATATACCAAAGCCCGTGACATGGTGTTTGCCAGCGAGCCCAAGTGCCTGGCAGATCTGGTTGAAGGGAAGATCCTCCCCTTCCCTCCGGGGCACTATTATGACGGGGAGAAGTTTGTCTCCTACTGTGACATTGCCGCCCCGGTGGCGTCCCTCCGGGATCATGATCTGGAGACGGTCTGCGGGAAGATCCGGGAGCTCCTGGTGGCCGGGGTTGAGAAGCGCCTGGTGGCCGATGCCAAGGTCGGCTTCCTGCTCTCCGGGGGCCTGGACTCCTCCCTGGTGTGCAGCATCGCTGCCCGGAAGCTGGGCCGTCCCATCCGGACCTTTGCCATCGGCATGCGGGAAGACGCCATTGATCTGAAATATGCCCGGCAGACGGCGGACTATCTCAAGTCTGAGCATACGGAAGTCATTATCACCCGGGAGGATGTCATCGGCTCCCTGGAGCACGTGATCCAGATCCTGGGCACCTATGACATCACCACCATCCGCGCCAGCATGGGCATGTACCTTCTGTGCAAGGCCATCCATGAGACCACTGATATCCGGGTGCTTCTCACCGGGGAAGTGTCGGACGAGCTGTTTGGCTACAAGTACACGGATTTTGCCCCTTCCGCTGAAGCCTTCCAGCAGGAGGCGGAGAAGCGGGTCCGGGAACTCCACATGTATGACGTCCTCCGGGCTGACCGGTGCATCTCCGCCAATTCCCTGGAGGCCCGGGTTCCCTTTGGCGATCTGGCCTTTGTCCGCTATGTCATGTCCATCGATCCTAAGATGAAGCTTAACAGTTACGGCAAGGGCAAATACCTCCTGCGCCATGCCTTTGAGGGTCTGGACTATCTGCCGCCGGAGATCCTGTGGCGGGAAAAGGCCGCCTTTTCCGATGCGGTGGGGCATTCCATGGTTGATCATCTGAAGGCCTATGCGGCTGAGCAGTATGACGACGCTGCGTTTGCGGCCCGGAGGAACAACTACTCCCATGCCACCCCCTTCACCAAAGAGTCCCTCCTGTACCGGGAGATCTTTGAGAAATACTATCCCGGCCAGTCCCAGATGGTGAAGGACTTCTGGATGCCCAACCGGGAATGGGACGGCTGCAATGTGAACGATCCCTCGGCCCGGGTTCTGTCCAACTACGGGAACAGCGGCAAGTGACCCCAGGCCCGGGACCGGGGAGCAGGGAGCTGAGACCGGCAAGTGACCGCCCCTGGGGCTGGATGTGATCTCCGGCTCCGAGGCAGGGGACCTAATGCAGGGTCTGGTGATCTGGTCCTGGCGTCTGGCAGATAACCGCCGGCACCGGGGCAGGGGCTATGGCCCTGAGATCGGCAGATAACCGCCGGCCACGGGCAGGAAACCAGGGATCAGAGACCGGAGAACTGGGATCAGAGGCCGGAGAACTGGGATCAGGAACCCGGGGATCCCCCAGCGATCAGGAACAAGGAAACAGAAACCAGGAACGGTGGCAAAGATGACCACAATCAAATTTACCAAAATGCAGGGCTGCGGCAACGACTACGTCTACATCAACGGCGCCGGGCTGGACTTTTCCCCGGAAAGGAAAGCCGCCATTGCCCGGAAACTGTCCGACCGGCATTTTGGCGTTGGCGGTGACGGGGTGATCTTCATCAATCCCGCCGATCAGGCCGACTTTGAAATGGAAATGTACAACGCCGACGGCAGCCGGGGCGAGATGTGCGGCAACGGGATCCGCTGTGTGGCCGTGTATGTCTATGGCAAGGGACTGACGGACAAAACCGCGTTTTCCATTGTCTCCGCCGGCCGGATCAAGCATGTCTGGCTGGATGTGGATAAGGGCAGTGAAACCGGCGGTGGCAGCGGAGATGGAGACGGCGCCAGCGGATCTGGAGACGGCAGTAGATCCGGCGAGTGCTCCGGGAGCCGAAGGGTGAAAAGCGTCCAGGTGGACATGGGGGAGCCTGTCCTGGAGCCGGCTCAGATCCCGGTGCTGAGTGACAAGCCGGTGGTTGTCAGTGAGCCCATCGGGGTGGCAGGCCAGGTTTATTCCCACACCTGCGTCTCCATGGGCAACCCTCATGCGGTGGTGTACGTGGAGGATGTGGATCACTTCCCCCTGGAACAACTGGGCCGGTATTTTGAGAACCATCCCTCCTTTCCGAAGCGGGTCAACACCGAGTTTATTCAGATCCTTGACCGGAAGCATGTGAAAATGCGGGTCTGGGAGCGGGGAACCGGTGAGACCTTTGCCTGTGGCACCGGGGCCTGCGCCACGGCAGTGGCCGGAGTGCTGAACAACTGCACCGATCCGGAGATCACGGTTCACCTGCTGGGCGGTGATCTGCAGATCCGCTGGGAGGGCAGGGGGCATCCTGTCTATATGACCGGACCTGCTGAATTTGTTTTTGAAGGGGAGATTGCGGTCTGAGACCGGATCCCGGGAAAGTGCCTGCTGAGGAGGGGAATGAGAAATGGCAGCGGTGAATGACAATTATTTGAAATTACAGGGATCCTATCTTTTTCAGACAGTTGCCCGGAAGGTGCGGGAATTTGAAGGCAGCCATCCGGATGTCAGGCTTATCAAGCTCGGCATCGGGGATGTCACCCAGCCGTTGGCACCTGCGGTGATCAGCGCCCTCCACCGGGCGGTGGATGAGATGGGCCAGGCGGCGACTTTCCGCGGCTACGCTCCGGATCTGGGCTATGACTTCCTGCGGGCGGCCATTGCGGAGAATGATTATAAAAAGCGGGGGATCAGCATTGCGGAGGATGAGATTTTTGTCTCTGACGGGGCCAAAAGCGACTGCTCCAACATCCAGGAGATTTTCGCCCAGGACAGCCTGGTCGCCGTCTGCGATCCGGTTTATCCCGTGTATGTGGACTCCAATGTGATGGCCGGACGGACAGGGGATTTTGACAGGGACCGGCGGCTTTATGACCGGCTTGTCTACATGCCCTGCACTGAGGCCAACGGCTTTGTGCCGGACTTTCCCCGGGTTAAGCCGGATCTGATTTATCTCTGCTTTCCCAACAACCCTACCGGTGTTGCCATCACACGGGATCAGCTTCAGGCGTGGGTGGACTATGCCTTAAAGATCGGGGCGGTCATTCTGTATGATGCCGCTTATGAGGCCTATATAAGCGCTGACAGCCTTCCCCACAGCATTTTTGAATGCGGCGGGGCGGAGGACTGCGCCATTGAGTTCCGCTCCTTTTCCAAAAATGCCGGCTTCACCGGTCTGAGGCTTGGTTTTACCGTGATCCCCAAAAAGCTCAAACTGAACGGCCAGTCCGTCCATGATCTGTGGGCCCGGCGGCATGGCACCAAATACAACGGTGCGCCCTATATTGTGCAGCGGGCGGGGGAGGCAGTTTATTCCCCGGAGGGGAGTCAGCAGATCCGGGAGCAGATCGCCGTCTACATGAAGAATGCGGTCTATCTCAAGACCGCTCTGAAAGATGCCGGCTACACCGTTTACGGCGGTGAGAACTCACCTTATATCTGGCTGAAAACCCCCGGTGGCATGTCCAGCTGGGACTTCTTTGATCTTCTTCTTAACCGTCTCGGCGTTGTCGGCACCCCGGGCTCTGGTTTCGGACCCAGCGGAGAGGGTTTCTTCCGGCTTACCGCCTTTGGCACCTATGAGAACAGCCAGGAGGCCATCGGAAGGATCAGAAGCCTTGAGCATTGAAGATGTTTAGAATTCAGACCAGTATTTCGGCATGAGTTATTGGGTTCTTACAATGGGCTCCGGCGCTGGGATCTGCGTTAGGTGCTGCCGGCATCGCCTTTTTCCGGTGCTGGCAGTAGACTTGGCATTGCGGACATCTGCGGGGCCAGGGCTGTCCTGGGACTGACCGGAACTCTGTGATCATCAGGATGCGGGTGAAGCGGCATCACTGTCGTCTGCCATGATCTCGCATTTTTTGTTCCAGAAAGCGATGCCGAACTTCCTGATGCTGTAGCCATCCTGTTTTATGCTGAAGTCATACTGCATGCTGTTTATCTGGGCAATAGCCTCCTGGCAGTCCTTTTTCATGGTGGCGATCCGGCCTTCTGTGCTCCTCTTTAACTCCAGGATCACTGCCGCCATGTCCGATTCCCGTTTAAGAATGATGTCTGAATAGCCGCAGCCGCTTTCCGTGTTGGACGTCAGCGTCAGATCGGATCCACACACTGCTCCCAGGACGCCTGACAGGAAACCGTGATAGTAGCTTTCATAATGGGCAGTGTCCCTTATCCCCACAAAGGTCATCAGCATTTTGCCGATGATCTTCCTGCTCTGGTTTGCATCTCCCCGGAACAGTGCGTCTGTTAAGGCATGGGCCTGCTCCACCCAGACTGGGTTGTGTCTGCTGTAAATATTCTTTGCCTTCTGGGCAAAGCACTTCCTTATCTCTTCATTGGGGATCCGCACTGCGATCTTGTCCTCTTCGGTGCTGAAGTCCGGGTCAATGGTGAGATAGCCGGTGTGGAACATCAGCAGGGCAAAGGTGTCGAAGTCATTGCCTTCGTTTCTGATGTCCGGATAGGTGGTGTATTCGTTGGCGTCTATCGCCTCTGTTTTGCCGTCCAGAAGGTTCTGGAGCTTTTCATGAACATCTGTACCGGGACTTCTCAGGCAAAAATCAATGACGTCGTTTCCGCTGGTGTTGGCCCAGTAGCACTGCGGCTCAAAGGTGTGTGGACTGTTTGTTTCATCCAGGGCATCTTCCATGAAATGCAGCACACTCCAAGGACACATCATTTGGCTGCCGCTGATATTGTAGCCGTCATACCACCGGGCCACATCCTCATAGCGGTCTGCCATGCCGTACTTTGCCAGAAGCGTCCTGACCTCTTCCGTGGTAAAGCCGATGAGATCCCTATATTTTGCGTCTCTGATACCATAGCAGATAAAGTTGTTGGCGTCAGTGAAGATACTCTGGTAACTGATCCTGAGGCATCCGGTGACAATGGCTCTGTAGATGTTGGAGTTGCCTTTCAGGGCTGAGGCATGGATCCCCCGGATGATGTTAAGCATCTCATCGTAGTAGCCGTGTAATTTGGCTTTCTGCAGGGGCACGTCGTACTCATCTATGAGGAGAAACACCTGCTGGTGGTATGCGCTATGCAGCATTTCCGAGAGGATTCTTAGGAAATTGGTAATGTGTGTTTTTACGATGGGCAGGAGTTTTCCGTCTTCACCGAAAACGGCCTTTGCCCCGGTCGAATAGTCCTTCATCGCGTCAAGAAAAAAAACTAACCGGGCGCTGATTTTTGTATTTTGCCTGAGAAAATCAAACCGGTCAGTTAACCGTGCAAAGATCTCAATCAGTTCTGTAAGTGCGCTGTTAAAGTCAGTGCTTTCAACACCCTTGAAGGATACGCTGATCACCGGATATCGTCCCATGTATTCATCGCAGAACGGCTTGTCTTTTTGGAACACGTTAAGTTCTCGGAACAGTTCCTCCGGCCTGCTCCTATCTTCCGGGTTGGCATAGTTCATTTCCAGGAAGTTCTGAAGCATACTAAGGGTGAGGCTTTTGCCAAACCTGCGGGGCCGGGTCAGAAGAGTTACCTTGGGACTCTTGGTTACCAGATTTTTGAGAAATCCGGTCTTGTCCACATAAACTGCTTTTTGGCTGATGGTGACGGCAAAATCCTCATCACCCAGGAAAAGAAAGGTGGGCTTTATATCGGTCATACTGGTTTTATGCTCCTCTGCTGATCTCCGGCTTTCCGGGGGAAAGCTGGTGTTTCTGTGTTTCTCTACAATCCGAAACTATAAACAGGTGTAGTATCTTAATAACTTTTGTCTAAAATCTTTTGATAATCTGTTTTGAAGTGTGACCAGTATTTCGGCATGAGTTATTGGGTTCTTACAATGGGCTCCGGTTCAAGGATCTGCGTTAGGTGCTGCCGGCATCGCCTATTTCCGGTGCTGGCAGCAGACTTGGCATTGCGGACATCTGCGGGGCCCGGGCTGTCCTGGGACTGACCGGAACTCTGTGATCATCAGGATGCGGGTGAAGCGGCATCACTGTCAGCTGGTCACCGCCGGCTCTCAGTCCTGCCTTGCAATCAGGCACTGATGCTCCTTGCTTCTGGGATCATAACTGATGCCGACAAGGATTATGTTCCCGGCGTAAAGTCTGGTGTAGCGTTGGTAGTACTCCTGGGTTCTGATCTGATCCAGAGCTTTCTCAGGGGATCCACCGTATTTGCATTCAATGAGAATGAGGGGTGCGGTTCCCCTGACTGACGGTTCATACACCAGATCAGTTCTGCCTTTCCCGGCCTGATCTTCCCGGTGGCAGGTGTAATCGTCCAGGGTCGACCAGAGCAGGACGGTCATTACGCAGTAGGTCAGTGATTCTTCGTCGTTGTAGTCCAGCAGTGCCACTGCTGGGGAGTTGTGAACCTCCCCGATGATCCCGGCTGCTGCATTGCCGTCCAGGGTTTTGATGGCATGCAGAAGCCTCTCTGAACGCTGTATCACTTCCATGCGCTCGTACCAGCTCTGCCTTCTGACAATCCCTGTCAGGACAGAGCGGATCTCCCTGTTGGGAACGTAAGCGACTTTGAGAACATCGCTGTCCTTTACGCTCTCGCACCCAAGGTAGCCAAGGCATACCAGAAGGCAGAGCACGTCATCCCGGCTCTCAATGGTCACCATGTCATTCTGGAAATTGCTGATGTCGAACAGGACTCTGGCACCCTTAATCAGAGCCAGGACATCTTTCTGGACATCACGGAAATTCATGTTGATGAGGCGGACAACCTCCTCATTGGAAACTGTCCTGCTCCAGCAGCTCTTGCATTTGCCGTCGCCCACTGCGGAAACCACTGAGTTGGGATTGTAGATGGCGGTGCCGTTCAGTTTGTAGCCTTCGTACCAGTCTTTAAGCTCCTGCCGGGTCAGTGTGCAGGACGGGTGCTGCACTATTTGCGCCACCTCGTTTTCTGTGAAGCCGAAATAGGACTCAAAAGGCTCCGGGGCCAGCATGTTGTATTCCAGGAACGTGTTCAGGGCTGACTCGGAGTTGTCTTTTTTGATGGGCAGAATGCCGGTGAGATAGGCCAGGGCAAAGCAGTCCTGACCATCATCGGACTTGAACAGTTCAGTCAGCAGTTCAATGAAGGTTTCCTGGAGTTGCAGATCGTCGCGGTATTCCCGGTAGATCAGATCCCATTCATTCATGATGAAAACAAACTGGACATCCAGATCTTTTCGGAGACTGGACAGTGCCTCCAGGAGGCCGGTGTTTTCGACTCCGTGACGGGCAAAACACGCAGCATAGTCCTCCTGTTCCCGGAGATCCCGGATCACTGAGTATTCCAGGTAATCCACCAGGGTCTCAACGCCCTGGACTTTCCTGCTCTTTCTCCGGTATCCGCGGTACAGTCCGAGGATGGAGTTCATGTCGATGTAGAGCACATGGTATTTGTGCAGATGCTCAGGGAAACTTTTCTGCTCTGAGATACAGAGCCCGTCAAACAGGCTGTTCCCGGCATACCCCCTGGAGAAGTAGACAGAAAGCATCTGGGCGGTTATGGTCTTGCCAAACCGGCGGGGGCGGGTTACCGCCAAAAAGCGTTTGTCAGCATTGATCCGCGAGGAGATCGCGTCGATAAATGCGGTCTTGTCCACAAAGATCTGCCGGTCACGGGTTCTGACCAGCCGGGTGAAACTGTTTTCGTTGCCCGGATCCAGAATATTGCCCATAGCCTCCTTGTTCTAAATTTGTTCTGATGGCAGTGATCCCCTGCGTGGGGACTTGCTGGCCGGAAGAGTCACCACTGTCCAAGATCAATCATGCCTGCCGGGTGCAACTGTTCGAACACTGAAATGATGATAAAGCAGTAGTGCGTCTATGTTGACATTCCTGGTAAAAAAAGCAGTCTCTTTTTTTTGCAGGGCCTACGCATGAACCGTAACCCCTTCAGGCCACTCGCACTGCTCGTTTTTTAGACAAGCGATAGCGCGGCTGACCTAAGTCTTACGGACCGTTAATCTTCATCATTGTGTAGCTCTACGTTTTGTTGATACTGCAGGAGTCACCAGCCAGTTTGTCTGTTCAATGCCCCATGGTCCACGTTCTGCATATTTTCCCATCTCC
>FLNX01001329.1_pt1 | contig 22084 bp, 23 predicted proteins | sample 1140341 | NCBI WGS metagenome assembly FLNX01 (sample SAMEA3878208, study PRJEB12797) | bioreactor metagenome | biome: Moose rumen | place: Sweden | collected 2011-10
TTTTAGTTGGTTAGTAAAATGAGTTAAGTTTCGCAAGTATGCTACCATCCTGTGAGACAAAGCCCCAGAGGGGCTTAATAAGGTAGCCAGCCATTTTAATGGCTGGATAAATAGCGGCCATAGAATGCGTGCCTTTAGGTACGTCACGCCAAATTAATTGCGTACCTACGGCACGCGGTCTATCTAAACGATCCGCTTACCAGCCATTGACATGGCTGGCTACCCTAAAGATGCCTACGGCATCACTTGCGAAACTTGGATATGGTAAGACAGAGGAAGTGTAATAGTGTGAAAAAAACTGACCAACTGACCGTTTTTTTGCATATATATTCAGGAAGAGCGTGTAGAGATAACTTTTTTGCATAGATATGCAAGATGGAACACATAGTGCCGACGGAGTGTTTTTTATTTTCCAAGTGAGGAAAAAATTCTGCTCACGTGAGAGCATAATATTTTCCTCGTTTGTCAATCTTAAAGTCTTGCAGATAAGAAACTGCATAAATATGCAAGGAACAAAAAGCGGTCAGTTGGTCAGTTGGTCAGTTTTTTTCTTCATAGTTGCAATTTATTCTGCATTTTTTTGGAAAGATGCTCTGAAGGAAACGCCCGATGATGAGTCTTTGCAGCAAAGGCTGGATGATCTGATGAAACAGGCATAGTGATGTAAACCTCATGAGACCTGAGACCGAGAGACCGACTTCCTGCATTTGTGACAAATGATGAATTAACCGATTAACCAGTTAACCGGATTAACCGAAAGACAAGATAATGCGGAATGCCTTATATAGCTCTATTATGTAATTCATCACTTTATTCCAATCCAAGATTATATGGTAATAAGGTTAAGAATACGCTCGATTATTCGTTAATCTAAAAAAAAAACATTATTTTTGCCAGAGATAATTAAATGTGTATATAGATGGCAAGCAGAATTAATAGGAAAAACAAGCTGTGTGAGGTAACGATTAAAGGCTACAAGTCAATAGCTTTTGATAATCCTGTTACTCTAAAACTTGGTGATGTGAACATTTTTTTAGGCGCAAATGGAGCCGGGAAAAGTAATATCATTAGCTTTTTCCGAATGTTGAGTTACATGATGAGTAATTCTTTTGCTAGATATGTAGAAATGGCTGGTACGGCTAATTCCTTGCTTCATTATGGGGCAAAGAAGACACCAGCAATATCAGGAATATTAAAGTTCGCTGATGGGAATTCCATAGATACATATATGTTTTCATTATTAAATGCGGCACCTGACAGGCTGATTATAACAGAGGAAAGTATTAAATGGCATCGCAAAGGAAATACCAAACCATATGAAGTTTCTTTAGAACCCAATTTTAAAGAATCTTCTCTAATAGAGAATAATGACCCTGTTGCACAGTCAATATTCCAAATGCTTTCTTTTTGTAAGGTGTATCAGTTTCACGATTCTTCTGCAGAAGGACCGCTACGTCAAGCATGTCCTGTAGAAACAGCCAATTATCTTCAGTCACATGGTAACAATCTCCCCTCATTCTTATTGTTTTTGCGAAATAATTATTTTGAATCGTATAAAAGAATTGTTGCTTATGTGCGTGACGTAGTCCCTCTGTTTCAGGACTTTTATCTTGAGCCTGTAAGTAACTTCGTTTCACTACGATGGAATGATAATTCTGCAACAGATTATCGCTTTAATGCTCATCAGTTCTCTGATGGTTCTATTAGGTTCATTGCATTAGCTACATTACTTTTACAGCCTGCCCAAACCATGCCTAATGTAATAATTCTTGACGAACCAGAGCTCGGACTTCATCCATACGCCATTACCCAGCTGGCAGAAATGATAAAGGATGCTTCTATTCATACTCAGGTTATTATAGCAACACAGAGTAAAGACTTAGTTGATCATTTCGATATAGGCAATGTTTCTGTTGTTGAGATGGATGAAAAGACTAAAAGCACTAAAGTTAACCAACTTAACGAGGCGGATTACGAACTATGGCTCAAGCATTACACGGTAAGCGAATTGTGGGATAAAAATATTATCGGAGGGCGGCCTGTATGAAAGTAAAGATAATTCATGTGCTCTGCGAAGGTCAGACGGAGCAGGGATTCGTAGAAGAAGTGCTTCGACCTTATCTTCAAGATAGGGGAATTACAGGAGTAAAAAGCATCCTCGTTACGACTAATAAGAAAAAGAATGCTCGTGGAGGAATACTGACATATAAGCATGCGGTGACAGATATTAACTTGTTGAGGCTAACACTACAAGATAATGATTACGAATGTCATTTTTTTACAACGATGTTTGACTTGTATGCCTTACCGGATGACTTCCCTGGTTTTTCGGAAGCATCAGCTATCAGTGATTCGTACGCTAAAGTGAAGGCTTTGGAAGAAGCTTTTTCTGAGGCTGTGGATGAGAAACGATTCATTCCATATATCCAATTGCATGAGTTTGAAGCGTTGCTGTTTTGCGGAATAAGTCATTTGTCACGGCTCTATCCTGGATGTGAGAAACGGTGTGAACAACTTACAGCTGACCTACAAAAAGTTGGGAATCCAGAACTTATAGACAATGGCCCTACGACGGCTCCAAGTAAACGTATTATAAAAGCTATAGAGGGAGAGAAGAGAACTCACTACAATTACAACAAACCTGCTACAGGCAAATATGTGACTAAGGAAATAGGCGTAGATGAAATACGAGCCAAATGTAGGCATTTTGATGAATGGATTGAAAAAATACTGGCATATAAAGATTGATGCCTGATATTAACAACACTTTGGGTAATAAAAAAGCAAAGGCCACCTGAAAAATTCAAACGGCCTCGTAACTCCTTCAACAACTTGGTTGATGAACTGATGCAAAGGTCGGAATAAAATCTTATATATGCAAATGTTTGAGCGAAAAAGTTATAGATGTCTAACAAAAATGCAACTTTTTCGTTGTTCCTCCGTTGCTCCTCCGTTTTTCCTCCGTTGTGACTCCGCTTTTGTTTCACGGGAATAGCAGATGTTCCACGGAGGGAGAACATTCCTCATTACATTTTTTAACAAACAAGAATGCAGTAAAAGGGTGAAAAAAGGCATTTTCATAGTAGAAAAGGCTTCGATTTATGACATTTTGAATAATTTAACGGCAAGAATGGGAAAAACTTTTTGATAGGAAATTAAAAAGTTGCATCTTTGCAGTCATATTTTTATGATTTCGAAAATGAAGATACAATTCAGACATATATTATGGCTCTTGCTGCTGGTGATATTTTCTGACGCACTGAGTGCTCAGAACAATACCAACTCCCCCTATACGCGCTATGGATATGGAGCGCTGGCAGATCCCATCTCGTCGAACAGCAGGGCGATGGGTGGCATGGGTATCGGCCTCAGAGACAGATACCACGTGAACATAGCAAACCCTGCCAGCTATACGGCAATGGACTCACTGACATTCCTCTTCGACGGAGGAGTGACGTTGCAGAATACCAACTTCAGTGACGGAACCTATAAGCTGAACGCAAAGAATACCAGCGTGAACTACTTCGCCATGCAGTTCAGACTGGGTAAGCATACGGCCATGAGCATTGGCATGAATCCTTACTCTAACGTGGGATATAGTCTGAGTCAGGTGTACGATGACCCTACTGTGGCCGACAATTATAGCTCTTTGACTTTCTCTGGTGACGGAGGTTTACACCAACTTTATGCAGGTTTAGGTATTAATTTTGTGAAAAATCTGTCAATTGGTGCAAATTTTTCGTATATTTGGGGCGATATTACGCATCAGGCCGTTCAGGCGTTCCCTCGGAACTCTTATGCATTGGCTATCACAAACACCGAAAACGTGGATGTGCGTAGTTTCAAATACGACTTCGGTCTGCAGTATGTGCACCGCATCAACAGCAGGAATTCTGTAGTGATAGGTGCCGTGTTTGCACCGAAGCAGAAACTGCATAACGATGCTTACGAGGTAACAGCCCTCGGTGTAGATGGATCGGTGTCTGAGGCTGTCACGGCCAGAGATACGACAATGACCTGCGAGATTCCCACCACGGTAGGCTTTGGCGCTACCTATGTGTATGATGAAAGATTCACGGTGGGTTTCGACGTCCTCTATCAGCAGTGGAGCAAGGTGAATTTCATGAATGGAAAAGACCTCTTCTGCGACAGGGCAAAGATCTCTATCGGTGCAGAATATCTGCCAGCGCTCTATGGAAGCGGCTTCCTGAACCATGTAAAGTATAGGGCTGGAGCTTACTACTCCCTGCCTTACTATAAGCTGGAGGGAAGCAGAGCGGCGAAGGAATATGGCGTGAGTGTGGGTGTGGGAATGCCCGTGGCGCGCAGCAATTCCATCATCAACGTTTCCGGACAGTTTATCCGTCTGCAGGGACAGGGTGCTTCCAGCTTAAGCGAGAACGTCTTCCAGGTGACGGTGGGACTCACGTTCAATGAGACTTGGTTCTTCAAACGTAAGGTCAACTAAGCTCTGCTGGGCGTACTACTTGATTGAGAATATTACTTGAGAGATACAATATAACAATAACTTAAAATTGAATACAATGAAAATGAGAATGTTTTTCCTTGGTCTGCTCCTCACCGCAGGAGTGACTGGCGCTTTCGCTCAGAGCGATCAGTGCAACACTAACAGTAGCATCGCTCGTGCTGCTGCTAATTCAGGCAACTATCAGGACGCTTATGAACCAAACATGACCGTGCTGAAAGACTGCCCAACTCTGAGATATTATCACTACACCGATGGTATCAAGATCTTGAAGGCTTTCTTGGCTGACAAGAATTCTGCAGACTATGACAAGTACTTCCAGGAATTGATGGATCTGCGCGATGCTCAGATGAAGTATGCTCCTGAGTTTGCAACCCGTCAGCGTGGTGTGCCTTCACCTGCACGTCTGCTGGCTGAGAAGGCTGGTGACTATTTGGAGTTTTCCAAGAACCCAGACATCAAGCAGGCTTACCAGTGGTATAAGGAGTCTGTAGAGGCTGAGAAGACTGCTTCTCGTGCAACTGCCATCCTGGCTTATGTGCAGATGTCTAAGGAGTTGGTTAAGGCCGACAAGAACTTCGCTGACACATTCTTCTCTGACTATCTGGCTGCTACCAAGCTGGCTGAGGAAGCTGCTAACAACGCTGCCGATGAGGACGCAAAGAAGAACTGGGATGCTGTGAAGGAGAACCTCGTAGCTGAGTTCATCAATAGCGGTGTGGCTGACTGCGAGTCTCTGCAGAATATCTATGGTCCACGTGTGGAGGATAACAAGAACAACCGGGAGTTCTTGGTAAACACCATCTCTATCCTGAGTATGATGGGTTGCCGTGAGAGCCAGGTTTACACTGACGCTTCTTTCTACATGTACCAGATCGAGCCAACAGCTGAGGCTGCTGTAGGTGTGGCTTACCGCTACTACAAGAACGGTGACTACGATGAGGCTGTGAAGTATTTCGATGAGGCTATCGGTATGGAAGACGACGACGCTAAGAAGGCTGAGATGGCTTACGCTGCCGCTGCTGCTCTGCTGAACGGCAAGAAACTGGCACAGGCTCGTAACTATTGCAACCGCGCCATCAACTTCAAGAGCGACTTCGGTCAGCCTTACATCCTGATTGCTATGGCATACGCTCAGAGCCCTAACTGGACTGATGATGGCGCTATGAACCGTCTGACTTACTCTCTCTGCATCGATAAGCTGCAGCGCGCTATCTCTGTGGATCCAAGCTGCGAGGAGCAGGCACGTCAGCTCATCCGTCAGTATTCTGGTTACCTGCCATCTTCAGAGGATCTGTTCATGCAAGGCGTGAAGGCTGGTGAGCGCGTCACTATCGGTGGCTGGATTGGTGAGTCAACAACTGTACGCACCAGATAACTATGATTGATACGGCATACGTCGCATTAAATAGAATCTTAGGCATAACCATTGCATGCACTGCAGTGGTTATGCTTCTTTTATTTACCTCATGCTCAAGGGGCGGGAAAATATTCGGTGAAGCTGTCACGGAAAGGGATTCACTCCCCGTACTTGCCACTTATGATGTGAATACGCTGATATCAGACTCTGGTCTGATACGCTACCGCATTGTGGCAGATGAATGGCTGGTATTCGACCGTAAGAAACCTTCGTACTGGAGTTTCGAGAAGGGTGTCTATCTGGAGAAGTTCGACGAGAATCATGTGGTGGACGCAGATATCAAGGCAGACACCGCTTATTATTATGATAATGACCGACTCTGGGAGCTGAGGGGCAACGTAGCCATCAAAAACCTGAAGGGAGAGCGCTTCAATACAGAACTGCTCTTCTGGGACGAGAAAACACAAAAAGTCTATTCTGACAAATTCATACGCATAGAGCAACTGGACAAGATTGTGACAGGGAAGGGCTTTGAGTCCAACCAGTCGATGACCGAATACACCATCTTCCGTCCAGGAGGCGTGTTCTACATTGAAGAATCTGAGGCGCAGACGGACTCTCTGAGCACAGAAGAGGTTGAGGTAAGCGAGGAAGGAGAAAAACCTGCGGAAGTAAAATTGGAGGAGAAGTTGCGATGACGCAGATAATCATTTACTTACTGATAGCTATGGCGCTTTCGGCCTTCTTCTCTGGCATGGAAATAGCCTTCGTGTCTGTGGACAAGCTACGCTTGGAGGTGGACAAGAAACCAGGAGTCATCTCCTCGATTCTTTCTTACTTCTTCCGCCATCCCAATGAGTTCATCTCCACCATGCTGGTGGGAAACAACATTGTGCTGGTGGTCTATGGTATGCTCATGGCACAGATCATAGAGACGCACTGGTTGGCAGGAGTCTCCATAAACCAGTTTGCCCTCTTATTGTTGGAAACGGTGGTTTCCACCTTAATTATATTAGTAACGGGAGAATTTCTGCCAAAGACGCTTTTCAAGATCAATCCCAACCTGATGATGCGCATCTTCGCCCTCCCGCTGTTTATCTGCTACATCATCCTTTATCCTATTTCCAGACTCTCGTCTGGACTCTCATACATTTTCCTGCGTCTGTTTGGTATGGAGGTCAACAAGGACGCATCCGACAAGGCCTTCGGGCGTGTAGATCTGGACTACTTTGTGACTTCCAGCATCGAGAATGCCGCCAATGAGGATGAACTTGACACAGAGGTGAAGATCTTCCACAATGCCATGGACTTCTCTACCGTCAAAATACGCGATTGCATCGTGCCTCGTACAGAAATCGTAGCAGTGGACGTCCACGACTCTATGGACAAGCTCATGGGTGAGTTTATCGAGTCTGGTATCTCGAAGATCATTGTCTACGACGGCAATATAGATAATGTGGTGGGATATGTACATTCATCGGAGATGTTCCGCAACCCAACCGATTGGCACCAGAGCATCAAGAAGATTCCTATCGTGCCAGAAACCATGTCGGCCCATAAGTTGATGACTATCTTCATGCAAGAGAAAAAGTCTATTGCCGTGGTGGTAGATGAATTTGGTGGCACGGCAGGTATCGTGTCACTCGAAGACTTGGTGGAAGAAATCTTTGGCGATATAGAAGACGAGCATGACAACAACTCCTATATCTGCAAGCAGGTGGGCGAGAATGAGTATCTGCTCTCTGGACGCATGGAAATAGAGAAAGTGAATGAAACACTCGACTTAGACCTGCCAGAGTCTGACGACTATATCACGGTGGGTGGCTTGATACTCGATGCCTATCAGAGTTTCCCGAAGCTACACGATGTGGTCACAGTGGGCAGGTATGAGTTCAAAATGATAAAAATTACCGCTACAAAAATAGAAATTGTGCGTCTAAAAGTGAATGATGGGGTGGAAAAAGCAAATTTTTAGGAAATTATTAGATGTATATTGACATTTTTTGTACCTTTGTGCGCTAATTTTGAGAAATAAGAATAAAACTATACATAAAAATGGCAGCATTACAATCAATTAGATCTAAGGGTCCCCTGTTGGTAGCCACCATTGGTCTTGGCTTGTTTGCCTTCATCGCAGGTGATGCTTGGAAAGTAATCGCCCCACATCAGACTCAGAATGTGGGTGAAGTAAATGGTGAGTCAATCACAGCGCAAGAATATCAGGATTTGGTAGAAGAATATTCTGATGCAGTGAAGTTTTCTCAGGGTTTGAATGCCCTTACCGAAGATCAGACCGATGCAGTGAAAGATCAGGTCTGGAATACCTATGTAAACAGCAAGCTGTTGGAGAAGGAAGCTAAGAAGCTGGGCTTGGTGGTGAGCGAAGAAGAAGTTCAGGACATCATCAATACAGGTACTTATTCATTGCTGGCCAACACTCCTTTCCGCAATCAGCAGACTGGCTTGTTCGACAAGGACCTCCTGAATATGTTCTTGGTGCAGTATTCACAGATGAATGCACAGACAGATGCCGCTACTGCAAACTACTATCAGCAAGTGTACAACTACTGGAAGTTTGTAGAGAAGAACATCCGTCAGAATCGCTTGGCAGAGAAGTATCAGGCACTTATCTCTAAGTCACTGATGTCTAACCCTGTTGAGGCTCAGGCCACTTTCGATGACCGCGTGAATGAGGCTGACCTCCTGATGGCAGCTATCCCTTATTCTTCTATCAGCGATGATGAAATCACTGTTACTGATGCTGAGTTGAAGGCTGCTTATGACCAGAAGAAGGAGCAGTATCGCCAGTATGAGGAGACTCGTAACCTGCGCTACATCGACGTTCAGGTAGTAGCAAGCGACGAAGACAGAGCCGCTCTGCAGAATGAGATGATGGAATATACAGAGCAGCTGGGGGCTGATGTGGAAGACTATACCGCATTCATCCGCTCTACTGATTCTGAATTCCCATACGTTGACCTGTTCTATACAGCCAACTCACTGCCTTCTGACGTAGTAGCTCGTCTGGATTCTGTGGCTCTGAATGAGGCCTATGGTCCTTACTATAACGCAGCTGACAACTCTCTGAATTCATTCAAGAAGTTGGCTGTTTCTACTGAGCCAGACTCTATTCAGTTCCGTCAGATTCAGGTGACTGCCAACACTCAGCAGCGCACTGCTGAACTGGCTGACAGTATCTTCAATGCTATCAAGGGTGGCGCAAGCTTCACTGAGATCGCTGAGAAGTATGGTCAGACAGGTGAGGCTACTTGGATCAGCTCTGCCAACTATGAAGGCGCTCAGATCGATGGCGACAACCTGCAGTACATCAAGTCTATCGTTTCTCTGCCTAAGAACCAGCTCACTAAACTGGTGCTGAATCAGGCAAACATCATTATGGAAGTGACAGACCGCAAGGCTATGACTCCTAAGTACAAGGTGGCTGTAGTGAAGCGTCCTATCGAGTTCAGCAAGGAAACTTATACCAAGGCATACAATGACTTCAGCCAGTTCGTTGCAACTAACAACACGCTGGAGAAGATGGTTGAGAATGCCGAGGAAGCTGGCTACCGTCTCTATACCGCTAACGATATGTACAGCTATCAGCACAATATCGGTGGCATCAGAGGTTCCAGAGAGGCTCTAAAGTGGGCTTTCGGTGCTAAGGGTGGTGAAGCTTCTGGCCTTTACGAGTGTGGTGACAGTGACCACTTGATGATGGTGGCTGTTTCTGGTATCGTACGCAAGGGCTATCGTCCTCAGGTATTGGTGAATGACGAGCTCCGTCAGGAATTGATCCGCGACAAGAAGGCTGAGAAGATCATCGCTGACATCAAGGCCGCTGGTGCTACTTCTATCGATCAGGTGAAGGGTATGGCTAATGCCGTGGCTGACTCAGTGAAGCACGTGACCTTCGCTGCTCCTGCTTACATCACTGCACTGCGCTCTACAGAGCCTATCGTAAGTGCTTTCGCAGCAGCTAGCCAGCAGGGTCAGGTAAGTGCTCCTCTGAAGGGCGAGAGCGGTGTTATTGTGCTCCAGCCTTATGCTACAAGCAAGGTAAACGATACCTTCGATGCAGCTACTGAGGAGTCAAGAACAGTGAACACCAACATCAATGTGGTGAGCAGCCAGTTCGTAAACGACCTTTATTTGAAGGGTAAGGTAACAGACAACCGTTACCTCTACTTCTAATAAGATACAAGACATCGAAAAAGGGGGCCGTCCGAAGGTGCAAGTCGGACGGCCTTTTTTGTCAAACCCTTTTGTTTTAGATGATGGAATCACAGTTCAAGGAACCATTGTTGGGCAAGACATTGGAGGAGCTGCAGCAAATAGTGAAGCTGCTTGACATGCCTGCCTTCACAGCCAAGCAGATAGCTTCCTGGCTCTATGTGAAGCGTGTACGCTCTCTGGATGAAATGACCAACCTCTCGTTGAAGAACCGTAGCTTGCTCAGCGAGTCGTATGAGGTGGGAGCTTCAGATCCTGTAGAGGCCATGCGCTCTGTAGATGGCACGGTGAAGTACCTCTATGCTGCCGGACCTGGGCACTATGTGGAGGCAGTCTATATCCCTGATGAGGACAGGGCTACCCTCTGTGTGTCTTCTCAGGTGGGCTGTAAGATGAACTGCAAGTTCTGCATGACAGGCAAACAGGGATTCAAGGCGAGCCTTACGCCTGCACAGATCATCAACCAGATCAATTCCCTGCCAGAATATGAGAAGCTGACCAACATCGTCATGATGGGTATGGGGGAGCCGCTTGATAATATTGATGCCGTCTTGAAGGCACTTCAGATAATGACAGCCCCTTGGGGCTATGCCTGGAGTCCGAAGCGCATCACCCTGTCGTCTGTAGGACTGGCCAAGGGCCTGAAGCGTTTCTTGGATGAGTCCGACTGCCACCTGGCCATCAGCCTGCATTCGCCTATTCCTGCACAAAGACGCGAGCTGATGCCTGCAGAAAAAGCTTTCTCTATTCGTGACGTGGTGACCTTGCTGCGTGACTATGATTTCAGCAAGCAGCGTCGCCTGTCTTTTGAGTATATCCTCTTCAAGGGTGTCAACGATTCTGAACTGTATGCCAAGGAGTTGCTGAAGTTGCTGCGTGGTTTGGATTGTCGCATCAATCTGATACGCTTCCATGCCATTCCTGGTGTAGATTTAGAAGGCGTAAGCATGGAAGAGATGGTGCGTTTCCGTGATTATCTCACGTCGCACGGGCTTTTCTCAACCATCAGAGCCTCACGAGGCGAAGACATCTTTGCAGCCTGCGGAATGCTCTCAACGGCTAAGCAAGAGGGATTTAACGTAGATTTAACATAGAACATTTGGGGTTCGTGGCATTTCTTCGTAGATTTGTTGCACCTAATTATATAATATGTTGAGCTTATGAAAAGATATGTATATTATTTCAGTATGATGTTGATGGTGTTGTTGGCAGTCTCTGCATGCAACCGCTCTAATAGTCGCCCTCGTAGGGGTGGTGTGAGCATCTTGACTCCTACCTCCAGCGGAAGTGCCTATGAGTTGCTTGTGGTGGTTGACGATGACCTCTGGGAACGTCCTGCGGGTCGTGCGCTGTTCAACGTACTCGACTCTGACGTGCCAGGTCTTCCACAGCCAGAGCGCTCTTTCCGCATCATGCATACAGCCCCACGCAACTATGATGCCACTATGAAGCTGGTGCGCAACATTATTGTGGTGGACATCAAGAATACCTACACACAAGGCAAATTCCGCTACTCCAAGGATGTCTATTCCTATCCTCAGGCTATCCTGAACATTCAGGCACCTGATGAGGAGACCTTTGAGGAGTTTGTCAGCCAGAATAAACAACGCATCATCGATGTGTTCAATCATGCAGAGATGAATCGTCAGATTGATGTGCTGCGCTATGAGCACAGCGACTACATCGGCACACAGGTAAAGAGCATGTTCGACTGTGACGTATGGGTGTCTGGAGAATTGCGCTCCACCAAGCAGGGAGAGGACTTCTTCTGGGCAGGTACCAATACCGCTACCAATGATCGTAACTACGTGATCTACTCATACCCCTATACAGACACCCGCACCTTCACCAAGGAATTCTTTGTGAACAAGCGTGACTCAGTGATGAAGGCCAACATCCCAGGAGCCAAGGAGAACAGCTACATGGCTACTGACTCCCTGATGACCAACGTGACAGCCTACAACCTCAATGGAGAGTACGTCTTCGAGGCACGTGGACTCTGGCGCATGAAGGGCGACTTCATGGGTGGCCCATACGTCTCTCAAGCCCGTGTAGATCAGGCCAACCAGCGTGTGATAGTAGAAGAAATATTCGTCTATGCCCCCGATAAGAACAAGCGAAACCTCGTGAAAGGCATGGAAGCCTCACTCTATACGCTTCGCTTGCCAAACAGCAAGGCTGAATCTGAAGAGATTCCTATCGGTATGGATGACGAAGGCTCTAACTAAATATAGTAAGACATGGAAGTAGATAAGATAAGAGTAGCTATTACTCAAGGAGATATAAATGGCGTGGGATACGAAGTCATTCTGAAGGCTTTCGACAATCCCATGATGATGGACCTCTGCACCCCAGTGGTGTATGGTTCTCCGAAGGTGGCAGCCTATCATCGTAAGGCGATGGACCTGAACACCAACTTCACCATAGTGAACTCTGCAGCTGATGCTGACAATGAGAAACTGAACGTGGTGAGTTGTACGGCTGATGAGGTGAAGGTGGACTTTGGCAAGGCCGATTCTGAGGCTGCCAAGGCCGCTTCTGACGCTCTGCAGAAGGTGGTGGAAGAATACCACGACCGTCTGATAGATGTACTGGTCACAGCCCCCGTCAATCATCAGACACTCAGTTCTGATACATTCCCTTTCAGTACCCAGCACAACTATCTGGAGCAGGCTATTGGTGAGGGGAGCAAGTCGCTGGCCATCTATGTGAAAGATGATTTCCGCTTGGCCTCTGTGACAGCCAATATCCCTCTGCGTGAGGTTCCAGCTGCCTTGACACCAGAGCTGCTGAAGGAGCGTTTGGAAACCTTTGCTGCTTCACTGCGTACCGACTTTGGCATAGATGCCCCTCGCATCGCTGTGCTCTCACTGAATCCTCGCAAGGCAGATGCCTTTGGTACAGAGGAAGAAACCTGTATCTGTCCTGTCATTAAGGAAGAGGCCAGTCAAGGCATGCTTTGCTATGGACCTTTTGCTGTAGATGAATTCATGGGTAGGGAAGACTACCATCACTACGATGGCGTGCTGGCCATGTATCATGATCAGGGTCTGGCCGTGTTCAACACCCTCTCACAGGAAGAAGGCGTGGTCTATACCGCAGGTCTTCCTCTGGTGCGTACAGCGCCTGTCTACGATGCCAAGTATGAGGTGGTAGGCAAAGGCGTGATGGACGAGAATTCTTTCCGTCAGGCCATCTATCTGGCCCTTGACATCTATCGTCAGCGTGAGAGAGAGCGCGTGGCACATGCCAACCCCTTGCGTAAGCAGTATTACGATAAGCGTGACGACAGCGATAAGCTGAAGCAGATGAATACCAATACAGAAGACGAACTATAAACCTGAACCCGAATGATAAGACCCGAAGTCATACAACAAGTCAAACTTCACTTTGGCATTATTGGCAACAATGAAGGACTGCTGCACGGCATTGACGCAGCCTTGCAGGTAGCTCCTACCGATGCTTCTGTGCTGATAACGGGAGAGAGTGGCGTGGGAAAGGAGAGCTTTCCTAAGATCATCCACGCCTACAGCCCTCGTAAGCATGAGAGCTACATTGCCGTGAACTGCGGAGCCATTCCAGAAGGTACGATTGACTCTGAGCTTTTCGGGCATGTCAAAGGTGCCTTCACTGGCGCTATCGATGAGCGTAAGGGCTATTTTGGCGAAGCCAATGGTGGCACCATCTTCCTTGATGAGGTAGGAGAGCTTCCGCTGGCCACTCAGGCCCGCTTGCTGCGTGTGCTGGAGAGTGGCGAATATATTAAGGTGGGGTCTTCGAAGGTAGAGAAGACCAATGTACGCATTGTGGCAGCTACCAACCTGAACATGGCGCAGGCCATTGCCGATGGGCGTTTCCGCAGAGACTTGTTCTATCGTCTCAGTGTGGTGCCTATCATGCTGCCTCCTCTCCGTGAGCGTGGCAACGATGTGCTGCTGCTTTTCCGTAAGTTCGCTGCCGACTTTGCAGAGAAATACCGCATGCCTGCCATCCGCCTCACTGAAGACGGTAAGCAGTCTGTACTCAACTACTCATGGCCAGGCAATGTCCGTGAACTGAAGAATGTGGTTGAGCGCATTTCCATCCTCGAAGAAAACAGAGAGGTAGATGCCCAGATGCTGAGTCGTTACCTCAAGGAGCAGTCGCGTGAGCCTCAGTTGCCTGTGCTGGCTAGGGTAGGGGAGAAAGGTTTTGAGAATGAGCGTGAGTTCTTGATGCAGGCCTTGCTGGGTATGCGTCAGGAGATTCAGGATCTGAAGAAGCAGATAGAAGACCTACAGCAGAAACAGCAGCAGTTGCCTCTGCAGCAGACGCTTCCAGATCAGCCATCCATGACGCTGATACATCCTACGCAGGCTGTCTCTGTGGCCAATCCACAGCTCTCTGGCTACATCACCCAGCGCACCGTCAAGGCTGTGGAGGTAGACGACGACATACAAGACACCGAAGTGGTAGAAGAAGAGAATCTCTCCCTCTCCGATGCCCTGAAAGAGAAAATCATCAAGGCCCTGGATAAGCATCATGGTCGCAGAAAGAGCGCTGCTGCCGAACTGGGCATATCAGAACGAACGCTATATAGAAAAATCAAGGATTATGGCTTGGATAAAGGCAATCATAAGAACGACGCTGCTCTGTAGTCTGCTCTTCACCATGGTCTCATGCACCGTGTCGGGCTTTGGACTTGCTCCAATCAGCTCCATCGACTATACCCGTGTGAAGACCATTCAGATAGACGACTTCGCCAACCATGCAGAATATGTGTATGGTCCGCTGGCTTCTACCTTCAACGATAAGCTGAAGGACCTCTTTATCCAACAGACCCGCTTGCAGTTGGTGAACACTGGTGGCGATTTGGTCATCGATGGTGAGATCACTGGCTATAATCAGTACAACGAGGCCATCGATGCCAGTGGCTATTCTTCTAAGGTGAAGCTCACCCTTACCATCAGCGTGAACTATCAGAACACCACCAACGAGGAAGAGAACTTCACCAACCGCACGTTCACGGCTTTCCAGACCTACGACTCCTCCCGCTTGCTCACTGATGTGCAAGACGAGCTCATCACCATCTTGGTGAAGGACATTGCAGAACAGATTTATAACTCAACGGTAGCCAACTGGTAATGATGACGCATGCAGACATAGTGGAATTGGTGGCACATCCAGAGCATCTCACTCAGGAGACGCTCTACGAGCTGCGTACGCTGGTGCCCCGCTATCCCTATTTCGAGACCTTGCGCCTGCTCTACCTGCAGAACCTCTATCTGCTGCACGATGCCAGCTTCGGAGAAGAGCTGCGTAAGAATGCGCCCTACATCACAGACCGTCGTCGTCTTTTCCTGCATATAGAAGGTGAAACGCCACTGATAGCTCCGCAGCTGACTGCGCCAGAGGTTGAAGACGAAGCCGTGCAGCCCGTAGAAGACCGCACCCTGACGCTCATCAACAGCTTCTTGCAGAGTCTGCCTGCACAGGAGGTCAGTCCTGTGCAGCAGTTGGACTACACTTCCGACTATGCCGCCTACCTATTGGCAGAAGAAACCCCACAGGAATCTGCCTCTACTGCAGCCCCAGAACCCGTTGAGAACCCTGCAGAGCCAGTCACTCCAGATACCGTTCCAGACGATTTAGACGACAGTTATTTCACCGAAACACTGGCCAAAATCTACATCCGTCAGCAAAGATATGAGAAGGCACTTGAAATTATTAGGAAATTAAACTTGAAATATCCAAAAAAAAATGCTTACTTTGCAGACCAAATACGATTTTTAGAGAAACTTATTATTAACGATAAATCAAATAAATTATAAAATGTATTTACTTTTAGTGATTTTAATGCTGATTGCATCTATTCTGATGTGTGGCATTGTATTGATTCAGAATTCCAAAGGTGGCGGTTTGGCATCAGGTTTTTCTTCCTCAAACGCCGTTCTGGGTGTACGTAAGACTACAGACTTCCTGGAGAAGGCCACTTGGACCCTGGCAGGTGTGATGGTAGTATGCAGCATCTTGTCTGCTTATGCCCTGACTTATGGTGGTGGTTCTTCACAAGACACTATCATGCAGCAGGCCGTAGAGCAGCAGAGCACCAACCCATACAACATGCCTGTTGGTACCACAGCACCTGCTGAGGCAGCTACGCCTGCCACTCCTGCAGATGCAGCTACTCCAGCCGAGTAATCAGACACTGATATTGGAGAGAGAGAAAAGTGGGGCATGCCTATGTTTTTTCATAGGTATGCCTTACTTTTTTATGATGTTTTTGATGTGTTCTCTTTTGTTTCCTTTTATATTACACAAAAATATACCCTTTAAAAATAAGAGCGCATGATCTATATGATATTTTGATGAATATTTTCTCGCAATTTTACACTACCAATACACATCATTATCGTTTGTACTTAACTACTTTTGTATCCGAGAACGGAACTATATTGTTTAATTTAAAACTTACAAAAGATGAAAAAGTACATGTTATTATTTGCGCTTATGCTGATTGGTATTGGTGTAAGTAGTTGCTTAAACGATGCGAGTAATGATGCATCAGATGAAGCATTGAGCTTGGTAGCTCCCAATGGAGAAAAGATTGCTGAGTCAATAGATGAAGTCAGATGGGTAGCTAATGACATTATCAAGGTTTCTTATGGGGAAGAAAAGCCATTTACCATTACAGGCATTGAATATTATCCTGCAGAGGATGGCTATATCACTCTTGTTAATTATGTAATGAGTGGAGGTGTATCTTCTAACTTTGTCATGTCAAATAGTGTAGGACTGATTACATCTACAAAAATGGATAAGCTATATGCAGTTAATTTTTCAGCGGAGGATATCAGGCAAACAAAATTTGGGGATTACGATGCTGTTGTCTTTGGCTCTGATAGAGCTCAGACCAGATTAGATCCTGTCATTATAGGCAATACCATCTATTTTTGTGAATCTGCTAGTAATTGTGGGCCATGTATGGTTGAAGTTATCCCCAATGGAAATTATACTCAGGTAACATGCAGGGGCTGTGATGATTGCAAGCTTTCTTCTATGATTTTTAACAAATAATCTTTCTTTTAACTCTGTGAGGGTGTGCCAAAAAAGGCACATCCTTTTTCTGACTTGAACTTTTTTGCTATTTTTGCATTTGTATGACAAAAAGATTAAAGGAATGGACGATATAATTCAAACCAACAAGGATACAATAATCCAGACTGCTTGGGGGCATATGAAGATAGTCAATTATAAGCTTCAAGAAAATGGTGCTATTACTGGAGATTCCCTGTATGTGGTCACTATTGAGCAAGGACATTCTAACGACAGACAGATAGGGCTTTATAGTTATGTTTCTTTCTTATTGTCGGCACTACTGTTGATGATGGTCGTATATATGTTTATAAAGAGCAAAAGGAGGGTCTCTGTTCTGAAGTCTCAGATTGAAACCATCAAACAAGCTATGCAGGATCAAGCAGAGGAGAGAGACAATGAACGTAGAAAGATGTTTTCTATCTATATTACCAATACGCCTGTATATGAGAAAATACAGTCATTGATAAAAGCGCACATAGACGATATCCCAACAGGTGAGCTGCTCCAAGAGGCTGCTTGGGAGGATCTTAAAAACGAAATGAATAAATTGGATGACAATTTCTGTGTGAGACTTAAAAAAGATTTTACTCTTCTTAAGCCTGAGGATATTAAATACTGCTGCCTGTTTAAGCTTGGCTTAAAGGCCTCTGAAATTGCCTGCTTGATGGGAAGAACTCCAAATATGATCCATAAACGTCGCAAACTTATTTCTGAACGATTAGGCATCAGCAAGACATCTTTTACTCTAGAAGACTTCCTCCGCTCTTTTTAGAATTGGAGAGAGAAAAGTGGGGCATGCCTATGTTTTTTCATAGGTATGCCTTACTTTTTTTACCAAAACTAAGGCCTGTTTTCAGTAACGCTTTGTGTTTCTGCGGAAATATCCAGTGTTATAAGGTGTAATAGTGTAGTGTTTTTACGGTAATAGTGGACATTTCTGTGAAAAAACCTTGCATTTCTTGAGTAAATATTTGAAATCTCTCTGTAAAACTCTATTTTTGTAACAAAGTTAGGCTTTGTGGAGATATGAAAAACATTCTTCCGCTTATTGTACTTGTCTCTTTGCTGCTAGTATGTTCTTGCCAGCACAGACAGAGCTATCCGCCCCAGTTTCTGGTGGCAGATAGCTTGGCCTCTGTGCAGCCAGATAGTGCCCTTGCATTGCTGGAAACCCTGAAAGCCGACAGCCTTCGGTGGGACAAAGCCACGCAGATGTACCATAGCCTGCTCACCATTAAGGCTCAGGACAAAGCCTATATTTCTCAAACCTCTGACAGCCTCATGCTCTCAGTGTTGCACTATTATGAGCATGGAGGCGATAAGCGCCTGCTTCCTGAAGCCTACTACTATATGGGCAGTACCTATCGTGATATGAATGATGCACCTCGTGCTTTGGAGTATTACCAAAAAGCATTAGAGGTATTGCCAGAAGGAGCCTCACCTTTGCGCAGATATGTAAATAACCAGATGGGATGGTTATTCTATAGACAATATCTGTACGATGAGGCTCTGGCTTGTTATCAGAGGTCTTTTAGTAATGATTCTCTTCTTAACGATAAGCGAGAGATGGCCAGTGATTTGAATAATATAGCTTACATTTATAGGTGTTATGACGACTATGCTACATCACTCAGCATTTATGAGCATGCAAGATCGTTGGTGGAAGCATCTGATAGATTTGCATTGGCGGAAATCGACACTCAGATAGCAGGGCTTTATTTATCTTTAGGAAAAACAGAAGATGCTATGCGTTATATCAGCCTCCCACTACAGAATCTTTCACGTGCCAATGTCAGTAGCATTTATTCTATTGCAGCTAAAGTTTATCTGAAAGCAGGCAGGCAAGATTCTGCATTCTTTTATTTGAATAAGTTGTTGGACGAAGGGAACATCTATGGACGTCGCATGGCTTATGAAAACTTAGGAACAATAGCCTTGGATAACAACCGAAAGGAAGAAGCTGTTCTGTATATCCAAAAGTTCAGAATATTGTCAGATTCTATTCAGGAGCTGAATGCTGTAGAGAGTATTGCTCAAATGAAGTCTCTTTTCGACTACCAGAAAGCCATAGAAGAGCGTGAAGTCATCAGTCAACGCTATACCACAAATCTTAAGATTATCTTTATTCTCTCATTAGCCTTCATTCTCTTATCTTTTGCAGTAGTTTTGTCAAATATGCGGATGAAGCAGCATCGCAAGTTGATGCTAGACAAGCTTAATGAGTTGGAACAGTCACAACAGATTGATAATGAAAAAGCCGCCCGCTCTATATCTGAGAAAAATGAGAGAATCGAAGAATTGGAAAAGGAACTGGAAAATATTGGCAACACCAATAGGGAGTTTGTAAGCTATATAAAGCAGAAAAAAGCCGATATCCATCAGCAAGTGGAGGAAACCGAAAGGAAACTCCAATATAAAGAACAGACAGATGCTAAGCTGAAAGAATCACGCATATATAGCCACCTTATTTATCTTATCAACAATAAGAAAAAACTTAGTGTGACAGGATTTAAGGAGTTAATAGAGACTTATCAGGAAATAGCTCCTGAGTTTATGGAGAAGCTTTTAAGCCTTTGCATCATGAATGATCTGGAAATAGAAGTGACGCTTCTGAGACGTTTGGGCATCTCTCCTAATGACATCGCTCTTTTGACGAGTTACAGCAAGCAGCACGTCTCTGGCATCCGTAAAGCTTTATTTAAGAGAGCCAAAGGCATTGACGGGGAACCTTCCCAATGGGATGAATTAATTTCTTTCTTGTAGTTAGAAAGTATCTTATTATCATAAATTTTTATCTATCCTCTGAACTGTATACTGTACTGGTGCTAAGGTTATTGTACTCAGAGCCGTACTGAAAAAGATACAATCTTTTACTTTATTATTTATATTAGCGACAAAATTTTAAATTCTTTTTTATATGAGAAAGTTTTTTTTTACTCTATTCACTGCATTTTTTGCATTGACTATGTGGGCTGTAGAGATTCCTGTATATTTACAGGACAACCCTCCAGAGGAACCAAGCGGTCCTCATCGTTCCCCAGCATTGCTTCCCTCTGTCACTTACGAGGACAATGAAGTGTATGTCTATGCTCCTTATGCAATCGAGAGCATGGAAGTAGTTATTTATGATGTGGCAGGTGAGGCCATTTATACCTACACCTCTGCGATGATCTCAGGCAAGAATACCATCATCTTGCCTTCCTCTGTTAGCGAGTCCAAGTTCTGCATTGTACTGAACTTTAACGGCCATCATCTATTAGGGTATTTCTAAACCTTAAATGCTGAGAATTATTATGAATAGAAAACTGCTTGTTGTTTTTTCTTCATTTCTTTTGTTTGGCATATGCATAATCATATATGCATGTACAGACAAAGAGATTGAAGCGGAATCCGTAGAATTTGCCACTACAAGGTCTTTAGATGAATCTCTAAAGAGTAAGTATTATCACATACTGCCTGGGACAGAAGAATGGAAATCTTTACAAACAGGAAAAGAAATGTGGGACTCATGCCAATTATCAGAAGAAATGTTGAAAGATCTTTCTACAGAAGAACTGATAGAAGCTTGTATGGAATTTCCTATGGCATATGATTTTATTGCTGCTGATACAGAACGAAAAGGTATAGCGTTTGCCATTGAGCAATTCAATGGGTTAACAGAACTTGCAGGCCGTGAAGATGCTGTAGGTAAATTGATAGAAGAGTATGGCAAGATGGATTTTAATGGCGAACGAATTGGTACTAGGGTAATAAATACTTCGTTCATATTGTCTATGGCCTACACTGAGCTTTTATTAGTGAATGAAAGATTCCTAAGTAAAATGAACTCAGAAGAACAGGACTTTCTTCAATCTATAGCTGAAGAGAAATATATGATGAAGCTGGAGCACCCTGATTACTTTGGTTTGAGGAGCATAGAACACTCTTTGGTAATCTGTGCAGAATTGGCTCTTGCACGAGGTAAATCATTAAGTGAAGAAGATTCAGATCTTTTACATGGATTTGTCAACTTTTATCAAATGTGGGATCCAACAGAAATTGAACGTATATCTATGCTTCTTTTTGAATAATAAGGAATTTAAGATTATGAAAAAGTATTTTAAGATTATGAAAAAGTATTTATATATAGCAGCGTTTGTAGTTTTATTTACTGCATGCAATAGTGAAGAACCATCTTTCAACACCATTTCTGTGGCATCAACACGTACAGAGCATGGTATGTATGAAGAATGTACTAATTTAGTACCTCCAGTCGATGCTTATATCTATCCTGCCTATCCTGGTACAGACGCATGGGCTGAGTTCCATTCACATTATGAGTCGATGGATGAGATAATACAAGCTCTTCTACCCTCTAATGAGCTGGCTAAACAGCTTTCAACAGAAAGCCTGATACATGCATATATAGATTTTCCATTCAGTGTAGGATTTACCCAATTCCAGAAGGACATCATTGATTATCAGTTCATGGAATATAGTATATGCAGGGAACTGAAACAAAGAGAGGATACGCCTTCAGTCCTGATAGAGATGTATGAGCGCCTGCAATTGAAAGGCTGTGTTCAAGGAACTGCAGTTCATACAGCGCTATTGCGAATCATAGCAGTTCCTGAAATAGCTAACAAGATGAATGAACAGCAGACCAAGACGTTTGTTGGGATGGTTTTAGCTAAGCTTAAAGTTTGTAAAGACTCTTATGATACAAATACTTATTTGACGAATAAGCTTTATTCGGCTTTTATTTTGGGACGTATCATGAAATCTGCAAATTTTGCCCCTTTGATAGATGCGATGAAGGTTGATTCAAATATGACCACGTTCGTTAATATATGGAATAATCCTATGGAGATAGAATCAGAATCAGTGGATAATATTATAAATTTTGCCGAACAATTTATATCTGATGAGCTATGATACTAAAACGTAAA
>FLNX01002257.1_pt1 | contig 22074 bp, 18 predicted proteins | sample 1140341 | NCBI WGS metagenome assembly FLNX01 (sample SAMEA3878208, study PRJEB12797) | bioreactor metagenome | biome: Moose rumen | place: Sweden | collected 2011-10
CCTTTGAACAGGCTCGAAGGTACATTTCAGGGCTTCCGCTCTCCATGCACCCAAAAAAAATCATCACTTGCAACTTTCAAGAGTTCAGAATCTACGATATGGAAACTTTGGAGCCGCCGATTAAAATTCTTTTGGAAGAATTGCCCGCGAAGTATCATCTGCTCGATTTTTTGATTGATCCGACAAGAAATAAGCTTCGCATGGAACTTGAATTGAGTTTGCAGGCGGGAAATATCGTTGCAAAGATTTATGACGAACTTTTTAAACAATATATCAACCCGAATTCGCCCGAATCACTCGCGAGCTTGAATAAACTCTGCGTCCGACTTGTTTTTTGCCTTTATGCCGAGTCTGCAGGCATTTTCGGAAAGCATAAAATCTTCCGTGAATATCTTTCTGAAGAAAAAAATGTTCGTTGGGCTTTGATTCATCTTTTTGAAGTCTTAAACACGCCGATTGACAAGCGCGACCCGTATTTGGACGACACTTTGAAGAAATTTCCCTATGTCAACGGCGGTTTGTTTGAAGAAGTTATCGAAATTCCGAATTTCACGCCCGAAATTAAAGAACTTTTGCTTGAGGAGGCGTCAAGCGGCTTTAATTGGTCTGGAATTTCTCCGACAATCTTTGGCGCGGTTTTTGAATCGACTTTGAACCCGGAAACTCGCCGCGCAGGAGGGATGCATTACACTTCCATTGAAAATATCCATAAGGCGATTGATCCGCTGTTCCTTGACGACTTACGCGAAGAATTTTCGGCGATTAAAAACAGAAAAAAGCTCCTCGCCTTTCACGAGAAGCTTGCCGCGATTAAAATTTTCGATCCTGCGTGCGGAAGTGGAAATTTTTTGACGGAAAGTTATCTTTCGCTCCGCCGTTTGGAAAATGATTTGCTGAAAGAACTTCTCGGCAGTCAAATTACTCTCGGCGAGCTCGTTAATCCTATAAAAGTCTCCATAAAAAATTTTTACGGCATAGAAATTAATGATTTTGCGGTTGCGGTGGCACAAACCGCGCTTTGGATAGCGGAATTGCAGATGATGCAGGAGACTCGCGAAATAATTCACCGCGATTTAAACTTTTTGCCGCTGAAAAGCTATTCAAATATCCATAAAGGCAACGCGCTTAGCATTAATTGGGAAGAAATTTGCCCGCAACCGACCTATATTATCGGAAATCCGCCTTTTATCGGCGCGAGCATGATGAATTCTGCGCAAAAAAAAGAAGCCGTTGCGATTTTCGGCAAAATTAAGCTTTCAAACAGCATTGATTATGTCGGCGCGTGGTATCACAAGGCGGCAAAACTCATGCGCGGCACGAAAATTAAATCTGCCTTCGTCTCGACGAATTCAATCACGCAGGGCGAACAGGTTACGCCGCTTTGGAAGAAAATTTTTGACGAACATGAAATGCAAATCATTTTTGGACGGCGAACTTTCAAGTGGACGAGCGAAAGTGCCGACCTTGCCGCCGTGCATTGCGTGATAATCGGCATGTCTGATAAAAATTTGGAAGTGAACAAGAAAATTTATGACGGCGATAAAATTATCTCGGCGAAAAATATCAATCCTTACCTTGTCGACGCCCCGACCATATTTATTGAACGACATTCAAGACATATTCAAGATTTTGTTCCGCGAATTACAAGGGGAAGCAGTCCGATTGACGGCGGAAATTTAATTTTATCTGTAGAGGAGTGTAAAAAAATTTTAAAACGCGAGCCTTCGCTTAAAAAATTTATTTTTAGGTACATGGGCGCGGACGAACTTATAAATGGCAAGATTCGTTATGTTTTTTGGCTGATAAATGCAACACCCGATGAAATTCGACGCAGTAAGGAACTTTATCGCCGAGTTTTAGCGGTAAAAGACTTCAGATTGGCAAGCAAAGCCCCTTCGACGCGAAAACACGCAGAAAAGCCGGCAATTTTTGCTCAGATTAATCAGCCGAGCACAGATTATTTGTTAATTCCGCGAGTAAGTTCCGAAAATCGCCGATATATACCGATTGGATTCATGACGCCAGAAATTATTGCCAGCGACGCTGTTTCAATCGTTCCTTCGGCGGAAATTTATCATTTCGGCGTGTTGACGAGTTCAATCCACATGAGTTGGATGCGAGCGGTAGCCGGGCGGCTTAAAAGTGATTATCGGTATTCAGGGAGCGTGGTGTACAACAATTTTATCTGGTGCGAGCCGAGTTCCGCGCAGAAAAGAGCGATTGAGGCGACCGCGCAGGAGATTTTGGACGTTAGAAATAGATATCCCGACGCGACATTGGCAGATTTATATGATGAATTGACGATGCCGCAAGATTTACGGCTTGCGCACAGGAAAAACGACCTTGCAGTAGCAAAAACTTACGACTTTGAAGAGATTTTGGAGGATGAATCAAAAATTGTTGCCGAGCTTATGAAAATGTACGAAGATTTTATTGCTCGTTGAAATTTTACAGCCGCCGGATTCTCTGATATAATTTCCTACATTCAAAACGAAAAGGAGAGCAACTATGGACAAAAAAGAAGCGTTGGCGGCGGCTATGAAACAAATTGAAAAAGATTTCGGCAAGGGCTCGATAATGCGGCTCGGCGATGACACAACGCGCATGGACGTTAAGGCGGTATCGACGGGAATTTTGCCGCTTGATATTGCGCTGGGAATAGGCGGACTGCCCCGCGGCAGAATCACCGAAATTTACGGACCGGAAGCGGGCGGCAAGACGACAGTTACACTGCACATGATAGCCGAAGTGCAACGTCAAGGCGGGACGGCGGCTTTTATCGACGCGGAACACGCGCTTGATCCAATGTATGCAAAAAAATTGGGCGTCGACGTGGATAATCTTCTTTTGGCGCAACCCGATACGGGCGAACAGGGGTTGGACATTGCCGAAGCGTTGATTAGATCAGCGGCGATTGATATTGTCGTTATCGATTCTGTAGCCGCGCTTGTTCCGAAATCGGAAATTGATGGAGAAATGGGCGATGCGAATGTCGGACTTCATGCGCGCATGATGAGTAAGGCAATGCGAAAACTCACGGCGATTATCGGCAAGACAGATACCATCGCGGTGTTCATAAATCAAATTCGCGAAAAAGTCGGCGTGCTTTACGGCAACCCGGAAACCACGACGGGCGGACGCGCTTTGAAATTTTATTCGACGGTTCGGCTTGAAGTAAGAAAGGGTGAACCGCTTAAACAGGGCACTGAAATTGTCGGCAACCGCGTAAAAATTAAAGTTGCGAAAAATAAAGTTGCACCGCCGTTCAGAACTGCCGAGTTCGATTTGATTTACGGCGAAGGTTATTCCAAAACGGGCAGTCTGGTTGATATGGGCGTTTACTTCGATATTGTCAACAAAGCGGGAGCGTTTTTCTCTTACAACGGTACAAAGCTTGGTCAAGGCAGAGAAAATGCCAAAAAATATTTGATTGAGCATCCCGAAGTTGCCGCAGAGATTGATGATAAAATTCGCGAGGCAGTTTTGAAATCGTTTAAGCCGCTTGAAACAGCCGAAATTGAAACCGTCGAAGAGGAAGAAACTTTTGACGGCGAAGAAGATTAAAGCCGATTGTTCAGAAAAAAAATAAAAGCTCCTTCGATTTTGAAGGGGCTGATTTTTTTTCGGCGCGGTGTTGAAAAAATCTCCGTCTTGCCGTAAATTTTTAAAGAAAAATTTTGGTAATGAAGAGGTGTCGACATGAAATTTGATTATCACATGCATTTTGAGTACGGCGATTATGACGAGACTTGGGCGGAAGGATTTTTCGCCGCCGCAAAAACTCACGGGCTCGATGAAATCGGAGTAAGCGAACACACTCATACTTTTCCGGAGTTTGAAAAATTTTATTACGACGATTTGATTTTGGATTCTTCGCCGGTCGGTGAGTTTCAAAAAGTTTGGCTCAAGACGAACAAGTTTAAACACACGCTGAAAGATTATTTTGAGTTCATGGCGCGGCTGAAAAAAAATCATGCGGCTAAAATCGGAATTGAGGTTTGCAACTTTAAAAATCAAGACGCCGTCAAAAAAATTCTCGACGCATGGGATTTTGATTATCGAATCGGCTCGGTACATTTTTTATGGGGCTGGGGCTACGATGCCGCAAAACTTATCGGCGAATGGCAGAATCACGACTTGAAAAAAATTTATGAAGAATACGCCGCGCAGGTTGAGATGCTTGCGGCGAGCGGGAATTATGATATTCTCGGACATCCTTTCAACATTCGGCTGTTCAAATTTTTTCCCGCCTTCGACGTGACGAATTATCTTGAAAGAGTCGCCGCCGCTTTGAAAAAAGCCGACATGGTTGTTGACGTGAACACAGGCACGCTTTATCGTTATCCCGTCGAAGAAATTTCTCCTTACGCCGACTTCATGAAAGTTGCCGCCGCTTACGATTTGCCGATTGTCATAACCAGCGACGCCCATCGCCCCGAAGACTGCGGAAAATTTTACGAAGAAGCTACTGATTATGTTCGCGGCTTCGGCTATAAAAAAATTGCCCGTTTCGACAAAAGACGGCGTGAAATTGTCGACTTGACTTAAAAACTTTGCTATAATCGCCGAAAAACAATTAGCTGATAGCTGATAGGTTATAGCTGATAGTTTTTTCCCTATAAGCTATAACCTAAAACCTATAACCTAAAACCTATAACCTATAACCTAAAAAAGGAGGATTAAATTTTATGAGACAGGTAGGAATTTTCGGCAAGCGCAAAAGCGGCAAATCCGCATTGATGTACGCGCTGACGAAACATAAAATCAAAGCGACGTTCAGAGCAATGGAAATCGGCTCGGTAACAAAAGTTATGTTGGTTGACACGGTCGGCGTGGACGTTGAAGACTCAACCGCAGAAAAATCCGCGCAGAGCGTCGAAGTTTCGCTGATGCTGATAACAAATGATTCATTCGAGTTGGAGCTTGCATGGATAAGCAAACTTCAAAAGAGCGGCTCGGCGATAATCGTTGTGGTAAGTCAAGCGGATAAATTTTCGGACGGCGGACGGGCATTGGCGGCGGCGATAAAAGAAGTTTCGGGCTTGGAGGCACTTTGTGTCAGCGCACATACCGGCGAAGGCGTCGAAGAACTTGACGAAGAAATTAATCGACTGCTGGGAAGTAGGGATTAGCAATGAAAAAAATTATTTTGGCTTTGCTTTTCGCGATGATATTTTTTGTTCCGCTTGAAACCTGCGCGGCTGTCGATTGGTTTTGGCTCGATTCAAATGACAAATACAGCAAATATTTTGATCCCGACTCCGTGACGATAAAAAAGAAAGTTGTTACCAGCGACGGCAGGGAAATTGCGATTGAAATTGAGGCATGGACGAAAACAACTTATTCCTACGACGGCGCGGCGGAGACGATTAAAAATTACGGAATAGCAAACATTTTGCCCGATCCGAAAAATTTATCCTACAGTTTGGCATTGCTCCGAGTAAATCCTCAAAATCGCACGTTGCAATATGTTCGCGAAGATTTTTACAATGAAAAAGATCAAGTTGTCTGGTCGAAGGAAGAAGGACGAATCAAGGAAATAAATACTCGTTCTTTCGACGAAGAATTTTACTGCGCGATTGTCGATGAAGTTTTTCAGTTGGGCGAACGAGATCGCAAACGCGCTCCGACGGAAGAACGTTGGATAGATTTATGGGCTGATACAAACAACGAAGGCGTGACTACAACTCTTTCCGCCGACACAACGACAATGCGGCTCAAGGGCTCGAATTTAATTTTGTGGGAGTGGCAAGTTACCAAAGATTCAAGCGGAAAAACTTTGGAGATTCGATTCATGAAAAAGGCGGTCAACCTTACGCAGGGAACCGAAGTTATAAAGGACGGACAAACTTGGACGCCGACAAATTCTTGGCAGGAGCTTAAGGACGAATACGACGGCTCTTATCGCATGATAAAAAGCGACGAGCCCGATTATAAAGGGCTTGTCAGACTTCGCGCCTATGTCAAAAACAATTCGCGCTGGGTTACGCGCTACTCATTAGATTGAGGAGGGAAAAATTTTGCCGATAAAAATTCCAAACAATTTGCCCGCAACGCATGTTCTTGAAAACGAAAATATTTTTGTCATGGACGCCGACAGAGCTTATGCGCAGGACATTCGTCCGCTGAAAATTTTAATCCTTAATCTCATGCCGATAAAATCCGTGACGGAAACTCAACTCCTGCGCCTTTTGGGCAATACGCCGTTGCAAGTCGAAGTTGATTTCATTTACACGCGAACTTACACCCCGACTCACACTTCAAAAGATTATCTCACCGAATTTTACGGGACGTTTGATGAAGTTAAGGATAAAAATTACGACGGCTTCATAATCACGGGCGCGCCGCTGGAGCTTGTCGAGTTTGAAGACGTAACTTATTGGCAGGAGCTCTCCGAAATTATGGAGTGGAGCAAAACTCATGCTTGGTCGACGTTTCACATTTGCTGGGGCGCGCAGGCGGCTTTGTATTATCATTACGGCGTGCCGAAATATATTTTGCCGGAAAAACTTTCGGGCGTTTATCCGCACAAACTTTGCGTCCGGCACGAAAAACTTCTGCGCGGCTTTGATGATGAATTTTTTGTTCCGCACTCCAGATACACCGAGATAAAGCGCGAAGATGTCGAAAAAATTTCCGCGCTGACGATTTTGTCGGAGTCGGACGAGGCGGGCGTTTATGCCGTTGCCGATTTGGACAAGCGATTATTTTTTATCACGGGGCATGCCGAGTATGATCCAAACACTTTGCAAAACGAATATGTTCGCGACGTCCGCGCAGGTTTGAATCCCAACATCCCGCAAAATTATTTTCCGAATAACGATCCGACAAAAGAACCTGTCGTCAAATGGCGGTCGGTTGCTCACTTGCTTTTTGCAAATTGGCTGAACTATTACGTTTACCAAGAGACTCCTTACGAGTTGGAGTCAATCAGCAGTAAAAACTTTTTTTGAGAAACGGGGAGGAATTTTTTAATTGGACATTGTGCCCATATTGCTTCAAACTTTTTTGGTTTTATTCTTAATCGCCATGAACGGCTTTTTTGTCGCGGCGGAATTTTGTTGCGTAAAAATGCGTCCTTCGCGCCTTGAAACTCTGATTCAAGAGGGCAACACGCGGGCGAAGTATGCAAAAAAATTAATCGACGAGCTTGACGAGGCGTTATCGGTTACGCAACTCGGAATAACTTTGGCGTCGTTGGGCTTGGGCTGGGTCGGCGAACCTTTTGTTGCGGAATTAATTTCTCCGCTGATTCACGCGGCGGGCTTCGGCGAAACTCTCGGACATACAATTTCATTTGCGCTGGCATTTTCGCTGATAACTTCGATGCACATAATTTTGGGCGAACTCACTCCAAAATCAATGGCGATAGCCGCGAGCGAAAAAATTTTGCTCAATATCGCCCTGCCCATGATAATTTTTTGGAAAGTCATGTATCCCTTCGTCTGGCTCCTCAACACGACGGCAAGTTTCGTAAGTCATCACTTGGGCTTGAGTATTTCTGAAGGCGAAGTTGCGCACAATCCCGAAGAAATTCGTTTGCTCATGAAAGAAAGTCGCAAGCAAGGGCTTGTTGACGATACCGAAGTTGATTTTGTCGACAATGTTTTTGATTTTACGGAACGTAACGTCCGAGAAATTATGGTGCCGCGCCCCGATATGGTTTGTCTTTATCTCAATAAAAGTTACGAAGAAAATCTTGAAACGATTTTGGAAGAAGAAATGACGCGCTATCCGATTTGCGACGAAGACAAAGATCACATTGTCGGCTTCCTTCACATAAAAGATTTAATCGGCGCAATGTTGCAGGGCAAAAAAAAGCCGAGCCTTAAAAAATTGGCTCGGAAAGTTTTTTTTGTGCCGGAAAGTATGGACGTAAGCGTTCTTTTAAAAACCATGCAAACAAACCGTTCGCAGCTTGCGATTGTCGTTGACGAATACGGCGGGACGGCGGGCATGGTTACGATTGAAGATATTATCGAAGAAATTGTCGGCGACATTCAAGACGAATTTGACGAGGAGCGTCCCGATGCCGAGAAGCGCGCCGAAAATCTTTATTCGATTGATGCCAAAATGTTGCTTGAGGAATTGGAAGACGAGTTCGGCATTAAGATTGAAGATGAAGACGTTGACACAGTCGGCGGCTGGCTCAATGACAAATTGGGCGGCGAGCCGAAAGTCGGACAATCCGCCGCCTGCGAAGGAAATACTTTTTATGTCGAAGAAATTGAAGGCTTGAGGATCACGCGCATTTTGATTCGCCTTGCCGCGCCGAAAAAGTTAGCTGATAGCTTATAGCTTATAGTTTTTTCCTATAAGCTATCACCTATAAGCTATCCTCTATTCTCTTTTCTGCCCTTAGTAATATTTTTTGCAATGTCGATGAAAAGTTTTCCGTCGAGATGATCCAGTTCGTGCTGAATGCAACGCGCCAAAAGTCCGTCAGCCTCAAGAGTTTTTTTCTTGTTGAAGCGGCTGATATATTCGACGCGAATTTTTTCTGCCCGCGCCACGTCGCCGAATAAATCGGGGCAGGAAAGGCAACCTTCTTCGCCGACTTCCAAACCCTCGCGATAAGTTATGACGGGATTAATCAAGTCATAACGATTTTTTTTGTCAACGTCGACAACAACGGCGCGAATTTTCATTCCGACTTGCGGCGCGGCAATTCCCACGCCTTCGCTCGCGTACATTGTCTCCGCCATGTCGTCCAAGAAATTTCTTAAGCGTTTGTCAATCTTTTCAACCGGTTTGCAAATTTCTTTCAAGACGGGGTCGCCCGCCTTTTTTATTTCAAGCAATGCCATGTTTCAACCTCCAAAAAATTTTTCTCATTATATCACAAAAAATCCCCGCGCAGATTTTTTCCTGCATGAATAATTTTCAAGCCGAATATTTGAGACTAAACGCGCAACACGTTTGCAAAAAAAAATTTCTCCCCCGCAAAATGCCGAGGGAGTTTTTTTATTGAAAGTTCACAAGTTATTTTTTCTTGACTGCCGTTCGGATTGAAAGTTCGCGCAGTTGTTTTTCTTCGACTTCGCTCGGCGCGTGGCTCATCGGATCAATCGCGCTCTGTGTTTTCGGGAAAGCGATAACGTCACGAATCGATTTTCTCTTAGCCATCAACATAATCAATCTGTCCAAGCCGAAGGCAATTCCGCCGTGCGGAGGCGTGCCGTACTCAAAAGCGTCCATCAAAAATCCGAATTTGGAATAAGCTTCTTCCTGCGTCAAGCCGATAGCCTCGAAAACTTTTTCCTGAACGTCGCGGCGATAAATTCTTAAACTGCCGCCGCCGACTTCAACGCCGTTTAAAACTATGTCATAAGCGTTCGCCTTGACCTTTTCGGGAGCCGTCAGCAAAAGTTCAATGTCTTCTTCTCGCGGCGAAGTGAACGGGTGATGCATTGCTTTATAGCGTTTGTCTTCTTCGACGTATTCAAACATCGGGAAATCCACAATCCACAGGAAACAAAGTTTATCGGCGTCGATTAAATTTCTGCGCCTTGCCATTTCCAAACGCAATTCGCCCAAAGCCTGTGCGACAACGGAAGGTTTATCGCCGACGACCAAAAGTAAATCGCCCGTCTTGCTGCCCGTAGCATTTTTAATCGCCTCAAAAGTTTCGTCGCCATAAAATTTTTTGAACGGAGACTTGACGCCTTCTTCCGTGTATTGAATCCAAGCGAGCCCTTTCGCGCCGTAAGTTTTGACGTATTCAACCAAGCCGTCAAGTTCTCTGCGCGGAATATTTGCGTAATCATCAACGCGAATAACTTTTATCTGCCCGTTTTTCTCCAAAACGCTGTTGAAAACTTTGAAGTCCGAGCCCTTGACGAACTCCGAAATGTCTTGAAGTTCCATGCCGAATCTTAAATCGGGTTTGTCGGAGCCGAAGCGGCGCATTGCCTCTTCCCAACTCATACGCAGGAACGGCGTTTCAATTTTTACGTCAAGAGTTGTCTCGAAAATTCTTTTGATAAGTCCTTCCATGATCGTCAAAATTTGATCTTGATTGAGGAAGGAAGTTTCAATGTCGAGTTGCGTAAATTCCGGTTGACGATCTGCGCGGAGATCTTCATCACGGAAACAACGGACGATCTGGAAATATTTTTCAAAGCCCGAAACCATCAAAAGCTGTTTAAAAATTTGCGGCGACTGCGGCAGGGCGTAAAATTGTCCGGGATTTAATCTGCTCGGCACCAAAAAATCTCTCGCGCCTTCGGGAGTCGAACGACACAGCATCGGCGTTTCAATTTCCAAAAAGCCCTGCTCGTCCAGATAATCGCGCATAATTTTTGTGACGCGGTGGCGCAGAATAATATTTTTCTGCATTTCGGGACGGCGCAAATCCAAATAGCGATAACGCAGGCGAACCATTTCATCAACGTCGACGCCGTCTTGAATGTAAAACGGCGGAGTCTTTGCCTTGTTCAAAATTCTGAGTTCCTCAACCAAAATTTCAATCTCGCCCGTGTCCATTTTCGGATTGATTGTATCTTCGGAGCGGGCGCGAACTTTTCCGCGAACGCCGAGAACAAATTCGTTGCGAAGAGTTTCCGCCTTAGAAAAATCGAGTCCTTCGGTCGAGCCGTCAAAGACAATTTGAACCAAACCGCTTCTGTCGCGCATGTCGACAAAAATTAAGCCGCCGTGATCTCTTCTGCGCGAAACCCAGCCCGCGAGTTTAACTTCAGAGCCGACATCACTTTTGCGAAGTTCGCCGCAATGATGAGTCCGCTCCATTCCCGTCAATGTTTCCAAATTTAATTCCTCCCGTTATATCAAACTCTTGATTTTTTGCAGTCGATGTCAAATAACATGCCGCCGCATTTTATATCAAAGCAAAAAATTTTTAAAGACGTTGACAAAAATTTTACGCGGCTTAAAATAAAATCGCCTCCGTAAAGAAATGTATGAGCAATGAAAAAATTTTTAGGAGGAGTTTCAATGAAGAATTGGAAAAAATTTTTGGCGGTGGGGGCGGCGTGTTCGAGTTTATTTTTCGCACACGCCGAAGCCGCCTATCAACTCAATGACGAGGTTGAGAATCCGCCTGCCGCTCTTCAAATGGCAACTCAAATCGGAGTTCTCAAATACGAAAACTCGACGTTGAGAAATTTGAAAGACAAAGACGCCATTGTCGTTTTGAGTTTCGGCACGACCTACAAGGATCAGCGCACAAAATCAATCGACGCGACCGCGCAGGCAATAGCAGCCGCCCATCCCAATGCAAAAGTCATCACGGCTTTCACAAGTCATATCGTCATCAAACACATTTTCGAGAACGAAGGCAAGTGCGACTACATGACTCCCGAACAAACGCTCGACCAACTTAAGCGCGAAGGTTACACTCGAATTGCGCTTGTCTCTCTCGACGTCATTCCGGGCATGGAATATAAGTACGACGTTGCACTTTTCCACGAGTACAAAGATCAATTCAAGAAAATGACGCTCGCAACGCCGCTGATGTATTGGCAAGGACAGGAAGATCAACGCGATGACGTTTTGGAAGTGATGCAGTCGCTCCATTTGCCGTCTTTCAAAAAAGGCACGGCGATTTTGCTCATGGCGCACGGCACGCCCGACCCGTCCAACGCATATTATTCCGTCATGCAAGCGAAACTTAAAGCAATGAAACGAAACGATGTTCACATTTACACGGTTGAGGGCTGGCCGCGCCTTGAGGATTGGGCGGGCAAACTCAAAATGCACAAGGTAGAAAAAATAATTTTGATGCCGCTGATGATGGTTGCGGGCGATCATGCCAATAACGATATGGCGGGCGACGAAGAAGACTCGCACAAAGTCATTTTGGAGAAAATGGGCTTTAAGGTCGAGACAAAACTTCAGGGGCTCGGCGAGAACAAAAAAATTCGTAACATATTCGTTGAACGCGCCGCTGAAGCTTGGGAAGCTCTGGTCAATTAGGAATTAGGAATGAGGAATTAGGAATGGAGAAAACAAATCCAATACTCGATAAAAGTATGGCATTCGCGGTTCGGATAGTAAATCTTTACAAATATCTGAAGGATACTCGCTCGGAATATGTTATTTCAAAACAGCTGTTGCGCAGCGGCACAAGCATAGGAGCCAACGTAAGAGAATCTGTTTATGCGCAATCACAAGCAGATTTTAAATCGAAAATGTATATTGCGCTGAAAGAAGCAAACGAATCGGCGTATTGGATTGAACTTCTTAAAAGAACTCAATATCTGACGGAAGCACAATCAAGGGACATTCTCGGAGATTGTATCGAGTTGATAAAAATTTTGTCTTCAATAACCAAAACATTAAACGACAAAAACAATTCCTAATTCTTAATTCATAATTCCTAATTAAAAAAATTGGCGAATGCCAATTTTTTTTTGTAGACTAAATGCCGTCGCTGTGCTATCATTGCGAAGATTAATTTATGTCGCCAATTTTTTTGATAAGGTGACACAAATATTTGACATTCCTTTTTCGTTAAACTACAATCGAAAGTGCTTAGAGAAAATACGGAAAGGAACGTTTTGGATAATTGGGAATTAGAAATGAGGAATGAAAAACAATTATTAATTCCTAATTCATAATTCCTAATTGACAAACGGGAGGGGGCAAAATATAGAGCACTCATCTTTCAAGATTTGCGAAACTACCGCTCGAACGGCGGGAAGTCATGCCCGATGAATTCGCGGGAATCCCAAAAAATTTTTCAAGGGAAGTTCAAACGTTGAGATCGGCGGTTGGCAGGACGAAAAGCTCTTGCCGTAAAATCTCAGGCGCAAAAAATTTTCTACGCCGCCATGAAAAGGAGGAAATAATTTTATGTCTTGGATGAACAATATGCGAGTGGCGTATAAGCTGTTGATTCTTAACGCTGTCGCCGTTATCGGTATGATTGTTGTCGGACTTGTCGGCTACTTCGCAGTTATGCAAGCTCAACACGATCTGAACACAATCAGCCAAACCTATTTGAAAGGTATTTTTGAAATCGGGCGTTGCCGTCACGCCGTGCGTTATGCTCAGGTTCAAGTCGTTTTGGCACCTTTGACGGCAGATGCCACTTTGCTCCAACAGCGCATTGATAAATACAACGGAGCAGTAAAGGAATTGGATGAATCTTTAGCTCTTTACGAACAGATAATCAAAGATGATCCGCAGGCTCGTGCGCAGGTTGACGCCGCAAAACGCGAATATGCAAAGTTCAAAGATGCCAGCGATAAAATGGTAGCAATGCGCCCGCCTATCGGTGGTGACGTTCAAGCTATCGCCAACCACAGAGCCGCTGCTCTTGATTATTATCAAAATGACGTTATGCCTTATGCAGTTGCAACCGGCGACGCGATTTTGGCTATTCAGCAAAAAGCTTACGACGATTCTGACGCCACAATCAGACGCAGTAACGAAGGTATTGAGGCGGCTACCCGCAATTTGTTCCTTGCGCTCGGCGGAACTTTCGTTATCTTGTTGTTCTTCAGCTTCACAATTACCAAAGCCGTTACCAATCCTCTTTCCAACATGGTTCAAGCTTTGCACTTGCTCAAAGACGGCGACTTCCGTCGTACAGATTTGCTTGACGCAGACCGCGCAGATGAATTCGGAGCTATGGCTACTGCCGTTCGCGAAATGCGTCAGACGATAAGCAAAGTTATTCAGAAAACCAGCGACGCGGCAAGTCAATTCGCGGCTTCTTCCGAAGAACTTACCGCAAGTGCTCATCAAAGTTCCCAAGCGTCCGAACAGGTTGCACAATCCGTTACAAGTTCGGCAGGCGCAGTTGTCGAACAGCAAGGACTTATCAACGACGCTATGGATGCAATCAACGTTGCCACACGTTCTATCGAAACTCTTACCAAAACTTCCGACTTGGTCGCCGAAATGGTCGGCAAAGCTATGATTGAGGCTAATGCAGGTACCGAAGCTGTCGAGGCGTCCGTTGCTCAGATTATCAGCGTTGAAAAAATTGTTAATGACTCCGCTTTGACTGTCGACAAGCTCGGCAAACGTTCACAAGAAATCGGACAGATTGTCGAATCAATTTCCGCCATTGCAGATCAAACAAACTTGCTCGCATTGAACGCGGCGATTGAGGCGGCTCGCGCCGGTGAACACGGTCGCGGCTTCGCAGTTGTTTCAGAAGAAGTCCGCAAGCTCGCCGAAGAATCTCAAGAATCCTCGCAGAAAATTGCTTTGCTCATCGGCGAAATTCAAGCCGAAACAACAAGTGCTGTTGACTCCATGCAGAAAGGTAATGCGGCAGTTCGTGCCGGTACCGAATCCGTCGAGAGACTGCGCGACACCTTCGACAGCATTAAAGATGCGTCACAGAAAGTTGAAACCGAAGCCAAGAATATGGTTCGCGAACTTAAAGCTGTTGAAAGCGCAACGTTCAAGATTCGTGATTGCAACGATAAGACTTTGGAAAAAGGCTTGTCGGTCTCTAAGGAAATGGAAAGTGTTTCTGCGGCGGCTGAACAACAATCTGCGTCGTCCGAAGAAATTTCTTCTGCGGCAGACGAACTCGCCCGCCTTGCACAAGACTTGCAGAATTCTCTCCAGATGTTCCAATACTAAGAGAAAATTTTTCTGCAGAAAATATCTTCGCAAAAAAAACTTCAGCTCCGATAAAAAATCGGGGTTTTTTTTATTGGAACTTTTGCAGGTATATTAAACGCCGCGCAGAATAATTTTGGGCAAAGTTTTTTATGTCGCCCCTGCGGAAGTGTTGGGGGGCATGATTTTTTGTTTTTCATTTTCGGGAGGCGAAAAATATCGAGGACTCATTTTAAAAATTTTAAGCTACCGCATTGAACGGCGGGAAGTCATGCCCGATTTTCGCGGGAATTCGTTCAAAGGTTGAGATTGGCGGTTGGCAAGACAAAAAGCTCTTGACATAAAATCTCAAGCACAAAAAAATTTCAAACCGCCAAATAAGGAGGAATTTTCTTATGTCTTGGATGAACAATATGCGCGTGGCGTATAAACTGATGGTTCTTAACGCTGTCGCTGTTATCGGAATGATTATCATCGGCTTGGTCGGCTATTCAGCCGTCAAGGAAGCGCAACGCGATTTGGACACCATCAGCCAAACCTATTTGAAGGGTATCTTTGAAATCGGTCGCTGTCGTCACGCCGTGCGTTATGCACAGGTTCAAGCCATCTTGGCACCTTTGACGGTTGACCCGACTCTTTATCAATCGCGCCTCGACAAGTACAATGACGGTGTTAAAGAATTGGAAGAATCTTTGGCTCTCTACGAAGAGATAATCAAAGACGATCCGCAAGCTCGCGCTCAAGTTGAGAATGCAAAACGCGAATGGGCTAAATTTAAAGCGGGCGGAGATAAAATGATGCAAATGCATTCTCCTTCAGGCGGCGACACTCAAGTTGTCGCCAATCACAGAAATGCTTCTCTCGAATTTTATCAAAATGAAGTCATGCCTTATGCCGTCTCGACGGGTGCCGCGATTTTGGAAATTCAGCAAAAAGCTTATCAAGATTCGGAAGACACAATTAAACGTTCCGATGAAGGCATTGAGGCGGCTGTTCGTAATTTGTTCATTACTCTCGGCGGTACCTTCGTTGTCTTGATTTTCTTCAGTTTCATGATTACCAAAGCCGTTACCGATCCGCTCAGCAATATGGTTAAAGCTTTGCATTTACTCAAAGAAGGAGACTTCCGCCGTACCAATTTGCTTGACGCAGACCGCACGGATGAATTCGGCGCAATGGCTCTCGCCGTTCGTGAAATGCGCCAGACAATAAGCAAGGTTGTTCAAAAGACAAGTGACGCGGCAGGACAATTTGCGGCAGCCTCCGAAGAACTTACCGCAAGTGCTCATCAAAGTTCGCAAGCGTCTGAACAGGTTGCACAATCCGTCACAAGCTCTGCCGGCGCGGTTGTCGAACAGCAAGGACTTATCAACGACGCTATGGATGCAATTAATGTTGCCACGAAGTCTATCGAAACTCTTACAAAAACTTCCGATTTGGTTGCATCTATGGTCGGTAAAGCTATGGACGAAGCAAATGCGGGTACCGAAGCTGTCGAGGCGTCCGTTGCACAGATTATCAGCGTCGAAAAAATTGTTAATGACTCTGCTTTAACCGTCGACAAACTCGGCAAACGTTCACAGGAAATCGGACAAATTGTTGAATCAATTTCCGCCATTGCAGATCAAACCAACTTGCTCGCTTTGAACGCGGCGATTGAGGCGGCTCGCGCAGGTGAACACGGGCGCGGGTTCGCAGTTGTTTCAGAAGAAGTCCGCAAGCTCGCCGAAGAATCTCAAGAGTCTTCACAGAAAATCGCAACTCTTATCGGAGAAATTCAAACCGAAACCACAAGTGCCGTCGACTCCATGCAAAAAGGTAATGCGGCTGTCCGCGCAGGTACCGAATCCGTCGAGAGATTGCGCTCAACCTTCGACAGCATAAAGGAAGCGTCACAAAAGGTTGAAACCGAAGCCAAGAATATGGTTCGCGAGTTAAAGGCGGTTGAAAGTGCAACGTTCAAAATTCGCGACTGCAACGACAAAACACTTGAAAAAGGGCTTGCAGTTTCAAAGGAAATGGAAAGTGTTTCTGCGGCGGCTGAACAACAATCCGCGTCGTCCGAAGAAATTTCCTCTGCGGCAGATGAACTCGCTCGCCTTGCGCAGGATCTCCAAGATTCTCTCCGCATGTTCCAATACTAAAGCGTGTTGGTAAATTCAAAGTTAGAAAGTAACGAGGGATTTTTTCGATTGACGAGGCGTAAGCGCGACGGCGTAGTTTGCTACGTCTAGCGCGCAACAACGAAGTCAAGCGGAAAAATAACCGTTACCTATAAAGTTTGCCAACAGCCCCTAAAAATTTTTTTGGCAAGATTAAATTTTGCACAGAAAAACTCCCCGCCGTGTTTTTGACGAGGAGTTTTTTTGTAAAATTTTTTGGAAGGAATGATTATGAACATACGGCAACTGAAATATTTCCTTGATCTCGCCAAGACATTAAATTTCACGCGCACTGCCGAAAATTTTTTTATCTCCCAAACGGCAGTAACTCAGCAAATTCGCAAATTGGAAGAGACAATCAACGTCAAACTTTTCACGCGGACAAAACAATATGTCGAACTTACACCGGCGGGACATTCGTTTTTCTTCGACGTGCAGGAGATCATGCAGAAATTGGAAAAAGCCATAGACAGGGCGAAGGCGGCAAGTCTCGGCGTGAAAGGAAATTTATCTGTCGGATTTTTTATCGGCTTCAGCCAAACGGAGTATCTGCATTTCCTTAAAAAGTTTCGCGAAAAATTTTCGGGCGTCGATTTACATTTGGAATGTCAAACCGTCACGAATCTTTATCAAGGTTTGCTGAACAGGAAATATGATTTGGTTTTCAACATAAAATTCGACGTGGAAAATAATAATTTCATCGAGTACAAAGAGTTGGAGCAATATCGTTTGTGCGCCGTCCTGCCGCCCGACCATTCGTTGGCAAATGCCGTTTCGCTTCGTCGAAGTCAGTTGGAAAATGAGCAATTCATTTTAAATGAGTTTAAAGGCAAACCGCATGACGGAACAAAATTCATGATGGAAGATTATTTCCGCGCAGGTTTTGTGCCGAAAATCGTAATGCAGACAAATGACACGCAAACTATTTTGATGATGGTTTATGTCGGCATGGGAATAACAATCGTCCCCGAATTTTGGGCGAGCTTGTCGAAACAAATTTTGAAACTCGCCTTCGTGCCGTTGGAGGGTGATAACGAAAAAATCAGTCTCGTTGCCGCGTGGAATAAGCAAAATGCCAATCCCGCGCTTGCCAACGTCATAAGACTTTTGAACAAATGAAAAAAACTCCTCTGCAGTGCAGGCAAAGGAGCATTTTTTTATTTAAGGAGTTGTCTCAATAGAAAATTTCAACACGGGCAAACAATCTTTCGGCGTCGCCGAAGCCGCTGATATGTTTTCCCTTGAAATATTTCAACCTTTCGATCCGAGCAAAACATCATCCCAACTTATGGCGTTGAAAGAAGTATTCGTGCCGTAAAGTTTATAGCCGCCCCAAATCGACCAATCGCCGCGCTTGGGATTATCGGCGTAATTGCCGTAAATCGCTTGCGCCATCCAAGAATAATCTTCGTAATCGGCTTTGGTGTTATTGGCGTAGCCGCCGCCGATTCGCGCCTTGCGTCCGAATTTGTAGCCGGCATTGACAGCCCAGACGCCCGCCTTATCTTCTTTGCCGTTCTTGGAATATTCGGTTGTTTTCAAGTCATCGTCTTTAATGAAGTAATAAGACGCGCCGCCGTAAAGCCCGTAATCTTCGGGCGTGTATTGCAGATTGAAGCCAACGATTGTGCTTGGATCGGAACCTTTTTCGCGAGTACTGCCGCCCGCAAATTCAATGTCGCCGCCGTTGGCTCCGTTCCATTCGGTTTTATAACCTCTGCGACCGCCGCTTACCATATTCGACGACAAACGTCCGCCCATAACCATGAATTTAAATTTATTGCCGAAAGTGACTTCGCCGCCCGTGTATTCGCCATCCCAAAGGAGCCCCTCATCATTTGTAATTATCGGAACCCTGCCCACTTTTATTTCCAAATTGTCGTAATTGCCCTGCGCCCAGCCGCGAATAAGCCCGAAGGACTCGCCCGCGTCTTTGTTCATATCGGCATTGGCGTCTATCCTCGTGCGAAGTGTCCAGTGATCGTTGACCTCCATAGTCGGAGAAAATCTGAATACGAACGGATCTTGATTGACTTTCGTTCTGCCGGGATTGTTTTTGTAACGATCTGTGCGATGGCTTTTGTAAGTGTATTCCAATTTGCCCGACCAAATAACTTTGTCGGCGTATTTTTCAAGCTCGGCAACGCGAACACCCAAAGCGTCAAGTTCATCTCTGAATTCAGCCGCGAGTCTGTCGAGCTCGGCTTTGTTCGCGCCTGTAGGATTTTTTGCCATAGCTTTAGCAACCATCTGCGCCATTTCGTAGCGGGTAATATTTCTGTCGCCGCGATAAGTGCCGTCGCCGTAACCTTCGACGACACCCGCCGCCGCGAGTTTTGCAACCGATTGATAAGCCCAATGTCCTGCGGGAACGTCGCTGAAAGGATTCGCCGCCGCAAAAGTTGTCGAACTTGTTCCGACGACCAATGCCGCCGCCAATGCCGCTGTTGTCTTCTTCATCTGAAAATCTCCCTTCAAATTTATAAATGCGCCGTCAAAAATTCTGTTATGAGATCGAAAACTTCATCCTGTTGCCAATAATCGTCCGAATGATTTGCGTTCGGAATAAGATAACGTTCCGCCTCGACGCCGTGATTTTTCAACGCTTGGAAAAGCAAATCGGTTTGTGCGGGCGAAACAATATTGTCTGCCGTGCCGTGCATTAAAAGCATCGGCGCAGAATTTTTTGTAATGTAATTAATCGGGTTGGCTCTCTCTGCCGCATGAGGATGCGCCAAAATTCCGCCGTCGACTCCGCCGAATACCGGAACTCCGTTTACGAAAAGCGCAGTCACGGAGCCCGCCGAATTGTAAAGGCTTTGAACTTCTTCGGGAAAAGTTGCCGCGATTTGCCGCAAATCCGAAATGCCGTAAAGATCAACCGCCGCCGCAATTTCGCTTGAGTATTCAAGATTTTCTCCGACGTTGAAAGTTTTATCGCCGTTTGTGACAGCCACAAATGCCGTGAGATAACCGCCCGCACTGTCGCCGATTAGGAAAATTTTTTCTGCGTCGACGTTGAATTTTTGCGCGGAAGCTTTTAAAAATCTTATCGCCGATTTAATGTCTTCGACGGGTTGCGGAAATTTTGAATTGGGTACCGTGCGATAATTTATGCTTGCCGCGACAAAATTTTTTTCGGCGAGATGCATTCTTAGTTGCGGCATACGCGCCCTGTTTGCCGAAATGAATCCGCCGCCCGTCACGAAAATAAAGGCGGGCAATTTTTTTTGAACTTGCGGAATCAGCAAATCCATTTGCAAAAGTTGATTCGGTTTCTCGAACGTCGGCACTTGTGAATAGACGACGTCGGGCACAAAATGAATTTTCGACTTGCGAAGTGTCACATTCAAAATTATCAACTCATAATCACGTTATAAGTGTTTGATTATAAGCGGCGCGGAGTTTGCAGGGATTATTGCTCAATGCGGCGAATAGGCGAAAAAAATATTTTGGGAGGCGAGGGCTTTGTTGACCTACAATTACTATGGACATGCCTGTTTTCAGCTTGACGACGGGAAAAATAAAATTCTTGTCGATCCGTTTTTGACGGGCAACCCGCAAGCGTCAATCAGTGAAAAAGACGTTGAGGCGGATTATATTTTGATAACTCACGCGCACGGAGATCATATCGGCGACGCTCCGAATATTGCTGTAAGAACGGGCGCAACCGTCATTGGAATTCCCGAAATTATGGACTTCGGCGGGCAACGCGTTAAGACAATCGGAATGAATCTCGGCGGTACGGTGAAATTGCCGTTCGGTTTCGTGAGGATGGTTCCCGCGCTCCATTCATCAGGTATCGGCGGCGGCGTGGCTTGCGGCTACGTTATCGGCGTCGACGGAAAAATCGTTTACTTCGCAGGCGATACCGCGCTTTTCTCCGACATGAAATTAATCGGCGAGCGCGATAAGATTGACTACGCAATTCTTCCAATAGGCGGGCATTACACAATGGATCCGATTGACGCGGCGAAAGCTGCAGAATTTTTGGGCGCGGCAAATGTAATTCCGCTGCACTACAACACATGGGGTGTTATCAAACAAAATGCCGAAGATTTGCTTAAGCTCGTCAAGGGCGCGAAAGTTCATATTGTCAAGCCGGGACAATCAATCGAACTCGTATGAAAAATTCTGTTAAAAACTTCGACGCAACGCCGTTTGACTTGACAAAAATTTATGATTCGATAAAATCATTGCACTTAGCCGATTCGCCGCAGGAAAAGCTCGTTGTAATATTGGGCGCGACTTCGACGGGAAAAAGTTCTTTGGCTCTCGATCTTGCAGAAAAATTTAACACGGAAATAATTTCGGCGGATTCAATGGCGGTTTATAAAAATTTCAACGTGGGAACAGCCAAGCCGACTCAAGCCGAATTGGAGCGCGTGCCGCATCATTTGATAAATATTTTGGACGCGGAAGAAAAATTCAGTGTCGGAGAGTTTGTAAGGCGGGCAAAAAAAATCATCAACGAATTGAATCTGCGCGGGAAAATTCCAATCGTCGCGGGCGGCACGGGACTTTACATTCAAGCACTCGTCGAAGGCTACGAAATGCAATTAGTAATGAGTAATGAGCAATGTGTAATGAAAAGTTCGTCATCACATTACAAGCGGACGGGCGAATTGATTTACAACGCGCTGATTTACGGCTTGACGACCGACCGCGCAGAACTTTACGACAGAATCAATCAACGAACGGAAAAAATGTTCGCGGACGGTTTGACGGACGAAGTAAAAAATTTGCTCGCAAGCGGCGTCAGCCCCGAAGCGCAGGCAATGCTCGGCATAGGTTACAAAGAGACAGTCGAATATCTTCGCGGCGACGCAACATTGGAAGAAACAATTTCAAAAGTAAGTCAAGCCACGAGAAATTTCGCCAAACGTCAACTCACTTGGTACAGGCGAATGAATTATATACGTTGGCTGAAAATTTAACGCTTTGCAAAGGAGAGATTTTTAAATGGCAACAGCAAAACCGATTATCAATCTGCAGGAAAATTTTTTGAACCAAGCGCGCAAGGAAAATGTTCCCGTAACAATTCATTTGATGAACGGCTTCCAGATTAAAGGCATGATTCGCGGCTTTGATCAATTCACGGTTGTTATCGACTCGATGGGACGTCAGCAAATGGTTTTCAAGCACGCAATTTCGACAATTACGCCGGCAAAACCGCTCGGAGCACAACAAGCACAAGCCGCCGCCGATACCAAAGCGGCTGAAGAAGCTCCCGCAGAGGAAAAGGCGGAGTAAATTTTTTTGCAAAGAAATAAACCGGTTCGAGGCTTTGAGATTCTTAAGAGATACAGCGTGATAAAAAATTTCGTTGATTTCGCGAGTCTCAAAGTCTTTTTCTGTATCAACATAAAAT
>FLNX01001166.1_pt1 | contig 22066 bp, 10 predicted proteins | sample 1140341 | NCBI WGS metagenome assembly FLNX01 (sample SAMEA3878208, study PRJEB12797) | bioreactor metagenome | biome: Moose rumen | place: Sweden | collected 2011-10
TCAGCTGGCCAAGTCCACCAAGGCCCAGGATTCCTCCTATCAGAAGTTGGCATCGGGTCTTAGGATCAACTCTGCCAGGGACGACGCCGCCGGTCTCCAGATTTCCGATCGTATGACTGCCCAGATCAACGGTCTTACCCAGGGTAACCGGAATGCCAATGACGGCATCTCCTTTGCCCAGACCGCAGAAGGTGCCTTGGACGAAGTCACTAACATGCTGCAGCGCATGAGAACTCTGGCAGTTCAGTCTGTGAACGGTACCAACAGTTCTGATGAAAGAACTGCCCTGCAGGATGAGGTAACCCAGTTGACCACTGAAATCTGCCGCATCGGCAGTCAGACCAAGTTTGGCAAGAACCTTTCGGTGTTCCAAGATCGTACCGGTACCGCTGGGATGACTCTGCAGGTTGGTGCCTATAGTGGCAACGTTATCAGGTTCGATACCAAAGCGATGAGTACTCTGCTAGCTAATGTCAGCACCATCTCTGTGGGAGCAGGAAGTGCAGCCACCATTTCTAAACTGGATGACATGCTGAAGAGTGTTGATTCCTACCGGGCCACCCTGGGTGCTGTCCAGAACCGCCTGGAGTCCTCCATCAGCAACCAGGAGAATGTCATCGAGAACGTGTCTGACGCCAGAAGCCGGATCCGTGATGTGGACTACGCCTCCGAGACTGCCAAGATGACCCAGCAGTCCATCCTGCAGCAGGCCTCCACCTCCATCCTGAGCCAGGCTAACATGAAGTCGCAGATTGCACTGTCACTCCTCGGGTAACAGTTGAATCCAGCAGAATTTTGCTGTAAGTCACGGGGATCGGTTAGACCGGTTCCCTTTCTTTTTTCTGGATCCGGAGTATGTTCTGCAGAGGCCGGGCATGACCGCCGCCTGTGTGTGGGTTATCGCTTCTTCGGGAACACTGGCATCCCTCCTTTCCGGATCCATTGCCTTGATCCTCATTTCATTTTGGAGGCAAAAGGTTTGACTCCTGATTGCCCCCCCATGTAAATTTCAGCAAGATCCGATACTTTCACTATCTGTATTCCAGACTGGAATGCCGTTGCCAGATGGCTGTTTTGGATCTCCTCCCTCGGTTACCAGGCGCACTTTCTTCACGTGCTGTTTTCCTTACCGGGAACCGGACTGATGTTCTGTTCTCCCCATGAAGGCGGTTTTATGGAACTAAAAGAAGACATTGACTCCATGATTGATTCCCTGGAGTCCATCAAAAGCGATCTTGAGCGCAGCATAGCCATTCAGAAAGCCCAGGACGCCATGAATGAGGCAGTTCCGGAGCGGCTGGCGGAAAATCTGGAACTCTTCCGGGAACTCTTTCCTGATATCCACCGCCACTATGAGCATTTCAAGCCTTCGGACAAATATGAGTTGGTGTGCGCTGAGGACGGTGAGCCCAATCTTCTGGTGAAGGAGTCCGGAACACTCTTCTATCACGGGAAAAGCCCTTTCTCCGACTGCAAGGAACTTGTCAGAAACCTCATGGAGGAGCAGAGCTCTCTGTCCGGAATGATCCTGGCAGTCAATGTGGAGGAAGATCCGTATTTTCAGTTTCACTTCCATGAGAAGAACCGGCTGGCCCGGGAGATCCAGACTCTGTGTGCCCAGCCGGACGCTGACAGCAAGCACCATGAGTCTGTGCCCACCATGTTCATGTTCGGACTGGGTCTGGGCTTTCAGCTGGGATATCTTTATGAGACCTTCACTCCGGTGAATCTCTTCATTGTGGAGCCTGACGAGGACCTTTTCTATTATTCGCTGTGCGTGTTCGACTACACCTCGTTGCTGAACTACATCAGGAGTGAGGATCTGGGGATTTTCTTCTACCTGCAGAATGACACCGAGGAGTTTGTCCACAATGTCAACCGTTATCTGCTGACCCACTCGTCGGCATCCATGCCACAGATGTATCTGGGAGTTTACAAAAGCCCGCTGATGGATGAGTTTATGGAACTGGTGAAAAGAGATTTCTCTTCTCTGGTTTACAACAGCGGCTTTTTTGACGACATGCTTTTCGGCATGAGCCAGTCCATAACCAACATCAGCAACGGCATTCCACTGCTTACCCGGGCCAAACTTCCCGGTTATGTCACTTCCAAGCCACTGGTAGTGGTGGGCAACGGACCGTCCCTGGATGATGATATTGATCTGCTGGCACAGGTTCAGGACCGTTGCATTATAGCCGCCTGCGGCACGGCTTTTTCCGTGCTGTGCCGCAAGAACATCAAGGCGGATTTCTACATCGCGGTGGAGCGCACCAATGATGTCTATGATTCCCTGGCGATCATCACTGAGCACCGGGAGTTTTTCATGGAGACTCTGTGTATCGGCCTGGATGTGGTTCATCCCCGGACCTTCAGCCTCTTCAAGCATAAGGCCATGATCATCAAGGGCAATGAACTGATGCCAGCCTGGCTGGCCTCCAATAAATTCATCAGCCTCAAGGAATTTGCCATGGCTGTCCGGGTCAATCCACTGGTGTCAAATTTCGGCCTGGAACTTGTGTCCCAGCTTGGCTTCCAGCATATTTACATGCTGGGGATCGACAATGGCGCCCTGGGTGAACAGTCCCACAGCAGGTTCAGCATGTATTATGACGAGAACAACAACCTGCTGGAGCAGTACAAGGGGATGTTACTGGACGATATGCCCATGACCATGCCAGGCAATTTTGCGGAAAAGGTCCGCACCAACAGAATGTTCAAACTGGCGGCCCGTATGATGGAACTCACCATGGGGAACTACAAGGATCAGTCTGAGTATTTCAACTGCTCCAACGGCTTGCGGATGGAGCGGGCCAAAAGCCTTCATTTTGCCGATGTGGACTGGGATTCCTGCGGCAGGATCGACAAGAGTATGCTCCGGACTATCCTGCTGTCCTCGGTCACCAGGAAACTCGAACTGGATCCCAAGAGGATCCGTGACGGTCTCAGGGCAGACAAGTTCAGCCGGATCATGGATGAGATCTACCATGACTGGGACACCCGGCCCGCCACCAGGGTGGAGTTTGTCCTCCGGGAGGAGTACCAGGCGGAATATCTGAAGGGTCACGGGAACTCAGGGGTGGCCCCCTCCAAGGCTCTGGGCAGCACCTATGAAATGTACATGGTCCTGTTAAACCAGCTGCTTTATTTTTACAACGATGAGCAGAAGTCCATTGATCTGGCCTATGAGATGGTGCGCAGGTACCTTAGGCGCCTGTTCACCGGCGCCCGGCTGATTTACTCCAAAGTACTGGATTTCCAACTGGGCCGGCACCGGAAATATGTGGAGGCCGCCATCCGGGCCGCCGATGAGGTGGAATTCTCTGATATGCCGGAGATCGGCTCTCCGGAGCCGGAACTGCCGCCAGCCTCCCGGTCGGGTGACGACTCAGATCTGGCATCTGAGGGTGAAGCGGCTCAGGCCTAGGCTTTCCACCTGATTTTTTGCGGCAGGCGGCAACTTGTGCATGCAGCGGTTGTGGCCTGTTACCTCGCTGTGCTAACTTGGGAGCATCGGTCCCGGAGATCTTTCCGGGATCAGCGTTGCCATGATCTGGCACACTTTTTCAACTCTGCGGCATACCGGGGCAGGACATGTTTCTGGAAAAATTTCACAACAAATGCGTGCGCATTCAGTATTTCGTGGGCAATGAGCGGGTGGAGGCCGTGGGGCATCTCTCCGCTGAGGATGCCAACTTCATCTGTCTCAGGGAACGGTCCCAACTGATCAAGATATCCTCCATCACCTCAGTCTTTGAGGAGCCTGAACTGACTGCGGAGCCAGAGTTTTCTCCAATCCCTCAGCAGGAGGCTGTCCAGCAGTATCCGGCACCGGGCTTTGCTGGGCGCCTGTCAGCCGCCACCAGACCGCTGACCGGCGGTGAGGTGGTGGCGGCCGGTGCCGTTCCGGTTATGCCCCGTCCCCAGGCTCCGGCGCCTTCGGCTTTCGGTGCTGCTACCGCCGTCACCTCACCGGAGCTGACACCCCAGGAGCCGGCCATGCCGTCTGTTCAGCCGCCGATCGCTCCTGCTGCGCCCGCCGGAGGCGGAGCCAGGTACCCCGGCCGCTTCAGTCCCGGCTCCATGCCCCAGGTCCTGGATCTGGGATCCCTGTTCATCAGTGACAGCACCCAGACGCCTGCTTCCCAGACAGCCGCCGTCAGGACTTCTGACACCGCTGGAGCCTTTGCTCCGGCTGCCGGAACGTCAGCTCCTGCTCCGGCATCTCCCCGGCAGGGCCTGGGACGCCTGGGGATTGACGGTCCGGCGGTGACCGGGACGGTCGCTCCGGCAACGGTTCCAGAGCCGGCTCCCCTGTCACCGATCACCTCTGGTGTGCCTTCTGGTATCCAGCCGCCAGTTGCCGTATATCCCGGAACTCCCGGGGCGGACTTCCCGCCGCAGATGGCATCTGCCCAGGCTCCGGTCCAGATCTCCCGTCCTCCGGAGGAGTCCGCACTTCCCGGGACGACCGGTATTGCATCCGTTGCTGGTGCCGGAGACGTTTATGCCGCACCGGATCTTCATGAGCCCCACGGCCACAATGTGGATCCCGAGCATGTTTTCCGTTCAGTGGCTCCGGGCAACTTCATCCTGATCAAGTCCCCGGAGAATATCCGCAAGGAGGAGGAGCGGCGCCGCCTGGCTGAGGAGAAGGCTGCCCGGGAAAAGGCAGAGGAAGAGGCCGCTGCCGAGGCCCGGCGCCTGGCTGAGGAGAAGGAGCAGGCCCGCAGGAACCGCAAGCCCGTGGTGGTGGGGCTCATGACTCCGGCTCCGGCCATGTTCACGGTGCAGCACCGTGCCCGGGAGGAGATTGACGAGGTGGCCACCAGACAGCCCAAGGTGGTCACCCTGGCCACCCAGGGTCCCCTGAACTTTACTGTGTCCGCCCGGCAGAACCGCATTGCCGAACTGGTGAAGGCGGCCAGCCGTGCCCTGGTGAATCCCCTGTCGGAGGATGTGTCCGTAGCAGCTGATCCGGTGGTGGATCCCATGGATGCGGATCTGTTTTCCCAGGATTTCTCGGTTGCTCCGTCCCTGAGGAACACGGTGGCTGAAAGCTCTGCAGGAACTGACGGGGAGGCTGCTTCCGGTGGGGAAGAGCACCGCCTGGAGGCTGGCAACACCAGGATCTCCGTGGCCATGCCCATTCCCGAGGGCATGGAGGATCAACAGTTAGAGTCCGGTGAGGGTAGTGCTCCGTCCGTGGAAAACTTCACGGAGCCGGCGGTTCAGGCCCGCAGGAACAATGTACTGCAGCATCTTATCGGCAACAGCCGCGCCCTGGTGAACGAGGCTGTGCGGGAGGCCCGGAAGACTATCAAGTTTGCGCCGCCCTCAACCTATAACTTCGTGACGGGCAGTGGCAACAAGGGCAGCATGGGAGGAAGTTCCCAGAGCGGGGACTCCAGCTCCGGTTAGGGAAGTCGCCCCACGGCGGGCACCGGCTGTTTCAGAAGACGGGCGGAACCGGCTCTGTGCAGGGCTGGTTCCGCCTTTGCTTTAACGGATCACTGAAGATCTTCAGGATCTGCTGTCAGGAGGTGTTCCCGGAATGTTGCCGGGAGGTGACTTGGGGTCCGGGTTTCCTTTCCTGAACTTTCCCAGCAGGAGGGGCAGACGGCGGCGCCAGCCCAGGAAACCCCAGAAGGCCTTTGCTGCATCCTGGCGGGGGTAGCCGCTGAAAAGCTTGTCCGGATCCCTGAGGCTTCTCACGGAAAGGCGGGGCAGTTTCCTGAGGGCGGTGCAGCGGTTGAACATGCCGCACATGGTCTCGGCGGAAGACGTGTCCAGATGGGGGATCTCCTCCAGGGTGGTGCAGCTGCTGAGAAACCAACTGAAGTCCCGGACACGGCCGGTGTCCAGGCGGGGGATCTTCCTCAGGGAAGAGCAGCCTTCCAGCATGCCGAACATGGTCTCGGCCCTTGCGGTGTCAAAGCATGGCAGGGAGGTGAGGGCGGCACAGCCCCGGAAGGTGTTCCTCATGCTGGTGCAGCCGGAGGTGTCATAGAGGGGCACGGAGATCAGGGAGACGCAGTCCTGGAACAGGAAGTTCATGTTCCGGATCCGGGCGGTGTCCATGGGAGGAGCCTCCTTCAGGCCGGAGCAGCCGCAGAACAGACCCTCAAGGCTCCGGCATTCCGGACCCAGGGTGATGCGGAAGCGGATCCGATCCAGTCCTGCCAGGCCGCTGAGGGGAGAGTTGGACCGGGTGAACTGGCCGAAGAGGAGTTTGCGCTCCAGGTTGAAGTTTATGACCAGTTCCTCCAGATCCTGGGCGGCAGTGCGCAGGCGCACCACATCGGTCACATCCTCCGGGCAGTCCAGGATGATCCTGGGGCTGCGGATCGCGGGAACTGACTCAAGGGCGGTGCAGCCCTGGGTGATCCCTTCCGCCTGCACATTGTCCGGCAGCCGGATCCCGGGAAAACTGGTCAGGGATCGGCAGTGCCGGAACATGCCCCGGGCGCTGACGGCCTCGGGGGCGTGGTAGGGCGGGACGGTGGTGAGGTTTTTGCAGTCCTCAAACATCCAGTCCAGGCTTTGCACATGGCTCAGATCCAGGGGCGGCGCCTTCTCCAGGCTGCTGCAGCCGAAGAACATCTTGTCGGCGGAAGTGCAGCCTGTGCCCAAGATTATCCGGAAGCGGAATTCGGTGATCTCCGAGGAGAAGGCCAGAGGGGAGGTGGTGATCATGTCCCCGTCGGTGGTGAGAGGGTAGTCGATGATCAGAGTGTCCAGCTCCTGTCTGCGGATCCGCTGCCTGATCTCGTCGGTGAGATCCTCCCTGCGGGTGAGGGTTATCACTTCGCTGCTTCGCATGATCGTTTCTGGACTCCTGTTCGGCTGCTGCTCCGGGCTGGCTTCGCACCCGGACCCGGGCTGGCTTCGCACTTGACTGATTGTAGTCAAACTCCCGGTTTTCTGCCACAGGCCCGGGAGCCATGTGGGATCTGCCGGGCGGTTTTCCACTGCCACCGCAATGTCCCTGGGAAATCCTGGCGGGCGGAATGCAAATCTGCCGGACTGCACCGGTCTTTGCGAAAAGCTGTTTTGTTACAATTTCCCTGATCCGGGGTGGGTGACGTGCAGTGCAGACTGCCGGGGCACCCTTTGCCGCCGGATCTCCCGTGTCTTGAAAATGGAGGACAGTGCATGGACAGCCAGCCCAAGGGGGGAAGAGCAGAGGGTGCTGGAAGCCGCTCAGGCAGGATCACCCGGATCAGATCCGGCGCCGGTGATCATGTTCCTGATCCCCGGGCAACCCGGGTGCGGGATCCGGACAGCGGCGGAGCCGGGCGGGGCGCTCCTGCCGGCGGGATCACGTCGGTGAACTCTCAGTTCCAGGACGGAGTGGCTGATCTCACTGGACTCGTTCTGTCGGAAGGATACCAGGTGCTCCGGCGTCTGGAGGTGGTTTCCGGGGAGGCGGATCTGTATATCTGCACCAATGGCAGCGGGGAGGAGTATGTCCTCAAGGTTTACCGCCGCCGCGATGCGGTGAAACTGTCCCTGCTGGAGGAGCTGGTGAAGCTCCGTTCTCCCCATGTGGGCAGGGTGTATGCCTTCGGCCGCACTGATGATGGCTTTCCCTATGTGGTGCTGGAGTATTTTGGTGAGGGCAGTCTCCAGGGGCGGCGCTTCAGCCTGGAGGAACTTAAGCGCCTGGTTATCCCCCCGGTGCTGGCGGGTCTTAGCACCCTGCATGAGGCCGGGATCATCCACAAGGACATCAAGCCCTCCAATCTCATGCTAACCGGCGGGGGCACGTCCGTGTCCATCATTGATTTTGGCATCAGTTCCCTGGTGGAGGACGGACAGACCATGCTGGTGACCCGCACGGGCATGTCCCCGGTGTACAGTGCTCCGGAGACCTTCAACGGGGTGTACTTCTGCGAGTCTGACTACTATTCCCTGGGCATAACCCTCTATGAACTCTACACTGGCCATACCCCCTATGAGGATCTAAGCGCTGATGACATGGCTGCCTATGCCTCGGTGCAGCGCATCCCCTTTCCGGATGACTTTCCCGGCGAACTCAGGAGCCTGGTGCTGGGCCTGACCTACAAGGATCTGTCCAACCGCAATGATCCGGCCAACCCCAACCGCCGCTGGACCGGCGCGGAGGTGGAAAAGTGGCTTCAGGGGAAGAGTCTCCCGGTTCCCGGTGAGCAGACATCCCGGGATCTGCTGGGGGTGTGCAACTTCATGGGCAGGGAACTTTCCACGGCGTCGGAAATCGCCTCCGCTTTTGCCGTCAACTGGAATGAGGGCAAGAAGTATGTGGGCCGGGGGCTACTGGCAAAGTTCTTTGTCAACGTGGGGCATGAGGAGTTTGCTAACTTGGCCATGGACTGTGAGAAGGCCGGGGTCACAGATCACGCCTTCTTCAAACTCCTGTGTGATCTCTCCTGGCCGGAGAACTTCTTCTGGCTGGGGCATGTCTATGGTGATATGGGTGAACTGGCGGACGATCTGCTCCGGGAAGAGACTGCTGGCTCGGCAAAATTTGCCGGAGATGAGCTTCTGTGGTCCCTGCAGTACTTCTGGCGGGATGATCCTGTGCGGTGTGAGGCCCTGGGGAAGATTTATGACCGGGGCAAAGAGTCGGGTTCCTCCCGGATCCCTGTGCTGGAGTTGGCTTATTTCCTCGGAGGGCGCATCCTTCTGGATGGACAGATCTTCTCTTCCGGTCAGGAGGCTGAGTCTTACGTTAGGGGGCTCCGGGAGAAATCCCCAACCGATCACTTCCGCTTCCTGCTGCGCAACCACCAGGAGGCAGAGGAGTACCGGATCCTGGCGGGTGAGGATTCTGAACTGGGAGCGGTTCTCACACCTGATCTCAGTGCTCCGGATCTTGACTATGCTGCCCTGGGTCTTGAGGGACATTCCCCTGCAGTCCTGGGAAAATACGGGATGCACGTTGTGGACGGCAGCGTGGGCCGCTTTGCGGATCTGTTTCCCGGCGCTGGCAGATCCGGACGCCATGCCAGGGTGCTTCTGTTTTTGGCACCGCCTCCGGAGAACTTTTTCCTTTCCGGTGACGAGCCCGGTGGACCGGAGATCATTCCCTGTGACCGCATCGTCCTGGCGCCCCATGTGTGGTCGGTGGCCAGGATGTTCGCCGGGCTGGAACGCCTCAGAAAGGCCCCTTTCATTGACACCTCACGGGTGGATGACATGTTTGCCATGTTCAAGGGCTGCCGGAGCCTGGAAAGCATTCCCCGGTATGACACCTCCCAGGTGACCAATATGAACCAGATGTTTGAGGGCTGCTCCTCCCTGGAGGAGATCCCCCTCCTGGACACCGGGCACGTCACCAACATGGGTATGATGTTCAGCGGCTGCTCCTCTCTGATCAGTGTTCCGGAACTGGACACCTCCCGGGTGACCAACATGGTGCTGCTGTTCAGCCGCTGCTCCCGGCTCGCCTCGGTCCCCCGGCTCAGAACCCCGGCGGTCACGGACATGAGTTATATGTTTTCCGGCTGCGGGAGCCTGATCTATGCTCCAGAACTGGACACCTCCAAGGTGATCAGCACCCGGGGCATGTTCTCCGGCTGCTCCTCGGTGCGGAACATTCCCGCCATGGACTGCTCACAGATCACCAATATGAGTTCAATGTTCAAGAACTGTGTTTCCCTCACTCTGCTGCCGGAATTCTCCTCTGGCGCCGCGGAGGATCTCAGTGAGATGTTTGAGAACTGCTCCAGCCTGGAGCGGGGTCCGGTGATGGACACATCCTCTGCCGTCAGCATGGCCTCCATGTTCAACGGCTGCCGGCACCTGCAGTCAGTTCCCCGGTACCGCACCGGCAAAGTCACAGATATGAACGGTCTGTTCCTGGGATGCTCATCCTTGCGGGAGAGCCCCTCCCTGGACACCTCCGCAGTCACGGATATGGGTGGCATGTTCCAGGACTGCTCGTCCCTGGTGCATGTGCCCTTCATGGACACATCAGCAGTCACGGACATGAACCGCATGTTTCTGGGCTGCACCTCTCTGGAGCGGGTGCCGGCTATGGACACCTCCAGGGTCCAGGGCATGGATTACATGTTCGCCCGCTGCACGTCCCTTAAGAGGATCCCACGCTTCAGCACTGCTAGTCTCCTGGACGGAAACGGCATGTATGAGGGCAGCGCCCTGCCGGACAATATCTTCCGTTATGAATCCACTTTTCAGGCCATGCTGCTGGGGGCTGCTTTCTTGCTGATAGTCCTGGCTATGGTGCTGCTGTACCTTGCTTTCTGGCTGTGAACTGCGAACTGATCCCTGGCTGTGGACCGGGAAGGCGGAGTCCGGGATGGAAGCGGAAACTGGCGGGATAGGGAAAGGTGAATACGGAGTGAAAGGCGCAGAGCCAGAAAACTCACAAGACAAACTGTATGGTATCTGATCCGGGATCGCCCGGATCATTTCCCGGCATGAGTCCGTGGCGTGGATCTGCCCGGTCAGCTTCGGATCTTATGCCACTGCCGGGGCGCAGGAGTGTTTCCTGGCGGCGGACCGGAGTTCTGTCTCAGGCATCTGAGCTCTCTCCGGGGTAGCTCCTTTCAGAAGCGGCAGACGGTGCTGATCTCCGTGTCTCCCCGGAGGGCCTTTTCCTGATCTTCAAGATGGCCGATCTGCCGCACATATGTCAGCTTGGTCTTACGGACAATGACTGATTCTTTCACGCTGGAGCCGGGCAGAAGGGGAGTCTCAGGCTTCCGGTGGTGGAGCAGGTACATGTAGCAGTCATGGTAGTTGGCAAACTGCAACCGGAGATTCAGTTTCACGGTGCCGTTTTCGGTGCTGATCTTGGGCTCCTGCTTGAACTCCTCGTTCATAGGGTAACTGATCCCCGACAGCAGGCCTGACTTCATCAGTTCGGCGGCTTCCCGGCCTTTTTCCTCCGTCAGGGGATTTTCCGGCGTGAAGGTCGCATAGAGGTTCAGGTGGGTGTAGTAGTAGTCGTAGGAGATGATCCCGGGAAACTTCTTCAGTACCAGGATCAGCGCCACCAGCACCACTGCCAGTCCGATCCATGCATAAGTCAGGGTTTTCATAGATGCCGTCCGCCGGTTCCGTGATCTTGCCAAGGCTCAAGCATTCCCGCGCTGCGGATCGCTGGGATCCGCCGGGAAAACGTGTCGGGATATTATATCCCATCCCGGAGGGATCCTGCCGTCCCGCCGCAAAAAAAGGCCCCTGGGTTCCAGGGGCCTTCGGCTACATTAGGAGGTAATCTCAGAAGTTGTAGATCAGACCGAGCTCGAACAGGTTCTCATGACCCTCATTAAAGATGGTGGAGGCATGATGTTCGGCTTCCGTGAAGATCTGGAAGTTGCTGGTCAGATTGTAGGTGATGTTGCCGGTCCAGACGTTGCTGATGTTGGCATGACGGCTGCCGAACCGCAGTTCGGACTTGCGCTTGCTGGAGTTGTTCAGGTACTCATAACCCAGGGAGAAGTTCCAGTCGGCACCCGGGGTGGTGTAGGAGAGCACTGCCTCAACGCCGCTGGCGACGTAGGTCTTGTCCAGCTTGCCCCAGTTGTACATGGCGGCGGCATAGATGCCAGGAGCACCCATTTCACCGTAGTACAGGGAGATGCCCCACTCGTTCTTGTCCTCGCCGTAGTACAGGTTGTCCTCAGCGCTGAGCCCGGCACCGGCGGCAGTCCGCAGACCCTCGGTGTGGCCGTAGCCGGCCAGGATCCCCAGGGCCGAGTCCCCGATGGTGAACTCATAGCCGCCGGTGACGCCCACGCCGTAGTTGACATTCTTGCTGGCATGCCGGAACTGGTAGGATGCTGCCAGCTTGAATCCGGCGGCCTCCACGGTGTACAGGGCCACGCCGTCCTTGCGTCCGCCGTAGTCGTTGTCGGTCCGACCCTGGTAGGTGGCGCCGGCAGTGCCCATGTCCACGAAGATATCGGTCACTTCAGACACCTTGTAGTAGGCATCTTCCATGTGGCCGAAGGACAACTGGCCGAAGTCGTTGAAATCAAAGCCGGCCCAGCCGGTGTAGATGTGGAAGCGCTCATCGTTGTCCACCACATCCTGGGCGGCCATCTCATAGAGCACATGGCCGAACACGGAGACGTAGTCATTGACCTTGGTCTTGCCCTCCACGCCGAGACGGGCGATGCCGGCCAGCCGGTGATCAGGATCATACTGGTTGTTGTTCAGGGTGAGCTTCAGCCGTCCGATGACATCCAGGTTGGCGTTTTCGTTGGAGAAGACCGTGACGCCCTGGGCGGCGGTTGAGGCGGCGGCCAGCAAGGACGCAGTCAGAAGTGAGAGCAGTTTTTTGTTCATTTGTTCATTTCCTTTTAGTGATGTTCTCTGTCCGGCGGTTTCTGTTCGCATATTTACCTATGCTAACCGGCTGATTGCAAACCGGAAATCCGTCAAACTGCCTAAAAATTTATCACATCTCACATATATTTGCAAATGCTTGTGATCATGATCGGTTTTTTGGATGGGGTGTATGTTAGCACCTGTGAATGTGGTTAGCAATAACTAACTGTAATTTTTTTCACCTGTAGGGGGTGGCACCGGACCGGGTACGCACAGGTCACACATCCTTCCCCTCTGGTGTCCTATAATGAAAAGCGGAAAATGGTGCCCTTCCGGGCGTTCCTCCATCATTTGGCCAGTCACCGACTCAGGCGCGGAGAGAGAGTTATATGTCTGAATTGCAGAAAAGCCAGGACAGCAATGATGTCATCCTGAACAAGATCGAAATCTGGAAGAAGCGTCTTCTGGACATGTCCTTTGCTAATCCCATGCTGAACTTCCGTTTCCCCAAGGCCGCCTCGGTGACTTTCCATGAGGATGCAGGGACACTATGGGAAAAACTGGTCCGGGATCGGCGCACCCTGGACTTCCCCTTTGCCGGCGGAGCTCCGGCATCCGGGGAGAGTGAGACCGGGACCGGGAAGCGCCGCCGGGGATCTGTCAAGACAGGTGCCGCCAGCACCAGTGCCGCCGCTGCGCCAGGAACACCGCCAGTACCGGAGAAGTCATCTGCGGTGGCTGCTCCCGGGGAGGCTGACTGGGCAAAAAATGACGATCTCTGGGTCGAGTGTGGAACGTCAGATCTCCAGAAGTTGCTGAAGAACATCTCCAAAAAGGGCCGTCAGTTCCAGGATGACAAGGGCGTCAATGTGGTCTATATCTCCGCCGGTTTTATCCGTTGGCGGGAGAAGCCCGGATCCCAGGACTGGTTCCTGTCGCCCCTGCTGATGGTGCCCGCCGAACTCATCAGCCGGACGGTATTCTCCGCCTTCAGCATGAAACTGGGCGGCGGCGGCATTGTGGTGAATCCCACCCTGCAATACAAACTGAGCCATGACTACGGTGCGGATCTGCCGGAGTATGATGAGGATATGTCCTATGCGGACTACATCACCTCGGTGGCCGCAGTGCTGGAGAAGTACACAGGCAACGCTTTCGGCTGGGAGATCACGTCCCAGACGGCCCTGGGCCTCTTTCCCTTTGCCAACATCTGCATTTACCGGGATCTGGAGGCCAACAGCGCCCGGATCGCCGCAAGTCCCCTGATCCGGGGGATCTGCGGGGACTTCTCCGAAAACTCCCTGCTCAACAGTTATGCCCGAACCATACAGAAGATCCAGTCCCGGTCCATGGATGAGATCTGCCTGCCGGACAACACTTTCCAGGTGGTGGATGCGGACTCCTCCCAGCAGGAGGCGGTGCTGTGTGCCAACCAGGGGATCAGCTTTGTTCTCCAGGGTCCTCCGGGTACGGGCAAGAGTCAGACTATCACCAACATCATCGCTGACGCCCTGGCCCGGAACCGCAGGGTGCTGTTCGTCTCGGAGAAGAAGGCCGCCCTGGACGTGGTATATGAGCGTCTGGAGGAGACGGGACTGGGGGAGTTCTGTCTGGTTCTCCACAGTGACAAGACCACCAGCCGGGAGTTTTCCCAGCAGCTGTTTGATGTCTACGAGATGCTGCAGGTCTCTGACACTTCCCATGCCACTGCCGGTGCCCGTACCCTGCTGGAGGAACTGCGGAGCCTCAGGGAGCAGAACAATTTCCATGCGCTGATCCTCCATGAGCCTCTGACAGGCCTCAGGCGCAGCGTATATGAGGTCCTCGGAGAACTGGCTTCCCTGTCCCAGGCACCGGATGTGCTTTTCCCCTTTGACCGTCTAGGGACTCTTTCCTGGGAGGGATACCAGGGGATCTGCTCCGCCCTGGAGGGGTATGCCAGGATCCTGGGCCGTTCAGGGGCCCGGGCTGCCGACAATCCCTGGGACGGCAATGTCCTGACCTCCGCCGACGGCGCCTGCCGGCAGGAGCTGGGTGTGATCCTGCCGAAATTGGAGGATGCCGCCTCAAGAGCCGCAACCTTCCTTCGGGAACTTGGCGAGGCGGGCTTTGAGGTGTCGGCAACTCCTGCCGGCTTTGGCCGGACCCTGGGCTACATCCGGGCTGCCTCACGGGCATCGGATGTGCCAGAATGCTGGCATGATCAGGCGGTGTTTGACCGGCTGGACGATGAGATTGCCATCGGCAGGAGGCAGCAGGAGGATTTCAGGAAGTGCTTGTCCTTCCTCCGGGATTCGGCGGCGGAGATCAACGAGATCAGCGCCGCCCGCCGGACCCCTGTGGTGCTGGACAACGCCCAGGAGCGGCACAGTGTGGAGGATCTCACCCGCCAGCAGGAGATTGTTGACGGCTTTTTTGCCCGCAGCGAGCTGATGAAGGTGTGGGCGTCCCAGCCGGATCCGACCAGGATCGGTGCCGCCCTGGATCTCATCGAGGCCACCAGGGAGCAGGGCGGTGATCTGCGCCGGGAACTGGAGCGCTCCTTTGAGAAGGAGTTCTTCGACCTCAGGGCAGGTCCTCTCTGCCGGGAGTTCAGGGAGTCCCAGGGCGGGCTGTTCAAGAGTTTCCGATCCGGCTACAAAGACACCATCACCACCATCAAGAAACTGTACCGGGGATCCGAGGCGGTGGACGATGAGCATGTCATCAGATGGCTGGAGCAACTGGGGCAGCTCCAGGAATCGGAGGCCGATCTCCGGAACCGCTCCGGGGAGATGGAGACCTTATTCGGCAGTCACTGGAACGGCGCCGGAACGGACACCGGGCTTCTCCGGGGGGAGTATGATCTCTTCTCCCGGCTGACTGCACATCGGGATCAGATCCGCTATGCCCTGGATGTGCTGCGGCTTTCGGAGCAGGATGCGGAACGCCTCAGGGAGCATTTCCTGGGGGCATTCCACGGTCTAGACACCGACTGGGCTGCGGTTGAGGATGTCTACAACGCTTTTGTTACCGCCAGGAACGGCGGCGGTGCCGTCTGCGGCCAGGCGGCCTGCGATGTGGTCAGCCGCTACGGCCAGGATCCTGAAGCCTGGGCAGAAGTGCTTGGGGGGGCTGGGAAGATTTTTGACAGCTCCTGCCTGGAAAGCATGTCACTGGAAGGATTTGCTCAGAAGATCAAGGACTGTCAGGAGAATTTTGCCTTGCTGGAAGAGAGCATTGACTGCCGCACCTCCAGGGCAGCATGCGCCGGATTCGGTCTCACCCCGGCTATTGAGGCGATGGCCGCTGCGGGGATCGGACCGGAGCAGTACCTGGACGCCTTCCGGAAGCGGATCTGCAATCTCTGGCTGGATCTGGTCTATGCCTCGGTGCCGTCCCTGGCTTCCTTCAGGCATGATGATCAGGATCGGCGCATTGCCCGGTTCCGCCAGTTAGATCAGTTGCAGTTTGCCATTGCCAGGGACCGGGTGCGGGCGGCTGCGGTGAATCATTTCAAGGACGCCTTCAACACTGCGGATCCTGCCAGAAGCGCCCGCTTCAACGAAGCGGCCGCCCTGCTGCGATCGGAGCACAACAAGAAGCGGCGGCATCTGCCGGTGCGCACCATGTTCTCCCGGATGCCGGATCTGATCCTGCAACTGAAGCCTTGCGTCATGATGTCCCCTCTGTCGGTGAGCAATTTTCTCTGCGCAGGGGACTGTGAGTTTGATCTGGTGATTTTTGATGAGGCATCCCAGCTCCGGACCGAGAGCGCCATCGGCTCCATTTTCCGGGGAAGACAGGTGATTGTGGCAGGTGACCGCCACCAGATGCCTCCTACGAACTTCTTCAACGCCACCATGGATGATCCTGATGACGGCACCAGCGAGGAATACAGCGACACGGATGCCTACGAGTCTCTGCTGGATGAGGCTCATGCCCTCTACGACATGACACTGAGGTGGCATTACCGCAGCAAGCACGAGAGTCTCATTGCCTTTTCCAATGAGAACATCTATGGCGGCAAACTGGTGACCTTCCCCTCCAGCACTGTGAAGCGCCCTGATGTGGGTGTGGAGTATGTGCTGGTGGAGGATGGTGTTTATTATCCGGCCAGCAACCGCCCGAATCCCCGGGAGGCGGAGAAGGTGGCGGATCTGGTGTTCAGCCATTTTGAGAAATATCCCAAAAGAAGCATTGGCGTCATCGCCTTTGGCATGAAGCAGCAGGCCTGCATCGAGGCAGCGGTGGCTGCCCGGCTACGGGACCGTCCGGAATGCGCCAGCTTTTTCTCCGAGAGTGCCAGCAAGCCTTTCTTTGTCAAAAGCCTGGAGAATGTCCAGGGTGATGAGCGGGACACCATCATTCTGGACATCGGTTACGCCAAGAACGAAAGCGGGAAGATGATCATGAACTTCGGACCCCTGAGCAATGACGGCGGTGAGCGGCGGTTGAATGTGGCCATCACCCGGGCCAAATACAACCTGAAACTGGTGGGGTCCATCCAGCCAGAGGACATTGCGGTGGAAAAAGTGTCCAAGGCAGGTCCCAGACTTCTCAGGGATTACATCCGCTTTGCCATGAACGGCGGCGTTACTGACCGGGCACTGCTCAGCGAGGGTAGTGCCAGCGGATCCCGCTTGGAGGATTCGGTGTGCTCCTTCCTGGAATCCAAGGGGTACGATGTTGCCCGCCAGGTGGGCACCTCCAGCCTGAGGATCGATCTGGCGGTGAAAGATCCAGGTGGCAGCGGACAGTATGTCCTAGGCATTGACTGCGACGGCCGGCATTACGGTGAGGCCAGGACAGCCCGGGATCGGGACCGCACCCGGCAGTCGGTGCTGGGGCTCATGGGCTGGAAGCTTTATCAGGTGTGGTCTATCAGCTGGGTCCGGAATCCAGACGAGGAGCGGCGGCGGCTGCTGGAGGCGGTGGAGACTGCGCTTAAGGGCGGAGATCCCTCTCAGGTTTCTGTACAGGTGACCTTCCCGGCATTGGGAAGTTACACGGAGAAAGGCGCCCCGGAGGTCATTCCGGATATCACCGTTCCGGAGGCAGATACCGGAGTGCAACGCCGGATCCCGATCCAGCTGACATCCCAGGCTTCTGAGTCCGTCCCGGGCCCCAATGAGGGAGCTTCTGCCGGACGGGATGCCGTCCCTGAGAAGAGTTCCCCGGTGTCCGGCGGCGGCAGTACCACACCGGAATATATACTGTCACCATCTCCGGCGTCCGCCTTTGGAACTCCAGGCTTCGGTTCCGGTGCGGCTGTGAAGGAGCAGGGAGATGCCGCCAGGAACAGTGATAGCCTTTTCTCTCCGGGAGCGGGTAGCAGCGGGGTGCCGGAAACTGCCAGGGATATAAATGTTGGCATGGGCGGTTCTGCTGGATCTGACACCGCTGGCAAGGACGCAGGGAAGTGCGCATCTCAAGGGTGCGGTGATGCGTCCAGGGCTGCTGCCGCTCCTAGGAGGATCTCCTTCCCGGCCTATGCCGAGACGCTGGTTGAGGGGGACCCCCGGGAGTGTATCCGGAAGGTAGCTGTGGCCGAGTCCCCGATCCATCTGGACTATCTGTCTGAGCGCTTCCGCCGGGCCGGGATCATGCAGGATCTTCCAGCTGCAAGGATCTCCCAGCAGATTGACCGGAAGATCATGTCCATCAGCGATGTGGTGCTGAAGGGCAAGTTCGTCTACTTTAAAGGGCAGTCTTCGGTGACGCCCCGTCAGGCCGGTCCCCGGGGCGGGGCAGAGTTTATTGCCCCGGAGGAACTGGAGGCTGGTCTCCGGGCGGTGCTTTCGAGTCTTCCCGGTAACCCAGACCGGAAGGAGGTTCTGGACGGGACCGTTTCCGCATTCGGCTTGCAGGGTGATCCCGGTGCCCGGGAAGTCCTTGAACAGTCTCTGCGGAAGATTGTGTGATCCGTCAGCATGGACGGGGCCGCTGCGGCGGATGATGCCGGCGGCGCCATGTACGGAGCCTTTTCATGTGGCGGACCCGCCCCGGCATTCATTACGGCTGCTCTGCTGCTTTCTTTATGGTGGTGCAAGTGGAACTTAAGTTTTTCCCTGCTGAATGTGATCCTCCCCGGGATGACGGGGAACTGGCATCCCTTTACACTGAAGGTGTGTCTGCCGGTTTCCCCTCGCCGGCCCGGGACAGCAGTGACGGCCCTCTGAACCTCAACAGTTTCATGGTGCTGCACCCTGAGGCCACTTTTTATGCCCGGGTTGAGGGGGACTCCATGAATGACGCTGGGATCCTGGACGGGGACTATCTGGTGGTGGACCGGGCGCTGGATCCCCGTGAGTCTGATGTGGTGGTTGCGTCGGTGAACGGGGAATTCTGTGTCAAGGTGCTGAACCTGGAGCATGATCCTCCCAGGCTGCTGCCCCAGAACTCCAGTTATCCCCCTATTGTCATAACCCCAGAGACGGATTTTCAGATCTTCGGGGTGGTTACAGGCATTGTCAGGAAATTCAGGCGCTGGAATGTGTGAGGTGCCGTGCTGCGGCCCGGAACCTTTCCGTCCGGGACTGCTTGCTTTCCCCTTTCTGATGTCATTTTGCCTGGAGATGAAAAAAATCTAAAGATTACCGCGGGGAGGCCGAAAGAATAGGTACTGAAGCAGAATTAACAGTTTTTGAAGAGGAGACAGTGCCATGTCGCTCTACGTTAACTAAAAAGTTTCGAACTGTAGTTAGCAACTCACTAAACAAATTGTTTGTTACATTATAAATTCTGCTTCAGACGGCGATCTTGAAACTGATCTTCCCATCGTAGAACCACTCCCTGTCTTCGTTGTTGCTGAACAGGGCGGTTATCGATGACAGGAAACTGCTTCCCTCAGGACGCCAGCTAGCATTACCGTTCTTCTGGCGTTCAGCCACCAGCATCTGGTTCTGGGATTCAACCCCGTTGGAGGAGTTCTTCAGACCAGCCATTTTCCGCAGTGCGTAGCAGGTGATCCATTCACGCTTGTTCTCAAGGTACTTGGACAGCCTGTCGACCTCAGCACGGTTCTTCACCACCTTCGGGTCAAGGTTGGCCAGGTAACTGATGGCCTCATCAACGTTGCCAGTCCAGAGGATCCTGATCAGAGCACGGGCATATAGCCGGCTCAGAGCAATATGTTCCTGAGACTTGATCTGACCTTTTTTGGATCCGACGCTGTAGTACTCCACCTCACCCCGGGGATCAATCACCCGCTTTCCGGTGATGGCCATGCTCAGCCGCTCATAGCACTTGTGCTCAAGGTGCATCCAGTCAAGGTAAACGGCATATTTCCACTTGGAGAAGTAGGTCTTGATGTGCTCTGCCAGTGACACCTCGCCGTCAATGAAGAACACCATAAACCGACTGTACAGTCCGTTGTGAAGGATCACTGCCACAAGTTCCCGGAAGGCCTCCTCGGTGTCCGTGGAGGTGATGTAGTAACTTGTTCCGTCCACATCAATCCGGATGTTCATGTGGGAGATCTTCCGGACGGTTTCTTCAGCCGGAGTCGGATCTCCGTTCTGGTTTCTTCCGGCTGTTCCACCATCGGCCTGATCCTTGTCTCCGGGCTTTTTGCGGTTTTTAGCCTGGCGGTCAACAAACACGGCGTCGATGGAAATGTACACCACATCCTGGGAGGTCTTCTCCATCTGCCAGGTGTGGATTATGCCGTAAATCTCCCGGGTGGTTTTCTGGTTGTACCAGCGGGCAAAACTGGTGCACACCCGGGTCTTGTCCTCTTCGGACAGCTCAGTGCGGGCTCCCCTCCGGGTGTGCCTGATACGGAACTCCTCGGTGTCGGCTTCTGAGTATGCCGGCTCTTTCAGTTCCCCGATCAGTTCAGGCTGCTCAAGTTCGGTCTTGCTACCGTTCCACCCTGGCACAATGTCCCGGAGCAGATCCTCCGCGGTGAAGGTCAGCATTTTACACTGGCAGTTCCGGTATTTGTCCGGAAGTTCATCATGGGGATACAGGCCTGAGGGGGCAAAGCCATGACTGCTTAGGATCTCCTGAACCGCCCGGGCTTTGGTCTCCAGCAGAAGCCGGCCCTCCTGCTCAATATCCCCCGCAATGGTGCCATAAGCCAATTCAGCAGCAGTACCCTTACGGTGGTAGGTGCTGTTGAAGATCTCAGCGATGTTGCGGAAGGAGTTACTCTTTGCCAGCAGGCAGATGGTCCGGCGGTAGCCGGCAGTTTTAAGCCGCAGATTGGTGGCCTTGCCGTTTACCGCATGGACAGAGAGCATGCAGGAGAACCTGCCCAGCTCAGACTCGACCAGGTACGGCTTCAGGAGTCCTAATGCCCTTTCTTTTTTTTTAACTGCTCGATGTAAAGGCCGGTGGCGGCAACTCCTGCCCGGTCCCGCATGGAAAGCATCTGCTGCTCCAACTGGTTCATCCCCTTCAGGAAGTCCTGCTCGGAGTCAAAACCGAAGGCGGCATCCGGCATGGGCACGTCATTGACCACAGAGCCGAACTCAAGGCCGTTCCTGCCACGGCTGAAGAAGATGAACCCGGACTGCACGGAGTTGTCCTTCTCTATGTCTTCATACAGGCCCAAAAGGCTCCTGCGGCCATTGTTGCTGGTATCGGAACTGCCGATACCAACGTCTGTACCGGTGCTGGAACTACAACTGCCGGAGTCAGCGTTCCTGCTTCCGGGAGCGGCCTTTTGTTCTGCGCCTGAGCTCAGGTTTGTTGGTTGTTCAGAAGCCGGAGCAGGAGCCGGGCCGGTTTGCAGGATGTGCCGGCTCCAGATAAACGGAGTGCAGCCTTTGCCTTCCTGGCAGTGGTCAAGATACCGGTTTATCACCTCTATGGTCTCTTCCAGTGCCAGAACGGCAGAGCCCGATGAGCGGGCTCCTACCCAGCTGTGCACCTGGATCAGCCACTCCTTGCGATCCTTGTGGCAGGAAAAGTCAGTGCCGGCTCCCCACAGACGGCTGGTGGTGAACGGCTCATCAGCCAGGACAAACACGCCATATCTGATGCGGTCTGCCGTGCCGTTGTCTGGATATGCGTCAGCCATGACTTCACTGATGAACTCATCCAGGGTCACCGGTCCGTCTTCACCGTCACCGGGGTAATAGCCGCACTCCGTTAGCGCACCGTCGAAGGATAACTGCTGGCCGGACTGCTCAATCTTGACGGCCAGGGCACGGTTGCCGGTGCTGAACTCCCCAGATGAAACGGTCAGACCGTCCTTATGGTGTCCGGTTATCACGGCACACCTTGTGCCGGTTAGGTAAATTCCAAGCACTGCGGCATCATTAGTGTGACAGTCAGGCTCTGATGTCCGGTAACTCCAGGCATGTTTCCGGGCGAGGGAGATTTTCCGCTTCCGGAGAATGCTGGCTACCTGATATTCCGATGCACCGGTCTTCTCCGCCAAAGCCTTCAGCGTCCAGCCTTCCCGGGCTCCGGAATTTGCCTCTGCCCCAAGAGCGACCACGGTGTCCTCAAGGCTGGCGTCCTGGTATTTCGCCTTGCGTCCGCCGCCATGTGCTGAGAGCAGGCCTTCTATTCCCCTGTCCTGGTAGGCCTTCTTCCATTTGGCGACAGTGTGCTCATTGACCTGAAGCTGGGATGCTACCACCTTGTTGCTGTTTTCGCTGGAACAGGCGATGATTATCCTGATGCGCTCAGCCAGTTCTTTGTCTGCGTGGGCAAGATTTGCGTTCAGTGTCTCCAATTCTTCAGGAGAAACTTGCAGCGGCTTTGAGACTCTTGGCATAGGATCATCTCCCCGAAAGCAGTATGCTTGGAGATGATTATAGCTGAATATACCGGTGCTATAATAATGTTATAT
>FLNX01003845.1_pt1 | contig 22023 bp, 20 predicted proteins | sample 1140341 | NCBI WGS metagenome assembly FLNX01 (sample SAMEA3878208, study PRJEB12797) | bioreactor metagenome | biome: Moose rumen | place: Sweden | collected 2011-10
CCCCCCCCCAGGCGGCTCACACCCCGAGCCATTCGGGGGTGGAGAATTTTTCTGCGGCTTTCCTTTCGACCTCCGCGGCCTGGGAGTCCGGCAGAAAAATGCGCTCCGCCCCGCTCCGCCTTTCGAGAATACGCTGCAGGGCGTCCTGGAACTCGTCTATGCTCCGGATGCCGGGGAGATGGTCCTTTAGGTTCGTGACGCGGCTCCTTACCGATGCGACCCCCTTTTTGTTGAGCTTCGAGCCCTCCACGTTGAGGGCCTCGGTGAGGGTTTCGATGTCGACGTCGTACATGAGGGTGCCGTGGATGAGTTCGCGGTTCTTCCACACGCGGCGGGCGTAGCCGGAAATCTTGCGGCCGCCGATGAAGATGTCGTTGCGGCCCGTAAGTTCCACGTCCAGCCCCATCTCCCTGAGGGCGCTTACTATGGCGTCGGTGCCTACCGTGTGGAGCGGCCCCACGAACGAGTAATTAAGGTTCTGGAGGTCGTGATACACGGCTCCGCCGCCCGTCACGCGCCGCACGAGCAGGATGCCGTGCGCCTGCAGGAAGTCGAGGTTGACCTCGTTCCGGACCACCTGGTTGAAACCCACGATGACCGAAGGCCGGTTGCGCCACAGATAGAACACCGGCTCGTCCGGGCCGTTTTCGAGGCACCATTCGTCGAAAGCCATGTTCCTGTACGGATCGGTACAGGTGTTCAAATAGTACTTCAAGGACGGGTCGGAGCTAAAGTGAAAGATTCACGATTACCGGATCGGCGTCGGCGGCGTTGCGGGCGATGATAAGGCCGGTTCCGGATTTGTATTCATACAGCGGGATTTCCACCGTCTGGCTTTCACCCTTCTGCAGAAGAATAGTCTTTGCGAATCCCACCAGCTCTCGGGCGGGCCTGCCGGGCCTGTCGGAAACGGAATACACCTGCACCACGTCCTTTCCGGCCACCTCGCCGCAGTTGCGCACCGTGACGCTGAGGATGCCGTCGCGGAGGACGGGCTCGGAATATTCAAACTCGGTGTAACTCAGGCCGTAACCGAAGGGGAAGCTGACCCTCACCCCGTTGGTGGTGTAATGGCGGTAGCCCACGAAGATGTCGTCGTTGTACTCGGTGTAGTCGAAATTCCTGGTCTTTCCGGGCTTGGGATTGGCCCCTACGAAACTGGTCATGCTCTTCGCAGTCTTGAAGCGGGATATCTTGTCGGGATTGGGGAAGTCTTCGCTGGAGGGCACGTCTTTGTAGGAAAGGGGCCAGGTCATGGGCAGACGCCCGGAGGGGTTCACCTTGCCGGTGAGGATGTCCGCAACGCTGTTTCCGCCTTCCTGCCCGGGAAGCCATGCGCAGAGCACGGCGTCGGGGCCTTCTATCCACGACACGGTATCCACCACGCCGCACACGTTGAGTATCACCACCACCTTCTTCCCCTGCGAGTGGAAGGCTCCGCAGACCCTTGTAATCATGGAGATTTCTTCGTCGGTGAGATAGTAATTGCTTGTGATGGAACGGTCTTCGAACTCGCCGGAGGTCTTGCCCACCGTGATTACCGCCATGTCGTTGGAGTCGGCGAGGGCAAGCAGGTCGAGTTCGTCCATAGGCATCTCTGGAATGAGATCGACGGGGAGGAAGGACATGAAGCCCTTCGGGGATCCTTTGTCCTTCTTCTTGATGTAGGCGCGGTAGGTCTCCTCCAGGCCGGAGTCGATCGTGAAGCCGGCGTTCTGCAGGCCCTGGATGAGGTCGACCACATAGGCGTGATGCACGTCCCCCGAGCCGGTTCCGCCGGCGATGAAGCTGTAGGAAGTGCGGCCGAAGACGGCCAGGCGGCAGCTGTTCATGGGGAGTATGCCGTCGTTCTTGAGCAGCACCATCCCCTCGGTGGCGGCGGTGCGGGTGAGGGCCGCGTGCCCTTCGAGGTCGGGCTCGTTGTCGGGCTTGTAGCCGTTGAATGCAGGGGTCATGAGGATGTATTTGAGGATGCGCTCCACGTTGCGGTCGAGGTCTTTCGTGGTGAAGGTGCCCTTCTCGAGGGCCTTTTCGATGGTTTTCACCTGACCCTTGCTGCCGGGCATCAGCAGGTCGTTGCCAGCGCTGAGCATGGCCACGGCGTCGGTTCCCCCGAACCAGTCGCTCATCACGATGCCGTCGAAGCCCCATTCGCCGCGGAGTTTGTCTTCGAGAAGCCATTTGCTTTCCGACGACATGGTGCCGTTGATGCGGTTGTACGAAGACATCACGGTCCAGGGCTTTCCTTCCTTGATGGCGATTTCGAAGGGCTTCAGGTAGATTTCCTCCATGGCCCTCTCGCTCACGCGCGCGTCGTTGCCGGTGCGGTTGGTTTCCTGGTTGTTGAGGGCGAAGTGCTTGACGGACACGCCGATGCCGTTGCTCTGCAGGCCGCGGATTTCCGCTGCGCACATCTTTCCCGCAAGCAGCGGGTCTTCGCTCAGATACTCGAAGTTGCGGCCGCAGAGGGGATTCCGCATTATGTTGGTTGCGGGCGCAAGCAGCACGTCTGCCCCGTAATGCAGTGTTTCATAGCCGATTGCGGCCCCCACCTCCTGCATGAGGGCGGTATTCCACGTGGCGCCCATCAGCATCTCCACCGGGAAATGAGTGCAGTAGAAGGTGCTCTTCGTGCCCTTACGGGTGGCATCGATCCTGAGGCCGGCGGGGCCGTCAGCCAGCGTGGTGGCGGGGATTCCCAGCCTCGGGACGGCGTTGGTCTGTCCGGCCGCGCCCGGAACCGTGGAGCTGTAATTGCCGACCGTAGCGGAGGCGTTCGACGACTCGTTTCCGGCCGAGCCCACCACCAGGTTGATTTTCTCTTCCACCGTCATGGCGGCGATCACGTCTTCGACACTTGCCTTGCCGAGCTTGGGCTGCGCGGCTGCGGCGATGCACAGGAACAGCGCAGATGAAATGATTATAGTTTTTCGCATAATGACTGTATTTCTTTTGTTGAATTTACTATGAAGTCGGCCCCGTGCCTGCGGAATTCCTCCACGCTGCCAAAGCCCCAGGTGACCGCGGCGCACCTGATTCCGCATGCGTGCGCGGCCTCTATGTCGTACTTGCGGTCGCCGACGAACAGCACTTCGCCCGCCTGCAGCCCGAGGGCGGCGAGCCTTTCGCGGGCGATGTCGCTCTTGTCGGGAGCGGTACCGCCGGTGTCGGTGCCGCCTATCCCCCCTGTGAAAAAGTCCGGCATCCCGAACCGCTCCAGTATCCTTTCTATCATGAACCTGGCCTTGAACGACACCACGCTCGCCTGTATCCCCTTGTCTTTCAGATACTCCAGCAGTTCGCGTATGCCCTCGCAGGGGGTGCAGTGGATGTAGGCGCACTTGTCGTAGTATTCGCGGTACTCGCCATAGACCTTCCTGAAGGCGTCGCCTTCGAGATGGAACCAGGACCGGAAGGTGTCGTAGACGGGAGGGCCTATGAAGCTGTGCAGGACTTCTTCGTCGGGAACGGCTATACCATTGTCCGTCAGGGCCTTGCGGAAGCTCATGAAGATGCCCTCGGAGGTGTCGAAAAGCACGCCGTCGAAATCGAAGAATACTGCTTTCATAGCGCTTTGAACATGGCAGCGTACAATTCCACGGCCTTCTCCAGTTCGGGGATGTCTATGTGTTCGTCGCTGCGGTGGGCGAAGCGGATGCTGCCCGGACCGCAGATTATCTTGTGTTCGAAGTTGCCCAGATGCGGGGCGTCGCTGCCAAAGGAGACGGGGGCGCTTTCGAAGCCCGGAAGCGTGAGATACGAGGCCGGAGCGTCGCCCCCCACGGCCTCGGCCGTCATGGCCTTCTGCCATTTACTTTCGCCGTTTTCCGCCCAGTGGGGGATGAGCGCGGCCACGCGGCTGTCGGAGACGAAGGTGGTGCGGAAATACACCCGGCATTTCAGCTCGGGGCTGAGCACGTTCTGGGGATTGGGGCTGGCGAGCTCGCCTATGTTCCAGGTGGTTGCGCCCAGGATCGGGTCTTCTTCGAAAGATACGGCCCGAAGGGCGTTCACAAAGTCGGTGAAGGCCTCGACGGCGCTGTAGCCAAACTGCGGGTAGCCGCTGTGGAAGGGCTCCCCCCTGAAGGTAAGAGCAAAGCTCTTGGTGCCTTTGGACGCGCTCACCATCTTGTTTTCGGTGGGCTCTCCCACAATGAGATACGGGGCCTGGAAGGGCACCCTGGCGAAGGCCTTGGCACCCCACGAGCCGGTTTCCTCGCCGCTTACGAGAAGCAGCCCGAAGCCGTCCAGCCCCTCATCGAGGAGCTTGCAGCAGGCCGTGAACATGGCCATTATCTGCCCTTTGGCATCGCAGGTGCCGCGCCCCCAGATGCGGTCGCCCTCAATCCTGGGAGCGATGTAGGGCGGCACGGTGTCCATGTGGGTGCAGAACACCACGGCGGGCCTTCCCCACGAAAAGAACAGGTTGCGGGAGCCGTCTTCGAGGTCCCAGCTCCGCACTTCGGGAGCCACCGGCGCCGAAGACGCTATCCGTTTTTCGAGAAACTGCGACACCAGCAGCTCCGACCCGCTGGTGGAGTCGAAGCCGAGCATATCCTTGAAGAGCTGAAGATCAATCATTTGGCAGGAATCCTTTTGCAATGAGAAGAAGTGCGATCTGCACCGCGTTGGTGGCCGCTCCCTTGCGGATGTTGTCGCTCACGCACCAGAAGTTGAAGCCGTTGGGAACGGTGAAGTCGCGGCGGATGCGGCCCACGAACACTTCGTCCCGGCCCCGGGCGTAGAGCGGCATGGGGTAGACGTTGCGGGCCGGGTCGTCCTGCACCACGACGCCGCTCTCGCCGGCCATGAGCTCGCGGACGCGCCCGAGCTCGAAGGGCTTGAGCGTCTCCACATTGATGCTTTCGGAGTGCCCTCCCTGCACCGGAACCCTCACGGTGGTGGCGGTGACCTGTATGCTGTCGTCGCGGAGTATCTTTTTGGTTTCGTTCACCATCTTCATTTCCTCCTTGGTGTAGCCGTTCTCGAGGAAGGAGTCTATGTGCGGGAGTATGTTCTGGTCGATGGGGTAGGGGTACACCATGGGATCGGGCTCCCTGCCGGCGCGTTCGGCTTCCATCTGGGCGATGGCCTTGTAGCCGGTGCCCGTCACGCTCTGGTAGGTGGACACCACTATGCGCTTGATTCCCAGCTCTTTATGTATAGGATGCAGGGGCAGGACCATCTGGATGGTGGAGCAGTTGGGGTTGGCGATGATGTAGTCGTCGGCGGTGAGCACGTCGGCGTTGATTTCGGGAACGACGAGCTTCTTGCCGGGGTCCATGCGCCAGAAGGAGGAGTTGTCCACCACGCGGCAGCCAAGCTCGGCGAAACGGGGTGCGAGCTCGGCGGAGGTGCCGCCCCCTGCCGAGAACAGCGCCAGGGCGGGCCTGCGGGCAATGGCGTCGTCCGCCGACAAGACCGCCCACTCCCTTCCCCCGAAGGCGACTTTACGGCCGACCGATTTCGGCGAAGCCACCGGCAACAGCTCGGTTACCGGAAAATTCATTTCTTCCAGCACCTGTAACATTCTTGTTCCGACGAGGCCCGTGGCCCCCACGACTGCAACTTTCATGATTCTGAATCTAAGGCTTCACAAAAATAAAAAATTAATATGATTATATTTGTAATCATGATTCAAGTTCTCAAATTCGGCGGCTCGTCGGTAGCGAACGCCACCAACATATCCCGCGTCCTCGACATCGTGGGAGAGGCTGCAAAAAAGGGAAGGGTAGTGCTGGTCTGCTCTGCCATAAAGGGTTGCACCGACTCCCTGCTGGCTTTGGCAAGGCTCGCCGAGAGGCAGTACCTTGTCCTGCCGGAGGGGGACGAGGCCGAAAGGCTCGCCCTGCAGTTCGCCGAAGGGGTGCGGGATCTCAAGGAGCGGCATCTGAAAATCATCCGCCGCCTTTTCACCGGCGCGGAGAGGGAGGACGCCGAAAACGAGTGCCACGCCCTTTTCGCCGCCATGGCTGCCGCTCCTGCCGGGGAGATGGTGACTTTCGGGGAGATCTTCTCGACCCGTATCATCGCCCGCAAACTTGCCTGCGACGGGGTGATGACCAAATGGCTGGACTCCCGCATCCTTGTTATAAAAGACCATAAAGACCTGACATACAACAATATATCCACGCAGATAGCGCTTGAGCCGGAGGTTGCCGTATTCGTGGCGCCAGGCTTCATCGCCAGCACCTACGAAGGGGAGCACACCACGCTCGGCCGGGGCGGATCCGACCTCAGCGCCGCCATCTTCGCCGCAGCCCTCGGGGCCGACAGCCTCCAGATCTGGACGGACGTCCCGGGCATCATGACCGCCAACCCGAAGGACGTCCCCGCCGCCCGTACGGTTCCCTCCATGAGCTACCGCGCCGCCCTCGACATGGCCACGCACGGGGCGAAAGTGCTCTACGCTCCCACCGTGCAGCCCGCAATGGACGCCGGAATCGCCATCGAAATCCGGAACACCTTCGAGCCTGAAAACCCCGGCACCGTCATTTCCGCGCTCGGCGGCAGGGGCTGGGCCGGGATCGCGAGCACCAGCGACGCCGTGGCCGGCGAAGCCCTTATCTGCCTGGTATCGGAGGATCCGCAGGACGGGGAGGCCGCCTGCCACAGGGCGGAAGACTGCCTCAAAAAGGCGGGGATAAAGCCCCTCACGAGTTCTTCCGACGGCAGCGGCGTGTATGTGTCGGTGATGCTCCCCTTGGAGCGTCAGGCCCTTGCCGCGCTGCACCGCGAGTTCTTCGAAAGCGTGCCGCAAAGCGTTGTGAATCTGTATGTTGCAGGCTATGGTGCAGTGGGGAAGGCTTTTCTGAAGATGCTGTCGCGCAGTGCCGCGGGGATTGCCGCCCGCTGCGGAAAGCTGCTTCGGGTTGCGGGCCTCGCCGACAGCCGCCGCTTTATTGTAGACAACGCCGGGATAGATCCTGACGAGGCCGGAAAGCTCCTCGAAAGCGCAGAGGAGCAGGAAGGCCGGGGCGCGTTCACCGCCGCGGTGATGGCCGCCGCGCCGCGCCGCAGCGTCTTCGTAGACCTGACCGACAGCGAGACCATCCATCAGGAGTTCGAAGGGCTGCTCCGCAAGGGCATCAACATCGTCACCTCCAACCGCCGCTCGCTCTCCGTTCCCTTCGTGGAATACGCCGCCATCATGGCCGCCGCGGCCGAGAACGGCTGCTTCGTGCGCTACGAAACCACCGTGGGGAGCGCCCTGCCGCTGCTCGAAGGCATCTCGCGGAGCACCAATGCCGGCGAGGAAATCCTCGGCATCGAGGCGGTGGTAAGCTGCACCCTCAACCAGATACTCAGCTCCTACGCCCGTTATCCGGGGAGCTTCGCCGAAACGGTGCGCAGGGCGCAGGAGAAGGGGCTCACCGAGAAGGACCCCCGCCAGGACCTTTCGGGGAAGGACGCCCTGCGCAAGCTGCTCATCCTCTCCCGCGAGGCAGGGGTGCCGCTCGAAGAGGGCGACGTGGAAATCCGGCCCGCCGTGCCTGCCGGGCTGCTCGGCGCCGACATCCCCCTGGAAGAATTCTACCGGAAGTTGCAGGAGATGGAGCCGGAGTTCGAAGCCGCCGAAAGGGCCGCCGCAAAGTCGCAGTGCCGCCAGCGCTATCTGGCCACCTTGGAGAAAGCCCCGGGTACGGCTCTCGGCTACAAGGCCTCCATCGCCGTGCGCAACGTGCCGCGCAACCATCCGGCCTTCCGCATCCTCGGCACCGAGAACGCCATCATCATCCGCAGCGCCTACCACCCCTATCCCCTCGTAATCCAGGGCGCGGGCGAAGGCGCCGACCTCGCCGCCGGCAGCGTCCTCAACGATATTCTCAGATAACCCCTTGGGGGGATTTTATCGTACCCGTGAAACTTAAATACTTTACTCAGAGCACTTTACGAAAAAAAACGGTACCTCGATTTCGGGGTACCGTTTTTGCATAACTCGCTAATTCTCAATCAATTAGGAAAAACGCCTTATGTTTCCGTCTGCCGGGACGGCGAGAGGGCTTACGTGCGCTTGATTACGGCGCCGAGGGCGCGGAGACGGCCGTCGATGTCTTCGTAACCGCGGTCGATCTGCTCGATGTTGTCGATTTCGCTGGTTCCGTTGGCGCTCATGGCGGCCAGCAGCAGGGCAATTCCAGCGCGGATGTCGGGGCTGGTCATGCGGCCGGCGCGCAGGCGGAATTTGTGGTCGTGGCCTATAACCACGGCGCGGTGCGGGTCGCAGAGGATGATCTGCGCGCCCATGTCGATGAGCTTGTCGGTGAAGAACAGGCGGCTTTCGAACATCTTCTGGTGGATGAGCACGCTTCCCTTGCACTGCGTGGCCACGACCAGCAGCACCGACAGCAGGTCGGGGGTGAGGCCGGGCCAGGGGGCGTCGGCGATGGTCATGATGGAACCGTCGATGAACGACTCTATCTCATAGCTTTCCTGCCTGGGCACGAAGATGTCGTCGCCGCGCTGCTCCAGCTTAATGCCAAGGCGCCGGAAGGCCTCGGGAATGATGCCCAGGTTGTCGTAGGAGACGTCCTTGATGGTGAGGGCGCTCTGCGTGATGGCGGCCAGGCCGATGAAGGAGCCGACCTCGATCATGTCGGGCAGGATGCGGTGGGAGGCCTTGTGCAGGCGGCGCACCCCGTGAATGGTGACAAGGTTCGAACCTACCCCCTCGATATTGGCACCCATCGCGCCCAGCAGGCGGCAAAGCTGCTGCAGATAGGGCTCGCAGGCGGCATTGTAGATGACCGTGTCGCCGTCGGCGAGGGACGCCGCCATGATGATGTTGGCCGTACCGGTCACCGACGCCTCGTCGAGCAGCATGTAGGTGCCCCTGAGACCGTCGGGAGCGGTGAGATGGTAGGCGCGGACGTCCTTGTCGTACTCGTAGGCGGCGCCGAGCCTGACGAAGCCTTCGATGTGGGTGTCCACCCTGCGACGGCCTATCTTGTCGCCTCCCGGCTTGGGGAAGAAGCACTCGCCGAAACGGGAAAGGAGCGGACCGGCTATCATCACCGAACCGCGCAGCGACGCGCATTTCTTCACGAATTCGGGGGATGAAACGTAGTGGAGGTCGATTTCGTCGGCCTGGAAGGTATATTCCCCCTTGGAATGGCACTGGACCTTGACTCCCATGCCCTTGAGCAGATCGATGAGGTTCTGCACGTCGAGGATTTCGGGAACGTTGCTGATGCGCACCGGGTCCGCGGTGAGGAGGATGGCGCTGAGTATCTGCAGGGCCTCGTTCTTGGCCCCCTGGGGAGTGATGGTGCCACTCAGTTCGTGGCCGCCTTCGATGATGAATGATGACATGTCCGGTCAAATATGTTCCACCTCGGGATGGAGCTCCACCCCGAAACGCTGTTTTACTGAGGTAATTATCTGGTTTTCAAGATCAAGTACATCCCGGGCCGCTGCATCTCCGCTTGCGTTCACGATTACGAGCGGCTGCTTTTCATACACCTGCGCGCCGCCCGAGCGCCTGCCCTTGAAGCCGAGGCGGTCTATCATCCAGGCGGCGGGAACCTTGACGCTGCCGTCCGGAAGGTCGAAATGCGGCACTTCGGCGGGCTGCTCCTGCAGGACTATCTTTTCGTACTGCTCCCTGGGCATCACGGGGTTCTTGAAGAAAGATCCGGCACTGCCGGTTTCAGAAGGGTCGGGAAGCTTGGATCGCCTGATGTCGATGACCGCCCCGCGCACTATGGCGGGGGTGAGGGCCTTTTCGTCGAGCCCCTCGAGGGCTTTCCGCACCCCGCCGTAATCGAGCTTCGGCGAGAACCTGCGGGTGAGGCGGAAGAGCACGCTGGTAATGATGTAGCGGCCCTTCTCGTGCTTGAACATGGAGTCGCGATAGCCGTAGCCGCATTCCGGCGTTTTGAAGACCGTCTTGGAGAAGTCGCGGGTGTCGAGGCAGACCACCCCGGAGATGATGTCCTTCACCTCCGCCCCATAGGCGCCTATGTTCTGCACCGCCGCGGCCCCCACTTCGCCGGGGATGAGGGAAAGGTTTTCCGCACCCCAGAGGCCGGAGTCGCAGGCCTTCGCCACAAAGTCGTCGAAGACCACGCCGGAGCCGACGGTCATGAGCACCTCGTCGAGCCCCATGTCGACGAACTTGATGTAATTCACGTTGCTGTGGAGCACCGTTCCGGGGAAGTCCCTGGTAAAGAGAAGATTGCTCCCCGCCCCGATGTGCATGACCGGTGCGGGCAGGCTTTTCCAGTCGAGAGCCATGAGCTCCGCCACGGTGTCGTACTCGACATAAAGGGCGCATGAAGCCTTCATGCGGAAGGTGTTGTGTGCCGAGAGGTCGTAGTTTTCTATTCTCTTCATCGTTGCGGGTTTAGACGTCCATAAGCTCGGCCGGGCCGGTGAGGAACACTCCCGTGAAGGAGCCTTCTTCGGTAGGGAGAAAATCAACTCTTAATCGGCTTATACGCGCCTGCAGGCGATATTCCACCCTACCTGAGACACCCGTCCTGTACGGCGGTATTCCGCGGTGGAATGCGGCTATCGCCGAAGCGGTGATGCCGGTGCCGCAGGCCAGGGTCTCCCCTTCCACGCCCTTTTCGAAGGTACGCACGCGGAGACCGTCCGGGCCCGGGGAAACGAAGTTGACATTGGAGCCGAGGGGGGCGAATTCCTGCCGCCAGCGGTAGAGCCGGCCCTCCATGGCGACGTCGACGTTTTCGACGTCGGGCACGAATTTCACGAAATGGCGGGTGCCGGTGTCGAGGAAACATCCGCCCAGCATATCCTTAACCCCGGACACGTCCGCCATGCCGAGGCGGACCTCCCACCTGGAAGGAGCCTCGCGGCTGAGGATGTCGGCGGTGTGCACCCCGTCGGGGGCGTCGAAGACGTAGTGGTCGCCGGGAAGGCCCAGATACGACGCGAAGGCGGCGATACAGCGGCCGCCGTTGCCGCACATCATGCCGCCGGTGCCGTCGGGATTGTAGAATTCCATGGAAAAATCCCTCTCCTGCGACTCGAGGAGTATTATCAGGCCGTCGGTGCCGTAAGCGGAGCACAGGCGGCTGATCACCGGAGCTGTCCGGAAATCGGCGACGTCCTTTCCGCGGCCGTCCAGGACCACGAAATCATTGCCGGCTCCGGACCATTTGAAGAGTTTGGTTTCTTCCACGTCTTTTCGTTTGGCTTGTCATCCAAAGGTAATCACTTTTTGGGAAAAAAGAAAGCGGCCGCACGGGGCCGCTTCCTTTTGTGCTGCGGACAGGAAAATTATTCCTCTTCCTTGGCCTGGGCCGCGTAGTCTTCCAGAAGCTTCTTCTGGACGTCGGCGGGAACCTGCTGATACTCGGCGAACTTCATGCTGAAGGTGGCGGAGCCGCCGGAGAGCGAGCTGAGCACGGTGCTGTAGCGGTAAAGCTCGGCGAGCGGAACGCGGGCGTGGAGCACGGTGAAGTTGCCGTCCATCTCCTGATTGACTATCATGCCGCGGCGGGTGTTGAGGTCGGACATGCAGTTGCCCACGTAGTCGGACGGGGTGGTGATGTCGACGTCATAGATGGGCTCGAGGATCTTCGGACCGGCCTCGCGGAAGGCCTCGCTGAAGGCGTTGCGGCCGGCGATGATGAAGGCGATTTCCTTGGAGTCGACCGGGTGCATCTTGCCGTCGTACACGTAGACGCGGATGTCGCGGGCGTAGGACCCGGTGAGGGGGCCTTCGGTCATCTTCTGGTTGATACCCTTGAGGATGGCGGGCATGAAGGAGAGGTCGATGGCGCCGCCGACGACGCAGTTGTTGAACTCGAGCTTGCCGCCCCACTGCAGGGACTGCAATTCGCTGCCCTTGATGTTGAGGAGGGTGTCCTTGCCGTCGATCTTGAAGTTCTTGGGCTGCTCCTGGCCTTCGACGTACGGGGTGATGAGGAGGGCCACCTCGCCGAACTGGCCGGCGCCGCCCGACTGCTTCTTGTGGCGGTAGCGCGCGGTTGCGGTCTTGGTGATGGTCTCGCGGTACGGGATCTTGGGGGCGTAGGTTTCGGCGTCGAGCTTGAACTCGTTCTTCACGCGCCACATGGCGTAGTTGATGTGCTGCTCGCCCATGCCCTGGAGGATGGTCTGACGGAGCTCGTTGGAGAAGTAGCTCTTGAGGGTGGGATCCTGCGCGGTGATCTTGTTGAGGGCTTCGCCCACCTTAACCTCGTCGTTCTTGTCGAGGGCGCGGACTGCGCAGGTGTACTTGAAGTCGGGGAACACCATGTGCGGGACGGCTTCCACTCCGGGAGCCGCGAGGGTGACGTCGGTCTTGCCGTTCTTGAGCTTCATGACGCAGCCGATGTCGCCGGCGCCTATCTTGGCGACCTTGGTCTTGTTGGCGCCCGCAACCGCGTAGATGGCGGAAAGGCGCTCGCCGTTGCCGGTTTCGGGGTTGGTGAGGTCGGCGCCCTCGTTGAGCACGCCGCTCATTACCTTGAAGTAGGACACGTCGCCGAGGTGCTGCTCGACGTCGGTCTTGAAGATGAAGAGGCTCACGGGCTTGGTGGCGTCGCAATCGGGAGCGGGGCACACGTTGATGATGAACTCCATGAGGCGCTTCACGCCGATGTCCTGCTTTGCGGAGATGCAGAAGACGGGGACGGTCTCGCCCTTGGCCATGCCGGCGGCGAGGCCCTGGCGGATTTCGTCGATGCTGAGCTCCATGGTGTCGAAGAACTTCTCCATGAGGGCGTCGTCGCCTTCGGCGGCCTTCTCGATCAGTTCCTGGTGGAGACTCTCGGCCTCGTCGGCATAAGCCGCGGGGATGTCGAGCTCGGCGCCGGAAGCATCGTAGTATTTCATGGTGATGACGTCGACCACGCCCTTGAAGTTCAGGCCCGGGTCGACGGGAATCTGAATCTGCACGGCCTTCTTGCCGAAGGACTCCTTGACGGTTTCGAGGGTGCGCTCCCAGCTGACCTTTTCGTGGTCGAGCTGGTTGACGGCCATGACGAGCGGAATGCCGTACTGCTTTGCGTAACGGGCGTATATTTCGGTGCCCACCTCGACTCCCTGCTGCGCATTCACGACCAGGACGCCGGTTTCGCACACCTTGAACGCGGAAAGCGCACCGCCGCAGAAATCATCGGAACCGGGAGCGTCGATGAAATTGAGCTTGGTTCCGCCGAATTCGGCGTAGAGCGCCGTGGCGCTGATGGACTTCTGGTTTGTCTGTTCGAACTCGGTGTTGTCGGAGACGGTGTTCTTTTCTTCGACGGAGCCGCGACGGGCGATGACCTTGCCCTCGAACAGCATGGATTCGGAGAGAGTGGTCTTGCCGGACTTGGTGCTGCCCAGCAGGACCACGTTCCGGATGTCTTTTGTAGCGTATTCTTTCATTTTTATTTGGTGTTGTTTGATTGCAAACGATATAGCCTACAAATTTAACAACTTTTGAAAGGAATTCAAAATTTCGGGGCCATTAAGTCCCATTTCGCTGAATATTACTTCGTTCAGGTCGGCCGGAGACACCCCGATTCGGGCGCAGACACCCTCGTAGGTGAGGCCGGGGGTGGAGAGACAGGTTTCGTCGGACATCAGTGCCGCAAAGGCGGCGTAGGCTTCGGACAGGGTTTTCATATCGTTGCGTTTTTTAAAAGTTCTCGCTGCAAATAAAAGAAAAGGGAAATCTTTTCCGGGGGTAAAACATGGGGTAAAAGTGAAATTTTTACGTTTATGTATGTCCGTTCTGCAATTTTTGCATAGTCGATGAGCGAAAAATGCTTGTGACAAAACGGAAAGGGTGCCGTAATTTTGCAGTCACCGACATGATTGACGAAAGGAGCATAAAGGCGAACATCCGCAGGATACGCGAAGAGATGGGACTCACCCAGGAGGCCCTGGCGCAGGAGCTGGACATCGAAAGCAGCACCTACTGGCGTCTGGAGGAGGGAACCACCCAGATAATCAACCGGAACGCCTACAGGATCGCCAGGCTCGCCGGCATCGCCGTGGAAGACCTAATCGTGGGCGACGACGTCTCAGGGAAACTCCGCGAGGCGGACGACTCGCAGGAAAAGCTGGAAACCCTGAGAACCTTCTACGAGAACAAGCTGCAGGAAAAGGACGAGCTCATCACAAATTTGAACAATTACATCAAAACTCTTCAAAAATAGGTATCTTTGCATCGATATGAAAAAGATACTTTCCATCCTGGCGCTGGCCGTCGGAATCACCGTTTCCGCGAGCGCAGACGAGGGCATGTGGCTCCTCCCTCTTCTCCAGAAGTTCAATTCCGAAGCGATGCGCAACCTCGGCTGCCGTCTCACCGCGGATGACATCTACTCCATAAACCACTCCTCCCTCAAGGACGCCATAGTGCAGTTCGGCGGGGGCTGCACCGGAGAGATCATCTCGGACGAAGGCCTGCTCGTAACCAACCACCACTGCGGCTACAGCAGCATCCAGGGCCTCTCCACCCCTGAACATAACTACCTCGAAGACGGCTTCTGGGCCCTCAGCCGCGGGCAGGAACTCCCCGTTCCCGGCCTTTCGGTCACCTTCCTCCAAAGCATGCAGGACGTAACCTCCGCGTTCAAGAACTGCAAGACCGACGAGGAAATCGACGCCAGGCGCGACGAGCTGGTGAAGAAGGCCGGCATGGACAATCCCCACTGCCGCGCCGTCGTCACCGGGTTCTACAACGACAACGTATATTATCTCATACTCTACAAGGTATACAGGGACGTCCGCTTCGTGGGCGCACCTCCCGCAGCAATGGGTAAGTTCGGCGGCGAAACCGACAACTGGATGTGGCCCCGCCATACCTGCGACTTCAGCATGTTCCGCGTATACGCCGATCCCGAGAACAACGAGCCCGCCGAGTACAACCCGGCCAACGTCCCCCTCAAGCCAGTGCGCTCCCTGAAGGTGTCGCTCAAGGGAGTCCGTTCCGGCGACTACGCCATGGTGATGGGCTATCCAGGCCGCACCCAGCGTTTCCAGACCGCCGAGCAGCTCCGGAGCATGATCGACGTGAACCGCATCCGCATCGACGCGCGCACCGTCCGCCAGAACGTGATGTGGGAAGAGATGGAGAAAGACCCGGCCGTCCGCCTGCAGTATGCAAACAAATATGCCGGCAGCGCCAACGGCTGGAAGAAGTGGCAGGGCGAGGAGCTGGCTTTCGAAAACCTCAACATCATCGGGCGCGAAAAGGCCAAGGAGGCCGATTTCACCAATTGGATGAACGCCCGCAAGAAGAGGCAGGAAGCCTACGGCGGCGCCATTGAGCAGATTGCCCTCGCCGTGCAGGACAACGCCCACGGCACGGAAGTGCTCACCCTTCTCACCGAAACTCTCGCCACCATCGAGAGGCTGGATCCCAGGGCGGCTGAAAGCAAGGACTACAATCCCGCAGTTGACCGGAAGATCGCAAAGGCCATGATAGGCCATTACCTGGCCAACGTGGCCCCCTCCGACAGGATAGACGTCTCCGACAGCGACGAGTATCTCGACCGGCTCTACTCCGACACCACCGAGGTCAGCGCCCTCAGGGAAAGGATGATGAGCAAGCTCATGGCGGTGGTTCCCGACATCCGCGAGGGGCAGGGAAGGATCGCCGAAGGCTCCAGGCGCTTCACCGCCGGCCTGCTCGACTGGGAAAAGGGCAAGGCCAGCTATCCCGACGCCAACTTCACCATGAGGCTCACCTACGGCTCGGTGATGCCCTACTCCCCCAGGGACGGCGTGAGCTACTGGTACTACACCACCACGGCCGGAGTGCTCGAGAAGGAAAATCCCTCCGATTATGAATTCCGCGTGCCCGCACGCGTGAAGGAACTCGCGCTCGCCAAAGACTTCGGGCAGTACGCCGACGCCGACGGCACTCTCCATACCTGCTTCCTCACCAACAACGACATAACCGGCGGCAATTCCGGCAGCCCGGTGCTCGACGCCGACGGCTCCCTCATCGGCCTGGCCTTCGACGGCAACTGGGAAAGCATGAGCAGCGACGTCATGTTCGAGCCCGACCTGCAGAGGTGCATCTGCGTGGACATCCGCTATGTGCTGTGGATGGTCGACAAGGTGGGCGGCGCAGGCAATCTCATCAATGAACTCACCTTCGTGAAATGACGCAGGAAGACATTCTGGCCGTCCTGCGCGAAGTGCGGCATCCCGGCAAAGGCGACAGGGACATAGTGGATCTGGGGATGGTTTATTCCATCGATATCCTGGCCGAAAAGACGGTGGTCACGCTCGCGTTCGGAAAGAGGCGCGACCCTCTGGCTGAATATCTCATCGGAGCTGCGCGGGCTGCGCTCATCAGGCATTCCGTCCCCGGGCCCGAAGTGCGCACCATCGTGGTGGACGAGCGACCGGCGAGCAAGCCTGTGGAGCTTGGCAAGGAGATGCTGGAGCAGGTGGGGCATGTCATCGGCATCGCCTCGGGCAAGGGCGGCGTGGGCAAGAGCACCGTGGCCGTGAACCTGGCGGTGGCGCTCGCCCGTCAGGGCTACAGGGTGGGCCTGGCCGACGCCGACGTGTACGGCCCCTCGGTCCCCACCATGACCGGCACCGAAGGCAGCCTGCCCATGGCCGAAGACATCGACGGCCGGCAGGAAATCATCCCGCTCGAAAAATACGGCGTGAAGTGGATGAGCATAGGCTACTTCGCAGGCCGCGACCAGGCGCTCATCTGGCGCGGACCCATGGCCTCCACCGCCCTCAAGCAGCTCATCCTGCAAGTGAACTGGGGGCCGCTCGACTTTCTTCTGGTGGACATGCCCCCGGGAACGGGAGACATCCATCTGTCGCTCATGCAGGACATCGGAATCGAGAGCGCGGTGGTGGTGACCACCCCGCAGAACGTGGCCCTTGCCGACGTGGAGAAATGCGTGAACATGTTCCGCAACGAGAGCATCGACCGGCCCATTCTGGGTGTAGTGGAGAACATGGCCTGGTTCACTCCGGCCCCGCACCCCGACGAGAAGTACTACATCTTCGGCAGGGACGGCGGTGCCGCGATGGCATCCTCGCTCGGACTGGAGCTGCTCGCGCAGATTCCCATCGTACAGGAAATCCGCGAAAGCGGCGACTCCGGCTCCCCGGCGGCCCTGGGTTCAGGCCCCGACGCCGCAGCCTTCCTCGCCCTCGCCTCCCGCATTGCGGAACTCGCCTTGTCGGCGGAGCGCTATTGAACGGCGGAGGGTGTCCAGTTCGAGAAGAAGCGGGTGACTTTCTCCTTGCTGTAACCCTGCCCCTCCTCAAGGAAGCTTGAGTCCTGGATATGGATGACCTTTCCGCCGGAATCAAGCACCACGAACACCGGGAATCCGAAACGCCCCGGGTTGCCGAGCCGTTTCATCATCTGTTCCGTGCGCTGCTTCCTTGCCGGGTCGTTCTTGAACCCCCGGGGGGAATAATCCGTGTGGATATACACGAAGTTGTCGGCTATCAACTTGCTGATTTCTGCATCTTTAGCCACAAAATCCGCGAATCGCAGGCACCACGGGCACCAGTTTCCGCCCACCTGGCATACCACGAACTTGCCTTCGGCCTTCGCCGCCTTGAGCGCCTTGTCGATCTGGGCGTTCTGGTCGAGGGTTTCGTCATAAACTTTCTTCAGTCCCTCCTGGCCCGCAGCCGCCAGAGGAAGAAGCAATGCTAAGAGAAAAATGATTTTTTTCATGTTCGATGTTTTCGCTGAGAGAACAAAGATAGCAAAATTCAAGTTTCGCAGGTGCGAAACAACCTCTTTAGGGATGAGGTAACGTGGAGGACCCTGAGACCCGCAGGGTCCCTTCCCTTTGGGGAAAGATTTAGGAAGGAATGCAAAATGGAGGATTCAGGCTTGTCATTTCGTTTAATTATTGTATTTTTGCGAAAATAAACTAATATTAGCTGGCGGAAATAAACTAATGACGCCAGGGGGCAATAAACTAATTATGGCAACTTTGCAGGAAAAACTCGCCGGTTCGCTGGCGATACTCAAGGCTTGGCAGGATGAACATAGGGACAATCTGGTCATCCGGGGCGCTTCGACTCTTGGTGAGATGCATACCAAACGTTTGGTGAATGGCGGCTATCTTCAGATGGTCATCAAAGGATGGTATATCCCTTCCTCTCCTGGAAGTGAAGGCGATTCTACCGTCTGGTATGTATCATATTGGTCTTTTGTCACAGCCTACCTTGACAGTAAACTGGGTGAACAATGGTGCCTTTCTCCCGAATTATCCCTTTACTTTTACAGCGGTAAAAGCATCATTCCCAAACAACTGATCGTCCGTAGTCCGAAAGCGTCGAACAACATTCTTTCACTTCCTTTCGGGACCTCGATCCTGGATATCAAAGCAAGTATCCCGGACTCAGTAGTAAAAGAGCCCCGTTACGGTGTCAATCTTTATCCTCTGAACGCAGCCCTTTTGATGGCATCACCTGACTATTACAGGCGCAATTCCCTTGAAGCAAGAACGTGTCTCGCCATGATCAGGGATGTTTCCTCCCTGACGGCAACAGCTATTGAGGGAGGACACACAACTCGTGCCGGAAGGGTGGCTGGCGCCCTTCGATCCATCGGAAGAGAAGAAATGGCGGATTCGCTTCTTACGACGATGCGTCAGATTGGCTATGAGGTTTCGGAGGAGAATCCCTTTGAAGAGAATATCCACCTTCCGGAGACCAGCTTTTCTCCCTACGCTTCCCGCATCCGTCTTATGTGGGCGAAAATGCAACAGAAGGTCATTTCACTGAAAGAATCCACTGGGGTCCATCCCTCGAAGATCAGTCTGGCCGATATCCTGTCCAATATGGACGCCACTTATATCAAGGATAGCTATAATTCCTTGTCTATTGAGGGGTATAAGGTAACGGAAGAGCTCTTGGAAAGGGTTCGAAGCGGCGAGTGGGATCCGAAAAAGGATGCCCGCGACAAAGAACAAAAAGACGCCTTGGCTGCCCGAGGGTATTATCAGGCTTATCAGGCGCTTCGCGCATCCATTTCAGACACGATAACCTCCGGCTCGGATGCAGCTGTAATGTACGTCAAAGGTCATCAGAGTTGGCACTTCCAACTGTTTGAGCCTTGCATCCGTGCCGGAATCATCAAAGCTTCCGATCTCATTGGCTACCGTACACATCAAGTATACATTAGAAACTCCATGCACGTCCCGCTGAATCCGGATGCTGTGTTAGACGCCATGGAGGCCTTGGGAAATATGATGCGAGAAGAGCCCGATGCTTTGGTTCGCGCTATTCTTGGGCACTTCTTCTTCGTTTATATACACCCCTACATGGACGGGAACGGACGGACTGCCCGCTTTACGATGAACAGCCAGTTGGTCACTGGAGGTTATCCCTGGGTGGTAGTTCCGCTGGAGCGTCGCGAACAGTATATGAGGGCATTGGAAAAAGCCAGCGTCGAGGAAGACATTTCCGTTTTTGCAGAATTCGTGCTCTCTCTGATTACAACAGTTTATTGACGGGATGCTTCGATTTCTTTGAAAACGGACCAGTCATAATACGGTCCGGAGACAGAGGGAATTGCGGTGAGACGGACTTCTTCTTCGTTGCGGAGAACTTTCACCAGGACCTCGCCGGAGGCATTACGGTAGAAGATGCACATAGCCTTCCGGTGCGGGAGTGTCCACGATGGGGGCGGTGGAGAAGTTGACCACGGCAGCGCGGGAAATGCCGCTTTCGGTGGTCCCGTGGCGGATCCACCAGTGCGGGGCGGCGCCCGGATTCAGCTTGCCCACGACATAGTAGAGCGGATTCATCATGTCGATAACCTGACGGTCTATGCCCAGGCAACGGCGAATTTCACGTATTATTTCCAGATACTGGCCCTGCTGGGCTTTATCCGTACCGGGGTTGGCGCTCCTATCGGCGATGCCATCTACGGCACTGCCCTGGCTGGACTCATGAACCTTCGACCGGACCTGGAACTGGCTGTCAGGGAACTTTATGGATACAGTGTCATATTCGGCGTTTTTGTTCTCGCACTTATTGTGGCATCTCGCTTTAAACGTCAGATTTACAGTTCAGTTCCGCTCATCCAGAGCATCTATGTCGCCGCCCTTCGAAAATGGAACATCCCGTCATTTGCGAGGAGGAAGGGTGAATGAAAATTTGTATCTTTGCACCGCAATTATTTACCTCCTTCAGGCCTTCCTGACACGGAAGAAGCAGATGCTGCCGGAGACTCCATGTCAGCAATAAACAGCAATGAATTGACCCATTATTTCAAAACAGCTTCTTATTCAAATCGTTGATTTTTGGGCCACGATTTACGAAAAATACCTCCTGCGCACTTGCAGAAGGCATTTTTGCGGAGAGGACGAGATTCGTAAACAAGATACAATCCCTTCCAGAAACCCTTGTTTTAATGATTTCTATTGCGTATTTTTACAAGCGAAGGTGAGTAACTTCACCTAAAATTGGGCCTGGACAACATCCGTATCCAGAAAATCCAGTAAAGGTATTTGAGTCATTTTTTCGGCACACCTGCAGACTTCCGGGTATAAATATTTGTCAGAACTGAGCAGCTGAGGTATATTTGCATAGATTAAATTCCTATGCATATGCCCTCAGACCTCCAATTCAAGATTTACGAAGACTTCCTTCATTATTTTCTCCCCGACGGGCTGCTTGACTTCTTCGAGCCTGTCATGGCCGAGCAGAAGACTCACATCAATCCAACTACCAAGGCTCAGATGCCGGCGATTCATCTGTACTTCGATGAGCGAGACAACCGAACAAAAGAGGACGGGACGCTGGACTACAAGCCCAAGGGCTTTACGGAAGAGACGGTTCTCAACGACTTTCCGGTCCGGGACAAGAAACTGGTTCTGCACATACGTCGCCGCAGGTGGATTACACCGGAGGGGAACAATGTGGTTCTGGATGTGTATCCCCGCCTCGTGGCAAAGGGCACAAAGTTCTCGGAGGAGTTCGCCGGGTTCTTGAAAAAAAAATTTGGATACGACGCCAGTGACTGCACGTTCCCTGGGTAGGACGTACTTCATTGACGGAGATGCCTTTGAGAGGGCGTACAAGTATCATTTGAGCGACTTCGAGACCTGGTCCCAAAAGGAGCATGCGGAGGACTGGGTACTGCAGCCGGACAACGTCGGGGAGAATCTCAGCATCGACGAGACCCTGCTTCAAGATGACTTGTTCACCATCCTGTCCAACAAGGCCGGGCACGGTCGCGAAGGGACGATCATCGCCATGGTGCGCGGCACGAAGACCGAGGACATTGTCGAGGTTCTCATGATGATCCCGGAAGAGGCCCGGATGAAGGTGAAGGAGGTGACCATGGATCTTTCCGACAGTATGCACTCTTCCATTGAGCAGGTCTTCCCGAATGCAATCATCACACTGGACTGTTTCCACATCATCAAGCGTTGCCTGGACGCCATAGAGGAAATCCGCCTGCGGTATAAACGCTTGGCCCAGACCGAAAACAGGCGACAGGAACGGCGATTCAAGGCACGTCTCAAGCGCAATGCTGCGCACAGACGCTGGTACAGAAAGACTCATCCGAAGATGTACAAAGGCAAACGGCGCGGTCCGAAGCCAAGACGAAGGAACGAGAAGTTCAGACCCGAGAAGCTGAGCAATGGCGACACGCTCATTGAACTGTTGACGCGTTCAAAATACGCCCTGATGCAGAGCCGGGACAAGTGGTCCAAAAAGACAAAGGCCAGAATGGAACTGCTCTTCCAACTCTATCCCAAAATCGAGGAGGCATACAACATCGTGAACAAGCTCAGGGCAATCTTCAGGAGCAAGACCCTGACCAAAGAAACCGCCAAACCCAAATTTCACGAATGGTACCAGTGTGTTGCCAACTGCACCTTGAGGGAAGTAAAATCTGCAAGAGATGCCATCAAAGAGCGGGAAGACAATGTACTGAACTACTTCATCAACCATGCTACCAACGCCGCAGCAGAATCGCTGAACTCCAAACTCAAAAGCTTCAGAGCGCAGGTCAGAGGAGTGTCCGACCTCCCGTTCTTCATGTATCGTGTCTGTAAAATATATGGCTAATCATACCCGGAACTTTTTCAGTGTCCC
>FLNX01003145.1_pt1 | contig 21975 bp, 12 predicted proteins | sample 1140341 | NCBI WGS metagenome assembly FLNX01 (sample SAMEA3878208, study PRJEB12797) | bioreactor metagenome | biome: Moose rumen | place: Sweden | collected 2011-10
CATTGAAGGGATTGTTACAATTTAGTCCTCCCCCTTGAGGGGGAGTTAGAGGGGGTGTCAATGCATGCTTTCCCATTGAAGGGATTGTTACAATTTAGTCCTCCCCCTTGAGGGGGAGTTAGAGGGGGTGTCAATGCTTGCTTCCCCATTGAAGGGATTGTTACAATTTAGTCCTCCCCCTTGAGGGGGAGTTAGAGGGGGTGTCAATGCTTGCTTCCCCATTGAAGGGATTGTTACAATTTAGTCCTCCCCCCCTTGAGGGGGAGTTAGAGGGGGTGTCAATGCTTGCTTTCCCATTGAAGGGATTGTTACAATTTAGTCCTCCCCCTTGAGGGGGAGTTAGAGGGGGTGTCAATGAAGTGCTTACCAATCCTGGTGGTATCATAGCTAATCATCAAAAAAATCTTCTATAAAAAGTGTAATTTCTTGATGATTCTGACTCGTATTTCAATTTTTTTTGTACCTTTGCACTCAGTTATTGAGAAACATAGAAAAACATGACTAAGATTACTTGGATGAAGACCAATCGCCAAGCGGATACGCTGCGACTGGTGGAACTGTCGGCTGTGGCCGAGATGATGAAATCGCAGGAGTTTCAGAAAGAAGTAAACGAACTGCGTGTGATGTACCCCGCGCTGGATCTGGTGCGCAAAGACGACGGACGGGTGGATGGAGCAAGCAACTATACTGCTCCCATTCCGCGTATCTGCTTCGCCTCCGAACTGGTCAACGCGAACCGCCAGCGCGTGAACAAAGGCTACACGGGACTGGTGCTGTTAGAGGTGAACAACCTGCAGAGCTATGAGGAAGCGGCTGCTATCCGGCAGGGAGCAGGACAGATGCCGCAGACGCTGATGACTTTCGTAGGCGCGTCGGGCAGAAGTGTGAAAATCGTGTGCCGAGGGGAGATGCTAAAAGGCGAAAAAACGGATGGGGTAGGGCTGCCGCAAGAGACCGACGAGGTGAAGGCCTTCCACGTGGCACTCTACGAGAAAGCCCGCATGGCCTATAATGCGCAGTTGGGCGTGACGGTGGAGAAGCTGGAGCCCAGCTTGGAGCGCACCTGCTATATGAGCATCGATGCCGATGTGGTGTACAATCCGCTGGCGATACCCTTCTATATCGACCTGACAACGGTGCAAAAGGCTGTTACGGCGTCGACCATCGAACCGGAAGAAACTGCTCCCGGGCTGAACCGCTATATGTCGCTCCATCAGGTGTTTGAGTTCTGTCTGACGAAGGCCTACGACGAGATGGACACTGGCGAGGATGCTGACAGCGACGATGCGGAGACCTACACCCACCTGCTGGCCGGACGGCTGGCCGACTACTGCTGCGATTCGGGCATTCCGATGAGCATCGCCTTGCATCTGTGCAACTACCGACTGCCCTTCCGCGAGTATCCCGGACTGGTGAAGCAGGTGTTCGAAAATGCCTATCGCAAGACCAACGAACGGGATTATCGTCGTCGGAAGCACCTGAATGACTTGGGGAAACATGTGCCGCAGGAGGCACTCTTGGCGATGAAGATAGATATGTTTCTGCGCGAGAACTATGAACTGCGCATGAACGTGATGCGCGGAGTGGCCGAGTATCGCCGACGTACGGGCCTGGGCTTCGACTTCCAGGACCTGACGGAGCAGGCACGCAACTCGATGACCATGCGCGCTTTAGAGCAGGGCATAAAATCTTGCTAAAAAAGAAGGACATCGGCCACTGATGGCTGATGTCCTTTGTTCTTCTCGAGAGGAGAGGAGGTTATGCCTCTTCCTTCTTCAGGTTCACGCGGCGCTCCTTGATGCGGGCCTTCTTACCCGTGAGCTTGCGCAGGTAGTATAGCTTGGCGCGGCGCACCTTACCATACTTGTTGATTTCGATGCTCTCGATGTTCGGGCTCTCGATGGGGAAGATACGCTCTACACCCACAGTACCTGACATCTTGCGAACCGTGAAGCGCTTCTTGTCGCCGTGACCACAAATCTTGATGACTACGCCACGGTAGAGCTGGATACGCTCTTTTGAACCCTCGATGATTTTGTAAGCAACGGTGATGGTGTCACCCGAACGGAACTCCGGGAATTTCTTACCGGTTGCAAATGCTTCTTCAGCAACTTTGATTAAATCCATTTCTTTATTAACGGTTTGAATTTATAATTAGTTTCGCGCAACATAGACAGGCTACTCTTCTTCCTTCCATCGGTTACGTCGAAAAAGCGGCTGCAAAGGTACTCAATATTTCGTGATTTACCAATTTGTTGTTCACTATTTAAGTAAACTTTAACTTTGTTTAAGAAAGAACTTATTTGATAATCACCTTCCTGAGTGAACCGTCAGACATCTTGATGATGTTGAAGCCCTTATGGTGCTTGCCCACCTGTATGCCATTGGCATTGAAGCGCGAGACTTCGTAGGCTGCGTGGTCGACTTCAGATATCGGAGTCGCGTTCGAAGCGACAAAGTTAGGCATCGTGACTGGCATCATCTCGTTGCTCTTTGAGAATACCACCTTCTTTTCAAGTTCGAAGCGCGATATCACCTGATAAGCATACATGTCTTCTTCTGAAAGACCTGTAATATCAAGACAGCCAACACCTGCAGGAACTTCTTGTTCGCTCATCAGTGTGTGAATGACATCACCTTTCTGTACGTCCTGGTAGATTTCGACGGCTCCCATTCCGAAAGGCAGATCGTAGTAGGACGTGAAGCGGATGCGTTCGCCGGCAACAGCTTCAGGACCTTCAAACGAACCCGAAATAAAGTCGGACGAGAAAGGAATTGTGGCGTATACACCTGACTCCAGGAACTCTATATAGAGTTGGTCGCCCTGATATCCGTAGGCCTCAATATAAACTGTGTATGTGCCTCTTTCGGGGTTAATCGACAGAGTAGGCGTGGTGAGGTATGAGCCTGCATACCAGTCGCCTCCGATGACTCCACTGCCCACCATGTTGTTTCGTCCCGTCCAACCTGGCATGTCTGTGTAGTCGTTCAAATTGGTTTCTTTTGTGTTGCCAACGGGAACCATTGTGAAGAAGTCCTCTGCACCGTCGTATTTAGAGAAGTGCTCATTGAATAAGCATTTCATGCTTTCGTCGTTCGTGACGGTCTCTGTCTTGTAGTTTCTTACAAGGTAGCTCTGTGCTTTTGTGACATCTTGCCAGTTTGCCGTATAGCTGTTAGACTCGATATTGGTGGGTGGGAGCAACTGGGGAGAAGCCACGCCAAAAGCTCTATGCTTGACGGTGCCAGAGAACTTGTCGACATCGTGGCTACGAACACGATAGAAGTATTCGCCTTCTGGGTCAAGGCCGGTGAAGGTGAACGAACAGGGATCCCAGGTATTGGTGAAGTGGTAGCGGTTGTAGGCATAGTCGTCGTTGTCGGTGTCTCTGATTGCACCATTCACGTTGTCAATGACACGTGTCAGTTCGTAGGGACGCGGTCCCCATACATTCACATTGTCAATAACCATATAGTTGGCTTCGCCGAAACCTTCTGCATAGATGCGGATGGACTTGTAGCGACCGTCAAACTGATCACCCTCAAGAGCGTATTCATAATACATTCCACCCATTGTGAGCTGTCCGTCACAATAGGCTTGTGATACTGGCACCCAGCCATCGTCGGTTAAACCGTCGACGTAGAGCATTCCATACAGTCCATAGCCGTTGAGAGCAGTATAGTCGTTGATGACGAACATGGCACTGAACGAAAGCGTACCGATTGCTTCGTCGTAGATGGGAGTTTCGAGTGCTGCTTCTGCGCCGTTGCCGCCGATATGAAGTCCCTTGGTGCCGTCGATACCCATATAGTCTTCTACCTGTGAACCTTCTGCTTTCCATCCATCAGGCAGGGTTCCCGCTTCAAAGTCTATATTGTCATCGATGCCTACTTCGCCGGTATAATTGATTTTCCACAGGTCTATGTAATAGTCGTAGGAACGACGCACCTTGTCCCAACTAATTGTGAAACCGTCTTCTGTGAAGTCGGTTGCTTCCTTAACTACTGGAGCAGCGAGGAAAGTACCGCTGTCTGTTATCTTCACCCAGTCGATTTCTGCGGCAAAAGATGTGCTCAGTTCGATGTAACCGTCAGCATTTGCGCTTTCATTGCGCAGGGTGTATGTAATCTCTGTCCATCCATCATTGAGGTAGAACATGCCAGAGCTGATTTCCGTACCAGAAATGTCTGTGGTGGCCAGTTCACTCGAGTCGTATCCCCCTATGTTGGCGCGACAATACATGATCATGCCGAAAGTGGTGGCGTAGCCCACCTCATTATCAGCACCAAAGAATGAAGGAAGTGGACGGCAGCGCACTGTTACCGTCAGATCTCCGGAATAGTCGCCGAGAGGGGTGCGCAGGCGTGCGGGGAACGATGGATTGTAGCATTGCAGGACTACAGATCCGTTTTTGCCGGCATATACCCAGTCGCCCTCCCAAGTACCACTGTTGGGGGTATACTCGGTATTCACATAGCGTCCGGGAGCCATACTGTGGCTGGCCAAGAGGTCAACGTAGCGGTCACCAATGTTGCCAGTAGCCACAGTGTTGCCCTCCGGTATCAGGTCAAAGTCTTCGTAGAGTACCTCTATCTCGCGTTGCACAGAGGCATTGTTCTTGATTTTCAAGGGTTGGGGAACGACCGACGATGTGGAAGTAACGGCTTCGGCTCGTTTTTGGTTCAAATTAGTAGGAACATTTTGCGCATTGGCAGACAGTGCAAAAACCAAGCAGGTGCTTATTGCACAGATTCTCAAGTAGGTGTGATAATACTTCTTCATATTTTTATCATTTAAAAGTTATGACTGTTTCTTTTCTGTTCTTATTTGGCAACATGATGTCATGTTTGCGGTGCAAAGATAATGGAATTGGTGGAAGCTGCCAAAGAAAAGCGAATGATGCTGGCGCAACATCATGATGATGCGCGAAGTAAACCGTAGAAGAAGGCGCAAAATCATGATTTTGCGCCCGACGAGTCGGCATTTCCAGTAAATAATGGGGGTGTCGGAATTACTGATTGGCATTGGCCTGCCGCTGAAATTCAGAAGGTGTGAGCCCTGTCACACGCTTGAATGACGCTCTAAAGGCATTGGATGACTTGAATCCCACGCCATTGGCTATCGCCTCGATGGTCAGATTGCCATATTCTGCCACATTGTTCATGCGCTTGCAAGCCTCGCGGATGCGATAGTTGTTGACCATCGTGTTGAAGTTGGTGCCGGGTTGTTCGTTGATGACTTGCGACACATATTTATAGTTCGACTGAACGAGTTCTGCCAACCGATCGAGTGAGAAGGATGGAGAGCATATCTCCTCGGTTTCTTCGCCCAGAACCTGACGGATGCGTCCTAAAAGCTGTTCTCGCGTCTCGTTGTCGAGTGTGGAGTTCTTGTATTTCTCTGGTTTGCTATCCTGCTTCATCTCAGCCAGCAGCTGTTCTTTCTCGTGGCGCTCGCGCCGTTCCTTCTCTTCAGCTGCCGTCATCTCAATATATCTCTGATAGAGCGATCGGTTGTTGTCTTGCAAGATTTTGTTTTTCCGTTTCATCAGCCACAGAAATACAGCGATGATGAGGGCAATCACAACCACGATACCAATGATGATACTCTTCATCAGACTGGTATGCCGCATTTCCACCATTTGCTCGTCTATTTTCTTCATTTCGCCCAGAAACTTCATTTCCTGCACACTGGCCAGCTGGTGGTAGTTGAGCAGCGTGTCCTTGATACGGAAATAGCTGTTGCGGTATTGTTCGGCCAGTTCGGTCTTTCCCAACTGTTGATAGTATTGGATAAGGTGGTTGTAGACTTCTATCTTCGCATCCTTCATGTCGTATTGAACAGCTATTTGCTCTGCCGTCTTTGCCAGTTGGATGGCTTCATCTGGATTACCTTGCAAACTGGCCACTTTCGCTTTGTTCACAAGGATGATGTATTTGTAGTATCTGTATTGTGCACTGGCCTGTTCTACTACTAACAATCTTTCCAGTTGCGAAAAGGCATCCATAGCTCGCGCATAGTCTTTCCGGCGTATGGCTGTCATGCCCTCGAAGAACTGGCTGGTGAAACTGAAATCCTGAGGAATGTCTTTTTCAACCCATGATTTCGCAGCCTGGATGTCGGTTCGGATGCTGTCGAGCATGTTCAGCGAAGAGGCAACTGTAATCATGTTTTCTAAACAGTTGTTTGCTGCTTTGCTATTCCCATTTTTTTTTGCTTCGGCAACGGAGAGGCGGTAGTAGTTGAGGGCATGGCGGTTGAGCTTGTCGTCGTTGCTTTGCTCGGCTAATGTTTGGTACATACAACCAAAGTTCAGGTAGACGCGGCATTTGTTTTGGCCGAACTCGTTGCAAAGTTCCTCTGCGCGCATCAGGCACTCGTAACTCTTAGGATAGTCAAAAAAGGTAAAGAAATAGATAAACCACTTTCCATTGAATGCTTCAATGACATATTCCCTCTCACTTTCTGCGAGGTTCTTCTGATAGCGCGACGACACGATACTAAAACAAACCAATGCGGAGTCTGGCATGTTTCGCATGTCAGCATAGTTGCTGCCCATTTGCATCAGTTTGGCCGAAGGGTAGTTCTGCCAGCGGATGTAGTCCTTCGGAGTATGTGCTGCCTGTGCTGATAAGGTAATCAGCACAAGCAGTAGTAGTGAAGTGCGCAATCTCATCTTCATGTGTCGTTTGGTCGATGGATCGATCGGGATATATTAGTCGGTCACCTGTACCACGGGATTGCCGATGCAGCCGCTGGGAGCCTGGATGTGGAGCAGGGCGCAGACGGTGGGTGCAATGTCGGTGATGTGGCATTCGGCCTGCGTGGCACCATGCTTCACGCCCCAGCCGAAGAGGACGAAGGGGATGTGGCAGTCGTAGGGATTCCACAGACCGTGGGTCGTGCCAGCGTCGATATGCTCCCAAACGCCGTAGTGGGCGGGCTTCAGGATGATCTGAATGTCGCCGCTGCGCTCGCGGTTGTAGCCGTTGATGGCCTTCTCCTTGATGAGGGCGGGTATGCTGGCCTCGCTGATATGCTCCATGTCGAAACAGTAGGCTACGGTGGGGCGCGTCTTCATGTATTCCACGATGCTCTCGCGTACCTTATTAATATCTACGCGTGCGCGCGAGATGGCCTCGCGGTCGAGCACCACCTTATAGTCCATGATGCGCTTGGAGAGCTTCTCCTCCGTATTGAAGGCCTGTTGCAGATGCTCGTTCAGGAGCTTCTCTTCTTTCGGCACGTAAAAACCATCTGAGGGGATGCGGTGTTCCTGGTTCTGCAGAATGCCGTTGGCAGCACCGTGGTCAGCGGTCAGGAATACGAGATACTGGCCTTTTCCAACCTTTTCGTCGAGATAGCTGAAGAGCTTGGCGAGTTCCTTGTCCAGTTCGATATACTCCTCGTGCGTGCGCTCGTGGTGGGTTCCGTAGCGGTGACCTACGAGGTCGGTGCACGAGAAACTCAGCGTCAGCATGTCGGTCTGTCCGCGCTGTCCTAACTGCTCGTTCTCGATGGCCAGCCGTGCCATATCGGCCGTGATATGGTTGCCCATCGGCGTGTACTGTATCAGATTGATGTCGCTGACGGGCTTGCCGTCCTCCTTCACGTCCTTGTTCTGCTTGCGCACGACGCTCAGCTGCTTCTCAATATCCTTGTTATAGGCATTGACCCACTGGGGCAGCTCAGTCATGTAGTAGGTGCTGGAGATGAACTTCAGCGCCTTGCCGTCGAACCAGTAGGCGGCATCCGTCTGGTGGCCCGAGGGGAAGATGGCGGCGCGGTCCTTGAACGAAACGCCGATGACTTTCGACTGCCAGGCTGTGGCCGTCTTGAGTTCGTCGCCGATGGTCGTCACCAGCAGGTTGCGCGGCGAGCGCTGTCCGTTCTTGCTGTCGCTGCCCACGGTCTGTACTGCATCGTCCTCACAACAGTAGGCCAGATGGCCGTCTTTCATGAAGTTGTTGCCTGCTATGCCATGAATGCTGGGCACGGAGCCTGTGAAGGCCGACGTGTGGCCGATGGCTGTTACAGAGGGGATGTAGTTAATCTGGCAGTTCTCGCAGGTGAACCCTTCGCCGAGCATGCGGCGGAATCCGCCATCGGTGTATTCATCGTAGAAGCGGTAGAGGTAGTCCCAGCGCATTTGGTCAACAGCGATGCCGACGACGAGTTTCGGACGGAGTTCTTGGGCATGAAGAACGAATGCCCCCTCCCCCAAGAGGAGGGAAAACATGGTGGAATGAAGAATGATGAAGGTTATAAGAATTTTTTTCATAAATGAAGAATTAATAATTTATCGGGTGAGCGAGAACTTCATGGATATACCGAAGTCTCGGGTTGTTGTGGGGTAGCTTGAAGAGGAGAGCAGCGGCGTGTTCACCTGCTGATCGTAGTAGAGGCTCATGGTAAGGAGTTTTGAGAGCGTATAGTCGGCAGAGAATGCCAGCTTGAACGCCTTGTTGCCCGATGAGGCAGTGGATGTCTGCGAAGCGATGTCGCGCACGATGGCTGCCTGCAAGCGGTAAGAGAGGTCGAGTCGGAGGTTCAGGTCGTGGTTGACGCCTCCCTTTTTCGAAGAACTGCTCCGGCCAGTAGTGGTCGTGTTCTTCTCTTCCTCATCTCCATTGCCCTTCTTGTTCGACTTCACCTTGCGGTGGTTGCTGCCGCCGAACAAATTAAAGTCGTTGATTTTGTAGCCCAGTCCCAGCACCCAGTCCTTTGACGATTGCTCATTAATCTGAATAGAGGTCATCGAAAGGTTGAGTACACGCGTGGTCTTGTATTCAAGTTTACACGTGAGGTTGTTCTGGAGTGTGACATCGATACCGAGCAGAGGCGAGAACGCCTCGTTGATGCTAACGGTGGAAACGTTGAACATCGATCCCGGCACGGGCAAGGATGTCGTGGCATCGGTGATGAAGCCCAGTCCGTTCATGTATTCCATGAAGGTGCTGTAGGTGGAGTATGCGCCTACGGCATAGACACTCTTATAAGCATGGTTGATGTTGACACTCTTGAACTTCTCCCGGAACCAAGGCAGTTGGGTCAGTCCGCTGAACTTGATGCTCCAGTTGGGCAGTAGCCGCGAAAGGGTGGGGAAGATGCTCAGGTCGTTGCCTCCCATGCTGGTATACGTGGAGAGGAAGGCTGGCACCATGACATCTGCGCTATATTTGTTGACCGTCCCGTTCTCTGGGTCGAATGCCTTTCCTGCAAGAGCGGTTCCGGTGGGGTAGACAGCATCGTGGTATTGTGATTCAACGCGTTGCTGGAAGTTGTCGAGCGACTCACAGAACTTATCGAAAGTCTTGGAATGGTAGCCGTTGTTCGCATTACCCATGCTCTCGAAGGCCGTGCCGATGGAGATGGTCGTCATGTTGAACGTTCCGCTCTGTGTGGTAGGCGTGCCTTCATACATATACTGTATGGAGCGGGCCTTGGTTTCTGTGCGCGAAGCGTTAAGGTCTATCTTGAAGTTCTTCATCGGTTCGAGTGTCATGCGCAGTTGGAGGTCTTTCGATGAATTGGTGGTGGCTGGAGTGGCTACATTTTCGTTCATCAGCAACCATCCGTTCTCTACCGCCTTATTGAGATAGCCGTCGCCAGCCATACCAAAGGCGAAGTCAAGACCAGGAGCAAACATGCCGCCATCGCGTCGTTGTCCGAGCATGTCGCCAACGAAAGGCTTGAAGCCTGGCAGTGCCATACTGTACTGGTCGCGATAGGAGAGGCTTACATTGCGCACCATCATCAGTCCGCGGGCGATGACCTGCATGGTCTTGTACCATTTCTTTTCGTCGTTGGGTTCCTTGGCGAGCACGGAAATCTTCACCGTCGTGGCAGAGTCGACTTTCGATGTAATCTTGATTTTGTTGTTGTCAACCGTCTTGTACTTGACGGGATACGATTTTCCATCGGCGGTCTTGGCCGAAACGATAAGCCGCTTGGAGTTCTTGCCGTGGCTCACCTCTATGGTGGTGTCGGGCAGAAGCTTGATTTCCTTCTCGAATCCTTTCTTGTTCTTGGGCAGTTCAGCCTTCTCCTTGTCAGAAGGATTCTTGTCGTTGTCGGGCATTTTCCCCTTCTTGGTCTGTGGCAGAGCCGCTCTCTGTTTACCTCGGTCGGTCTTCTTTTGCGCCTTACCCGTCTTGTTGAATCGGTCGTTGGCCTTTTTGAGGAACGGAGAAAGGTTATAGAGTTTCTCCAGGCTCCATGTCGTGTTGATAGACAGCGTGCGGTTCGAAGAGATGCTGTTGCCCAGCGATGTTCCATCCTCCAGGTCGGTGCCTCGTTGCCATCCGTAGTTGGCCTGATAGTTGGCGTCAGCATTGAGCCAGTTGAAGATAGGCAGCAGGTTCAGCGGCAATTGGTAAGAAGCCGTAAAGTTCTGCGTGTAGTCCATCGGCGTACCAAAACCGCGCAGACTGGTACGTACAGAGTCTTTCCAAGCCGTATAGCGGTCAGGATATAGGTCCTTGTTGACTGGTGTGTAAGGCTCCTCAATCTGTGCGTGGGTAGCACTGTTGAACGTGAGGTGCAGGTTCTTGGTGAGATCCCATCGGATGGAGAAGTCGCGATTCCAGAGGAACTGCTCATTAAAGGTCAGAGGCAGTTCAGAGTTCTCCAGACTTTCCATGTCGCGCTCCTGCAGCTCGTAGTAGTTGCGTGAGATGTCGCTATTGAACGAGATGTTCTGAGGCAGATAATTGAGTCCGAACTTCTTCAGAATGTCGAACCACTTGCTCTTCTGCTTGGCCAGGAGTTTCTTGAACGGTTCGAAGGGCTTGAACACCGGCGTATAATTATAGCTCATCGACCCTCGCCATTGATGCTCATCTTCATAAATCGTGGTCTCACCCGTGTTGTGGCGGTGAGAATGACTGTAGGAGAAGGAGAAGTTGCCTGGGTCGTAAGGCATGGGATGGCGTTTGGTAGTGATGCCAACGCGCACGTTCGACAGTGAGAAGTTGGTTGACGTGGTCTTTGTGACCGCCATGCTCTCGATGGAGTCGCGCTCGTGCTTCGAACCTGTTCCGTCGAGAGCCTCCTTGAGTTCCATGTCGGTATCAAGCGGGTTGTACTTCGGACTGATTCTTTCTTTCGTCACCGAATAGTAGATGGGTGCTGACACCTTGGCTTTGTCGGGGAAGAACTTGCCGAGCTCGAAGTTGGCCGTGATGGAGTACTGGCTGGTGTTGTCCTTGCTGCGCTCCATGACGCCCTGCTCCAGACCGCCAAAGCCTTCGCTCACCATCTTACCCATCATGTTGAGCGAGCCCACGTCGGAGAGTTGCATGTTCATATTGCCCTGAGCGGCCCATCCACCCTCGTTGTTATATTCCAGCAGACGGAGCTCGTTGATCCAGACCTCACCGCTCTTGATGTCGCTGGAGAGGTTGCGCACACCGATAATCATGGTCTTTACCTCGCCCAATGTGGGATTACCCATCACGGTAATCTTGTTGTTGGGCTTGTCGTCCATATAGGTGCTGTAGGGCATATTGTAGGATGCCAGTCCCTCCGATTTTGCCTTGTTGCGCTGCTTCTTCAGTTGGGTGAAAACGTTGAGCGGAATGTCGAGCATATTCTCCTCGGGCCATACCGAACGGCAGTCTTGCGGTGAATAACGGTTGTATTCGCCGGGAGCCGTCAGGCGGAGCGGAATCTCATACTCATAATAGTTGTTCTTGTAGTCAGAACCCAAGCGTATGAATACAGCCAACTGGTTGTCGGTGAGGTTGGTGGTGTTCTGTGGCATGGCGTTGGCATGCGTGAACATTTGGATGCGCTTATACTGGCGGAGGTCGATGTTGGTGTTCTTATAGACGGCCTTCGAACTTCCTGTACCCAGGTCGGTGACGGTCATAGCCAGCGACTGCTCGTTGCTTTCGACAAGCTGTGGCTGCGTGGGGTCTTGCTCACGACGGATGCCCGGCGGCAGGACGTAGTTGACGGGTTCCTTATCGTTGTTCTCCTCGATGCTGACTGCGCTGACGGCCACCTTGCCAACCTCAGCACCACCGCTGAGCGACTGCTCGTAGATGCGCCATTCGCCTCGTACAAGGTCGAGTGAGCCAAAGCGCATGACGATGGGCTTCTCGAAGTTGGTGCAGAACATGCGCATGAAGCGAATGCTGGTGAAATCGCTGATGGAACCCTCCTTGCGCTCGAAGTCCTTGATTGGTATACGGAACTGATACCAAGTGTTCTCCTGCGTATTGTCGTTGTTGCGCAGGTTGGGATGCGTCACACGTTTGTCGACAATATAGTTCTGACCGACGACGAGGTCTTCTGGTCGGATGCTGATGTGATACTGGTAATATTTCTCGTATTCGTTGAGCGTGTAGTCCTGGTTGATGTCCTCAACGTCGGGAGTCGACTTAAAGGCGGTGCTATAGCTCTCGGGCGAGTTCTCGTTGTCGGGCGAGTTTCCCTGTGGCATGTTGATGCGCTTATAGCGGCGGAGGATAGAAGCCTCCATCTGGTCGAAGTCGGAACCACGGAAATAGTGATAGTCGTCGTTGGCGGGGTCGTTCATGATGCTGTCGAAGACGGCAGCACTCACTTTCCCCTGGATGGCGGCAAGAAACTCCTGATAAGCTCCGTAGGCACGCTCTTCCTCGTTGTTCAGTCCGTTGTAGCCCACATCCTGCAGGTTTCGTGAACCATTGGTGGTGGCGAAAGCGTAAGTGACGTTGCTCTGCGTGGGAATCTTACCCCATTGCGAGTAGGCAAAGTTTTGCGAACCGTCTACAGGCATTCCGCTCTCATAGAATTTCTTGCCATCGCGCAGGATGTCCTCGCTCACTTCGCCGAGGTTGATATAGAAGTCGCCGCCATACTTGTTGGCATCGGCCTCATTCTTGCTGTACATGAAGGGGTCGAGGAGCCAGAACTCGATGTACTCGATATTGGCAGCCTCGAAGTCGCTCGTGTCCAGTTTTCTCATCATGCCGCCCCATCGTGTTTGGGGTGAGGGCAGCGTACCATCGTTGTTCAGGTTGGTGTCGAGGTTGTACGGGCCACGCTCTGAGGGATAGTAGGCCAGGTTCAGAATCTGTAGTGTGGCCGTCTGTCCCGTGTAGTTGCTCTGGTCGCGGAAGGGGAACAGTTCACGAACGGGAACCTCTCGGACGTAGAAATTCGACAGTTGCTCCAAATCGCTCTTGATGTGGCTGGGTGTCAGCGACGACGAACGCCTTGTGAACAGCGGGTCAACATTATACCATGCCAACAGCGAGCGGTTGTAGTTGCTCGTCACTCCCGTCTTGTCGGCGTTTTCGGGGAACATCGTCGGCACGCTGGAGATAATCCAAGAGGTAGGCGTCGACACGTCGATGGTGTTCTTCGTGTTCTCGAAGTCGTCGAGGTAAGAGGCATTGTCTTGTGTGCCGTGCGACTGACCGGCGATGAGGTGGGCGAACTCTCCCGTGAAGGAGATTTGCGAGGGCACCGTACAGTGGAGGCCCGGCAGCTTGTCGAGCATGTTGGTGAGCCATTGGCTCTCCTTTTTCCAGTTCATGTTCACGCCCCAAAGAGTGTTGTTCAGCGGTTCGTTGCCCATCGACACCTTGGTGGTCAGGGCTTGTTCCGACAGGTGTTGCAGCGTACCGCTCAGCTGGAAGTTCTTTGAGAAGTCGTAGCTCCAGTTCATGCCCACCATCGTCTTTCGCTCCTGAGCATAGTCGGTGGCGCTCTCCAACGACACGTTGACGGATGTTCCGGCATCGATGATGCTCTGGTTGAGAATGGTCACCTCGCCTGCCGAATAGTCCACACTATAGTCGGAGCCTTCGGAAAGCGTCACGCCGCCAGCCGTCACCACGACGCTCCCCTGTGGGACATTGTAGGCTCCCAAGGAGATGACGTTGGCCGACGAGCCACGATACTGTCCCACCATCATAAATTTATCCTTCTCTGCTATCTGTCGGGCCACCGTCTTCGTAGAGTCGTAAAGTTCGTAGAAGCAGTATTTATCGGCTACGTTCGAGGCAACACCCTTGGCGGTCAGTGCCCGATAGAGATAGTCGCCGAAGGGCTCTGCCTCAGGCAAGAACACACGGCCATTGGCCACGGTGTAGCCTTCCACATAGTCGAAGTAGCCGTTGGAGTGCGCCTTCATGTTGTTGTCTAATCGGTCGGCACCCAAGAGCTTGATGAGCATCTGGTCCTTCACCTGGCTCTCCGGTATATAAGAAAGGTACACGCCCGTGGTGTCGCTCTGATATTTCACGTCAAGTCGGAACTTATCCTTCTGCACGTTCGAGGCCAGATAGTACACGTTTTTCATCATCAAGTCCCAGTTGCCCTGATGAGGGTTGTTGCTTGTATTCTTCAGTGACTTCACGAAGAGCGCCTGACTCACGTCGGTGATGTCGCTGGCGAACTCGCCCACCTGGTAGGTGACGCCGCCGTAAGTATATTCATAGGCGATGGCCAGCACCTGGTCGGTCTGCAGCGACTTCACGGACACATAGCCCAAGGCTTTGTTCAGCGTATATTCCGACGATGACAGCAGACGGGCACTCTCCAGTTTCTCATAGTCGGTGCCACCCACGAAGCCCGGTATGGCATCGAGTGTCGACGAAGTCTGGTCGATGTCGCGAGCTGCCGAGTAGTTGTTCACCATCGACGAATAGAGCGAGTTAGCCTGGTTGCAAGGAACGGGTTGCCCTGTCAGTTGCCATTGCCCGTTGCTCACCTGCGTGTTCTCGCCCAAGTCGGCGAGAGCCACGATGTTACGAGTATTGGTAGTAGTTCCCGATTTGTTCGTCACCCAAATCTCCACGCGGTTGATGGTGATGCCCGTTGTGAGGTTGGGTAGCGTCTTCATGGCGTCGTCGTACTTGTCGCGGAAATGTCGAGCCAGGAAGAAGTGGCGGTTTTCCTCATAGTTGGCAGCATCTATCTCGAAGGCCGTTGTCTGCACGCCGCCCTTGCTGGACACACTCGACGATGAAGTCTTCTTCTGCGAAACCACCGTCTGCAATTTCAGTTTGCCAAACTGCCAGTCGGAGCGAATGCCGAACAAAGCCGAGGCGCCGTGTACCAGCGAAGAGTTGCTGGGGAACGAAACGTTGCCCGCCTCCACCAGTTTGATGATCTCATCTTCCTTGCCGTCGTACTTCAGCTTCATGTTCTGCGAGTCGAAGTCGAACGTCGCATCGGTGTTGTAGTTCAGGTTCATGTTCACCTTGTCGCCCACCTTACCGTTCACGCTGAGGTTGATTTTCTCGTCGAAGTTCATCTGCGTGGTCTTTCGGTTACGGATAGGCAGCGACGGGTTGTCGATATTCTTCATGGTAGCCCCAAACTTCAGCTCGGCTGTTCCCTGCGTCTTGATACGCACGCCTCCTGGTCCGAAAATCTTCTCCGCCGGTCCGAGGTCGAAGTGCATGTCAGAGAACGAGAATTTCTCCTTGCCCTGCTCCTTCAGAATCTCAGAGTTCTTGGCACGGAAGAAGTCGCGTCGCATCTGCTGTTCGGTCCATTTGCCAAACTCTTCGGCTGTCATCATGAAGGGCGTTCCGAGGTAGGTTTCGCCCATCTTCGAACCGATGATATACATGTCGAGCGTGTCGTTGTAGACAGCCTGTTGCGAGATATTCTCCGGCATCATCAGGTCGGTGGTGTTGCGCCAGAAGTCATCCTGCGTCACCGGTTGCGTCCGCTGCACAGGCCATAGCGGATGGAGCAGCGAGTCGGGGATGGTCTCATCCTCCTGGATAATCGGTTGCGCCGTCACGTTCCTGTTCTTGGTTGTGTCGGGCATAGCGATCTCGCTCCTCGAATAGACAGCAGGCACCACAGCCCATCCCAGCACATTGATGCTGAGCAAGGCCAAGGCCAACGTCACGATATGTTTCTTTCTGTTATTCAATTACCTTATTATTAATAACATTTGTTCCTCCCCCCCCCCTCTGGGGGAACGTAAGGGGGACTATCCTCCCCCCTTTGGGGGGGATAAGAGGGGGGCCTCACTTAATCTGCTTCAGAGCCATCTTCACCACCTGTTCAACCGTCAGGTCGGGATGCTCTTTCAGCAGGGCGTTGACCACTTTCTGCGTGGGAGCAGGTGCGAAGCCCAGCATGGTCAGGGCTCCCACTGCCTCGTCGCGCACCTGTTTCTGTCCGGCACTCATCTGCGGGGCATTCGTCTGGACTCCCATACTTCCGAACTCCTGAACTCCCGAACTCCCGAATTCCTGAATCTTGTCCTTCAGGTCAACGATGATGCGCTGTGCCGTTTTCAGTCCGATGCCCTTCACGCCTTTCAAGATGCGCTCGTTGCCTGTAGCGATGACGTTGCACAGCTCGGCCACCGTCAGTTCAGAGAGGATCACCCGTGCCGTGTTAGCTCCCACGCCGCTCACGGTGATGAGCAGCAGGAACATGCTGCGCTCTTCCTTCGTGCCGAAGCCGAAGAGCACGTAGGCATCTTCGCGGATGGCTTCATACACCCACAGCCGCGCCTCCTGTTTTCCTTGTATCGCCGAATAAGTATTCAGCGAGATATTCAGTCCATATCCCACGCCGTGAACATCTATCACAGCGTAAGCGGGGGTGATTTCCACGATTTCACCCTTTACATATTCTATCATTTTCCCTTTAAATTTCGTGTATACACATCAATATAACGGAATTTTCGCCCTTTTATTGTGTCAGCATCCAACTTTTTTTCAACAAAAAATAGTTTGTGCCATCGCGAGCCGCGGGTGTACAAGAGAAAAGCGTCACTCAGAAGATCTAAACGATGCGTTTAGGCTATCTAAGTGACGCTTTTAGCCGATGAAAACGACTTGTTTTACTGGTCTGAATGCCTTCAGCCATTTCCTTCATCATGGCATTACGCTTTCATTCTGAAAACCGCTTTGGCATCATTGAAAAGGATTCTATCATCGCTTCGTTGCCAAAAGTGTTCTGCCCGAAACGGTTCATGTTGGTCCTGCCGGCGATGGCAGCAGCACAGTTCATGGCGAAGATGTCGTCGGGATGGGTCTCTATGCGCTTCAGGCAAGTGAGATAGCACATGCGGCGATACTTGTTGTAATAGTGATTCGGAATGGCCGAGTCTCTGGAATTGCCGAAATAGAAGTTCTGGATGATGGCGCGCCACGTAATCCAGATACGGTTCAGAATGGGACTGTAATTGCCGCTCTCCATCAAGGCACAGCCTACAGCCGCAATCCACTCGTCGTCAATCTCCGACTTCTCGCAGTTGGCCCAGTTGCGCCAGAGCGAGCATTGCTCGTCGAAGTTCTGGCAGGAGGCCAGTTGTTGGAGCATCACGCGAACCTGCTCGTCCTCTTTGGCATTGAGATAGAGCTGGAACTTCTCCATCGCTAAGCTCTCTGCCGCGTGCTCTACGCTGTCCAAAGATGCCACGAAGGCCTCTTCGTCGTCGTAGAATTTGTACGACTTCTTCTCGATGGCATCGCCGAAGGAGATGGTGGACTGCATGGGGAAGAAGTCTTCGTCCCATTTGTCTGGGTTTGACCTCATCATCCTCAGCAGCGAGTTTTTGTAAGTCTTTGCTGCCTGGCGCAACTCCATGTCGTTGATGAAGTCGACGCTGATGGCCTCAAGGCTCCGGCGGACATCCTCGTCACTCCGAAGGAGGTCGGATGTATGCCCCCTGTACCACACCTCGAAGTTGCTCCAGCCGTTCCAAGCCAGTTGGCAGGCGTTGTAGAAGTCCTCGGCTTTGCATAGGAACGGTTGCTTGGAGTGGGCATACTGGGGAACGCGAAGCACGAACGACGTGTCTTCAAACAGGTAGAACTCGTCGTCGGGCAGGTCGCAGTTCAGCTTTTCATATAGGATAGAGTCTTTGTCAGCCCCTTCGTAGTGCTGATACCAGTCGTAGGGCTTGCTGATGGTAGACAAGTCCACGACATTGCTGCTGTCGGTCAAGTTGGTTGCAGCCTGCTTCTCTTCCGTGCAGTTGGTCATACTTACAGCGCAGCTCATAGCCGTGAGTAAGCATAGAAATAACGTTAGTTTCTTTTGCATGATGATGATTTTTTGGGGAATGAAGAATGATGGACCCCACCCCTAACCCCTCCCCTGAGAGGGGCGGGGGATCCTGAGGGGGAAGCACTCGCCCTAATTCCTCCCCTGAGAAGGGCGGGGAAAACAAGGGGGAGTGCGTATTCCTCAGGGGCATTGCGCTCCATGCCGTGCAAAGATACGCTTTTTGGTGGAAATCTCCAAATAATTTCTCATTTTTATGATGATTGTCCTCCATATTGTCGGGGTGTTGGGTGATGGGTGTTGGGTGATGGGTGTTGGGTGATGGGTGATGGGTGTTGGGTGATTCAAAAGAACATCGTTTTCGGTACAATGTAGGAGGTCACGTGTCCTCACGTGACACCAGTGCCGGGTGCAACGTGAGGACACGTCGCCTCCTACTCAGCCAAGAACAAAACGTACCAACTTATTTTTTTACGACTACTAAATGATTATTCTTTGTGATTTCTGTAATTTTATGATGAGCGTTCTCCGACTTATGTATCAGAAAACTGCCCCAAGGCATATTTGAATGCCGGGCAGACAAGGCCCAACGTCTTGAACGCTGTGCCGATGTTCTCCTCGACGGATTCCTCCGAGGTGTACAGGAAGTCGTAGACGGCATGCAGGCAGCGGGCATCTTCGTCGGTGTAGACCCTCATCATCTGGAAACTGCGGTTCATCTTGTTGCAGACGGCTTCCATGAGCGGTCGTTCTCCCTCTCCAAAGAAGTGGAAAGCGGGAAACTCAATCTTGATGAACGGACTATCTTCACTCCAGTCGACGAAGATGTAGAAATGCTTCATCTGATAGCGCACCGATATCAGTTTCCTGCTTTCCTCTTTCGGCGAGTAGCCCAGCTTGAGCAGTACCCTCTTGAGCATATCCTTCTTCGCCTTGAGTTGCTTTGCGGACTCGGCTTTGCTCTTTGCCTCTGAGCAAACGGCGCCTTTCTGTATGGCTTCCTCCACAAGCACCCTGCCGTAGTGCTCGTTCAGGTAGTCGATACCTTCTTCAATGGAGTAGATTATGGAAGAAACGATGGTCTCCATATCATCGCCGTTGAGGTAGGCGCGCTCGCTGACCAGCCACATCTTATCGTCGTAGCAGCAGGCCTTGACTTGACTCACGTGACAGTTTATGTCGTTGAGAATCTGGCAGAACAGTTCTTTTCCTACCAGATCCTGATCCAGAAGGTCAGGAAGGGCGAAGCGCAAGTTCCTCGTGAGAGGTCCTTTGAATAGGAAGACAAGATCTCTGCCCTCATGCTCAAACCGAACGCCTAAGTGTGAAGCGTCTATATGCAGATCGTAGCCCAATGACTTCAAAGCTCTTATGACCAATAATTTCATAACCCGCCCTTCTTGGTTTTCTTTGTGGCCAGGAGCATATAGCTGCTGTTGCCGTCCCAATAGAGAATGGGCAACAGGGCCGTGGGGATGAATTCATGCACCATGCAGGCGCAGTTGTTGCTGTTCACATATCGGGTGTACAGCCACAGGAAGTCCTTACTGATGGGTCTGTCGGAAAACACGTAGTTGTTGTACGACCGGCCGTCGCCAGAATCGCACGAGTCGAAGGTCGGGTACGACTGCCATAGATTGCCCACATGCAGACCGTTGGGTCTCGGCCGGGATAGTGTTCTGCGACTGTAGCCGCTCCATGTGTCCCTGATGTTCATCATGGCCTCCACATTCCGCTCCACGTCGGCCAGTCCGTAGAACAGGCTGTCGCCAACACGAAACGTCGCGTCAGTGGGCAGGCACTGGATGTCGTAGTCGCCCATCATCCGCATCATCTCCTTCTCCCACACGTTTCTCAGGTAGGCGAGCGCCGTCTCTTCCTGTTCCAGCATCGGAGCCTCGGCCTTGAGCCTCGCGATGAGGGCATCCATCCCCGACTGGCGCAGGCAGTCGCGGTAGCGCTTGTTGTTGAAAACGATGTTTGTTAAGTTGTAGTCGATGCTGTTGCCGCACTCCACGACCCACTGCAAAGCTTCCTCCAGACTGTCGTGTTGGCAGTTGCGGTAGCTCTGGAAACAAACTCCCTCTGTTCCCGACTCCCTCGTCGAGGCCATTAATCTTTCTTCTTTCATGTTGTCTTCTTGTTAGAATTTTTTTAAGCGGAAAACGTTTAAAAAGCTTATTGCATTGTATCAGGAATCAGATGTCGTTCAGGTCGCGCTCCATTTCGGGAATCTTCTTCAAAAGAACTGGAAGCAGGTCAGGATCGTGCAACTTGGCCAATATATCAGCTTTTGAGCCGAACCCGACAACCGACTCGCACATGTACGGACTGCTCCGGCTGTATAGCACGAACTCCAGATAGCGCTCCCGCTCTGTTCCCGGAATCTCTTTCGGTGGCTTCGTAACCTTCAGCATGAAGTCTGAAACATCCAGACTCCTGTCGGGATTACTGACCCGCTCGTACACGATGTCGAACTCCCCTGCTTCTGGCACCTCTTGCGGTACGCGCTCTCTCAGCTGAAGAATCAGCTTTTGGATGATGTTCATCATTGTCGTCATCACATCTTGTTTGGAATTCATTTCTATTTTTTTATTTAGTTCTGCAATTACTGCCTCATCCTATCCCCTTGTCCGTTCAGGATAATCTTCTCAGAGTCTGTCAACGAGCAGAGGTATAGGTCGTAGCCGATGGCCTCTATATAGATGAAGTCGGGCATCGTCACTATCTTTCCATCTGCCGTCATCAGTCCCAAGTAGCCACCGCCGGCGGTATACGATCGCAACCGTGCTGTATCCCAGGGATGGTGGGTTGTGTATGCCGTAATTTCGGCGTCATCATCGCGGTCGACATCGTTAATGGTCTCATCCGTCTCGTAGAGCAACTTGTCTACACTGCTGACGCAGAAATCGTTGATGAGCTGGCCCTGCAGATCATACTGGCGCATGGTATGGTTGGGCATCGTCACACCGATCATGTCCGACTGAAACTCCAGTTCCCATTCCGACAGAGGCAGCACGGGTAGCAGGTTCTTGTCCAACACCGCCATCCTGTTGTCCTTCTTGATGAGCCAGAGCGCGGAGGTGCAGGATGGTTCGATGCTGTCGTATTCCTTTGCCACGACCGTCTTCCCTGTCTTGTCTATCAGCCCATAGAGCCTCTCCCTTTCCGACTCTACCACGCAGTAGCCATGATGGAAGAAAAGCCCTTCCGACTGCGGTGTATAGGCCATCTTCGGGTCGAGTACCACTTTCCCCGTCTTGTCGATGAACTTCAGACTGCCATTGTCGTCAACGCAGGCCAGCCCGTCGGAGAATATCCAGGCATGATCGTACTTCGGTTCTATCACTACCTGCCCCGTGCCTTTGTCGAAGTAGCCGCGTTTCTTCCCGTTGCTGAAGCACACCAGCGGTTCCTTTTCATCATCGGGTTCTGCAATCCAGTCTACCTCCTGGATCATTTTCCTGCCCGTTCTGGAATCATAGACATACCCCTTCCCATCTTCATGATTGTGGAAAAAGATGTAATTGGCGATTTTCTCATTGCAGTCGTAGTTCACGTTCTGACAGTCGGCATACGGCCCGCGCCACTTGTCGACGACCACATCCACAATCCGATACACAAACAGGAAGGCTGTAATCGCCATGACAATCGCCGCACTCGTGGCGAACAGTCGCCACACCCACTTGGCATACCTCCCCTCCCTCTTGTAGCCGAACAGTCCGAAGAACCACGTCGCTGCCTGCTGGATGCTCCTGCCAACCACAGACAGGAGCACCTTGAATGATACTTTCTTCTTCATACCTTTTTCTTTATAGTCCATAATTGTTTGATACTGACTATAAAGAAGCCCGCCACGATGAAAATCTATCATTTGGATTCTTTTCTTGTCTTACGTGGTGAGGCGTAAGCACTCGAAGAAGTACACCCCCTCCAAAAGTGACAGCGGCAATGTTAGTACCACTGCCGCTGTCACATTATTATTATATGTAGTG
>FLNX01002944.1_pt1 | contig 21946 bp, 20 predicted proteins | sample 1140341 | NCBI WGS metagenome assembly FLNX01 (sample SAMEA3878208, study PRJEB12797) | bioreactor metagenome | biome: Moose rumen | place: Sweden | collected 2011-10
TTCCGACCTTTACGAAGTGAGCAATCATTGTTTTGCGAAACGACAACAAGCCAAAATTTGTCTGAACGGGCAAGGTTAAATGATAATCAATCATAAGAGACAAAGCTTAGTGAGTTATTTTGGCTAGATGTTGAGCAAATTACAAATGATTAGCGAGCATAGTGCAGGTCGGGGAGTTTCTTTGCGCCCCGTTTCTTTGCGGTCAAAGAAATGGGGCAGGTAGTTTTTCATGAGAAAAACTACTTATAATATTATTTATCGGAAATATGACAAATAACTTATAATTAAATGATAATACATTTACAAATTGTTATATAATTAGCTTAATTTTAAGCTCTTGAAAATACTTCGACATCAATATCGTCATAAGTATTGGTGTTAAAATATGCGCAGGATGCCACCATTGACGCATTATCGGTACAATATTTCATAATCGGGGCATTAACTCTGTAACCGTCTTTTTCAAATTCAAAAACTTTTTTGCGAATTTCTGAATTAGCTGCGACTCCGCCTGCAATAACAACCTGTTTGTAACCTTTTTCTTCAAGTGATTTCTTGAGTTTTTTAACAAGAGTTTTGGATACACATTCCTGAAAGCTTGCACAAACATCATTTATCTGTGTTTGCGTTAATTCCCCGTTGTTTTCTTCTTTTAATTTTTTAACAAGTCGTAAAACCGCAGTTTTCAAGCCGCTGAAGCTGAAGTTATAACCGTCTACTCTTGAAACAGGCAATTCATAAGCATTCGGATTTCCGATTTGTGCAAGCTTATCAAGTTTTGGACCTCCGGGATAAGGCAATCCGATAAGCCTTGCAACTTTGTCATAAGCTTCTCCGACAGCATCATCTATTGTTTCTCCAAGAATTGTCTGTTTTGAATACGATTCAACATCAATAATCTGGGTATGTCCTCCGCTTATTAATAATGCCATAAAAGGCGGTTTTATATCAGTATCGATATAATTTGCGCAAAGATGTGCATTTAGATGATTTACCCCGATAAAAGGTTTGTCATGGACAAGAGCAAGTGTTTTTGCGGCATTCAACCCGACAAGTAAACATCCTACAAGTCCGGGGCCGACAGTTCCCGCAAAAGCAGTTATATCAGACGGTTTCAATCCTGATTGTTCAAAAGCTTCACTTACAACTATATTTATTGCATCCATGTGTTCTCTTGCGGCAATCTCAGGAATTACACCGCCGTATTTTTCGTGGGTTTTTATCTGAGAAGCCACAATATTTGCAACGACTTCCCTGCCGTTTTTCACAATTGCACAAGCCGTTTCATCACAGCTTGATTCAATAGCCATTATGTAGTTGTCACAGCCTGAATCGACTCCGACATTAACCTTTTTACCGCTGAACAAACATTCTTTTTCCATACAATCATTTTACTACAAATAAAATTTTCAAACTTCATTTTTATCTTCATGATAGAATTATAAAAAAGAGGGATAAAATATGGGACAAACATTAGTAGAAAAAATTATTTCAAAACACTCGGATCATAAAGTCAGAGCAGGAGAACTTGTCATCGCAAACGTTGATGTTTGTGCGGTTCAGGACGGAACAGGACCTTTGACGGTAGAAGAATTTAAAAAACTCGGAAAAGATAGACTTTATAATCCGAAAAGAACAATATTATTTATAGACCACGCCTCTCCGAGTCCGAGAAAAGAACTTTCCAATATGCACACAACTTTAAGAGATTTTTCAAGAGATTACGGTGCGGTTTTGTCCGAAGTCGGTTCGGGGGTTTGTCATCAAAGACTTATCGAAAGTTTTGTTAATCCATGTGAAATACTTGTCGGAGCTGATTCTCACACCTGTACTTCAGGTGCCTTGGGAGCATTTGCAACAGGTATGGGTTCAACCGATATTGCGGTAGCAATGGCTTTAGGAAAAACATGGCTGAAAGTTCCTCAAACATTTAAAATTGTTGTAAGCGGAAAATTTAAAGAAGGAATATGCGCAAAAGATTTAATACTTCATCTTATCGGAATGATAGGTGCTGACGGCGCAACATATAAGGCTTTGGAGTTTCATGGTGAAACAGTAAAAAATATGAGTATGTCAGAACGCTTTACTATTGCAAATATGGCGGTTGAAGCAGGTGCAAAATGCGGATTGTTTGTTGCGGATGAAAAAACAAAAGCATATCTTGAAGAAAAGGGCAGAGGGGATAAATTCTCAACACTTGAACCTGATGAAGATGCAAATTATGAAAGAATTATAGAAATTGATGCATCTGAAATTGAACATACCGTTTCATGCCCGCACACGGTTGATAATACGAAACCTGCAAAAGAATTAAACGATATAAAAGTAAATCAGGTATATGTCGGAACATGCACAAACGGAAGAATTGAAGATATGAGAACCGTTGCAGGAATTTTGAAAGGTAAAAAAGTTCATGACGGAGTCAGAATGCTTATATGTCCTGCATCAAAAACAGTTTATAAACAAGCACTTCAGGAAGGTTTACTTGAAACATTCATAGATGCAAACGCAACAATTTTACCTCCCGGATGCGGTCCGTGTGTCGGAATACATGCAGGAATACTGGCTGACGGAGAAGTTTGTTTATCAACCCAAAACAGAAACTTTATCGGCAGATTAGGAAATACTAAAGGATTTATATACCTTTCTTCCCCTTATGTTGCGGCATATTCTGCGATAAACGGTTACATAAGCGATAAATAGAATATTGGTTCTTCCTCAAAAGGAAAACAATAATTGCAACAAATTTACCGTAAAATAATATGTAATTCCCTGATTTTTTGGAGTTATTTATGTATTTTTGACATACTGACAATCAGTGCAATACTCCAAATTCCAAAAACACTCCACGTTGCGGGGTTTGATTTCCACAAAAGCAAAACCAACAACGGTAATGTTAAACTTGCCAAAAATATAGAAGTGTAAACAGCTGTTTTATTTTTTGCATTATGTGCTTTATTATATTCATTGTATTCAGGATTTTGAGAAAGCTTTGTTTCAAGCTCTTTTATAAAATTATCAAAATCCTTATTTATTTGACTCGGAATATAAATTTCTCTGTTGTCTTTGACGAACAGGGTATAAAATCTTTTGTATAACCCTCCTGCTTCTGTTATTCTTAATATATCCGAATAATTTATATCGGTTATGTTTTCAGGAAGAATTAATGACGATTTTTTGATTATTTTCAGACCGTTTTCATTTGTTTCTATTTCTGTATCACGTTGTAACACCCAAAATATCAACCCTGTAATTGGTATAATTATAAAAATAAAATACGCTTCCTTGGGTATAGATTCATTCAAAAATTTCTCAAATATTATAAGAAGTGCAGGTAATACTATCAGCAGAATAAGAAAAATATTGCGAATGCTTTTTTCTTTGTTTAATTTAAAAATTTTATTATCCATAGCACATATATTAACAAATTTTTGCACTCTTGTCAATATTTTCCATACTTTTAAAGTATTCCAGCAGTTTTTGGTAGCTTTCTTCTTTTATCAAAACCCCTCTGTATTTTGAAGCATTCGGAACAGATGAAATATAATACGGATAAAATTTCCTAAAAAATTTGACCCCGACTTTTTCGCCCCGAAGTTCAATTTCTCTTGCAAGATGGTTTTTCATAACGGTTATTTTTTCTTTTAAAGATGGAGGGGGGAGTTTTTCTCCCGTTTTAAAATAATGATCAATTCTGTAAAGTAAAGTCGGGTCGCCAAGCACCCCTCTGCCTACTGCTACTCCGTCAGCATGACTTATTTCCATACATTCTGCCGCACTCTCAACGGAATTTATATCCCCATTTGCAAAAACGGGAACATCAACATTATTTTTTAAATCTTTTATCTTTGCCCAGTCTGCTTTGCCTGCATACATTTGTGCTCTTGTTCTTGCGTGGATTGTTATAAATTCCGCTCCGGCTTCTTGCATTTTTTGCCCGAATTCGACAAAATTTATTTCCTGAGCGCTGAATTCCAAACGGAACTTTACGCTCACAGGGTTGGTTGTACCTTCTTTTACAGCCTGCACAATGTCATAAGCAAGTTCAGGTTCTTTCATAAGTGCAGCACCGTCATGACCTCCGACTACTTTTCTTACCGGACAGCCCATGTTTATATCTATAATATCCGAGATTTCCGTTAGCTTTTCTGCCGCATCTTTCATCATAAACGATTTGTGTCCGCAAATCTGATATGATATCGGATGGTGGTCGTTATCAAGCATTAAAATATCATTCTGATTTCTGTTTTGGGCAAGAAATTCTGAACTTATCATTTCGGTTGTCAAAAGACAATCTTTGCAAAATTCTCTTACTATACTTCTTAACACATAATCTGTAATTCCTGCCATTGGGGCAAGTGATACTTTTGATTTCAGTATGTTTAAAACCCTATTTTTTTGCGGTTGCATGTTCTTTTAATTCCTCAGCTCTTGCCGCTGCATATTTTTTATAATCATCATCTTCTACGTTTGAATTTGCATACATTGTATAATATTCATAAGCTTCTTTATATTTTTCAAGACTGTCGTAATTTGAAGCTATCATATAAGGACAAATGGTAAATTCTTTGTTTATTTCGTATGCTTTTTTCAAATCCGCTATTGCTTCATTATGTTTGCTTTGAGCATCATATATCATACCTCTGTAATAGAGCGCATAGCCGTTTTTAGGCTCTTTTGCCAGAAGTTTGTTTAAATCCGAAAGGCTTTCATCATATTTTTGAGCTTCGTATTTGTTTATAGCCTCGTTTAGAAGATTAGCTCTGTCCATTTCTTCTATTGAGTGAAGATAATCAATTGCCTGTTGGTTATTTTTGTTGAAAGCTATTGATTTGCCCAGATATATTTTTGCATTTACATAATCTTCTTTTTCCCCGTATAATGCTGCAATATAATATGCGATGTCAGAATCAACCGGTTTAAATTCAAGCGCTTTTTTATAATATTCGATGGCTTTATCTTTATCGCCAAGCTCCTGAAAACATGTAGCAGCCCCGAGCATTGAATTTGCACTTTGCGGAATAATTGACTGATAAGCAGAAGCCGCTTCTTTATATTTTTTCCGGTTGTATAATTCGGCAGCATTTGTCAGCATATTATCAACACGCATGTTGCTGATATTTGCAAGTGTATTTGTAATATTTTTATCTGTCGGAAATTTTGTTTTTGCATTATTCAAAGTTGTCAATGCTTCGTCATATTTCCCGTCCTGAGCCTGAGCAAGCGCAAGGTTTACATACATTTCCGAAGTTGCCTTGTCTGCGGAAAGTTTAATGGCTTCATAATACATATAAACGGCATCATCAATTTTGTTTGCTTTATGCAGTTCTATTGCATAATCATAAAGCATTTCCGAAGGATTATTTTCAGGGAAGTTTGTTTTTATGTATTCGGCAAACTGTACTGCCGATAACTCTTTTTTACGGCTTTCAATAAGCTGTTCTTTTACAAGGGCATTGTCAGGAGAAATCGAAAGAACTTTTCTGAAACCTTCCTGAGCAATTTTTGAATCTCCGAGTTTATCATAACATTGTGCTCTGTATAAATTTGCATTCAGATTATCAGGATAGAGTATAAGTACAGATTCATAAGCTTTTATCGCTGTTCTGTAATCTTCTTTTTGTTGATAAAGTGTTCCGACATTTATTCTCGTATTGATATTTGAAGGGTCAAGCGATTCTGCTTTTTTGTAATAGGACAAAGCTTCATCAAGTCTGTTTTCCTTTTGAAGAACCGCACCGTAATTTGCGTTTAAATTCGCATTATTAGGATTTTGGTCAAGTTTTTTACTGAAAGTTCTTTCTAAAATATATAAAACTTCTTTGTTTGTCGGTTTTGATTTTTCAAGAACATAAGAATATTCCTTCAATGCTTCATCGTGGCTTTCAATGTCATCAAGTGTTTTTGCATAAGTCAGCCTTAAATCAAGGTCTGACGGGCTTACCGCAACGGCTTTTTTATAATATTCAACGGCTTTTGGTTTGTTCCCCAAAATAACCATAATATCTCCGACCTGCTCAAAACTGCTTTTTTGTAAATCTTTTGCCCCTAAAGACTGGTTAAACTCATAAGCTGCCGCAGAAAAATTCCCTTCGGCTCTGAGAGTTTTTGCAGTATTGTATCTGTTTTGCGGGGAACGGTCATATTGGATTTCATTCAGGCATCGGTCAAGATTATTGACAACCTGAGGAATAATTTGAGAGGAGTTATTTGCTCCGTTACTTTTCGGGTAATACTTCAGGTAAAACAATGCGCTTCTGTAATCGTCAGCGGCTTTATCCCACGCTTTTTCTTTATTCGCATACTGCGCACCTCTTGCAAGATATGCGTTAATCAGCCCGATTCTTGCGGAGGTATCCATATAGTTTATTCGCAGTGCGTTTTTAAATTCTGTTATTGCCCCCGAATATTGATACTGGGATAAATAACTCTGACCCAAATCAAAATGTTCCCTAAAGTCCGCCCAAACAATATTGCTGCTCAAACCAAGACATACTATTAAACCGAGTAAAGCTGAAGTTTTTTTCATGTTTGTTCCCTTCCCTTGGTAAACATTTTATAACAATTATTCAAATATGTATATATACAGTCAGGTTAATTGTAACAAAGCATTGAAAAGCACAAACAAAAAAGCGATTCAGAAATACTGAATCGCTCACATCTTTTTCATACGTCATTTTAAAGTATAAAACCTTCAAGTCCGTATTCGTCAAAAATTTCGATAAATTTATCATGTGTGCAGCTTATTGATTGTCCTGCTTCATCAATAATACTGATTACATTATCGAAATCCCTTTCTGCGATATCGGAAGCCTTTGATAATACCATCATTTTACCGATATCTGATAGTGTTTCATCGTGGTTTAACAGGCGGTTGTTTTCAAAAATTAAATCCATAGTTTGCCTCATCTTAAATTATATATGTTATTTAAGACGGAATAATTTTTTCAAACTTTAATAATTTAACAATAGTTTTACAAAATGTAACAACTGTTATTGTGCAGATTCTGAAAGGTATTTTCTTAACTTTAATGCCATTATCACGCATAGAATTACCGAGCCTGCAAAAAGTCCTATCCAAAATCCTGTCAGTTTCATATCTGATTTAAGTCCTAAATAGCATCCGACAGGAATTGAAACGCCCCAATATGCCAAAAAATTTGCAACCGTAACAATTTTTGTTTGTTTTATTCCTTTGCATATACCTGCAAGTGATATTTGCAACCCGTCAAAAAACTGGAATATAACTAAAATTATTATTAAAGGCATAACTATTTTTATAAGGGTAGTATCTTTCGTAAATACAGACAGAATAAATTCAGGGAAAAGCATTAATATTGATGAACTTAAACATATAAATCCCAATGCCAAAATTATTCCCGTATAAGAGTAGTTTCTCAAATCCGCATAATTTTTTGCTCCGTTTGCAAAGCCGACTTTTACTGCAATTGCATTTGAAATTGCAAAAGGTATCATAAAGGTTACTGTTATAATTGTGCATACAAGATTTTGGGCGGCAGCATAAATTCCCGCTATTCTGCCTAAAAGAATTGCAATACTGTTAAATGCAACAAATTCAACAAGTACTGCCGCTGAGATAGGCAAACCGATTTTTATAAGGCTTTTATAATATCCTTTTTCACTGTAATTCTTTAACTTCATTTGAGTATGACAATATATATACAACGCAAATCCCATAAAATATCTGACAATTAAACTTGCAATTGCAAGCCCTGCAACTCCCATTGACGGTATTATTCCCCAGCCGAATACAAAAATTATATTCAGGGCAAGATTTAAAAATACACAAAAAATTGTAAGAACATTTGGGAAAAATACAATTTCAAATGCTTGCAAAAATTCTTTCATACTGTGGTGTAATGCCCCGCCAAATGTACTCAGTGCGCTTATAAACATATACTGCTGAACAGGGAAAATAAGCTGTTTTTCAAAACCCATAACAGGGATTAATGGAATAAACAACAAAATTATCAGCGAAGAAATTCCGCCTAAAGTAAGAGCAAATCTTACCGACGGATAAAAATATTTTTTTATTGCCTTGTTTTCTCCCCTGTAATTTGACAAAAGCGGTGAAATAGCCGAAGTCATCCCGATTGCCAGAGTCATAATGCAGTTTACAATGGCGGCTGCTATGCTTATTGCCGCAAAAGTATCGGTAGAATGTCTGCCGGCAACTATTATATCTCCGACCCCTATTAAAATGAAGCCGAGATTGCCCATTATAATTGGGCCTGCTATTGTGAGTAAATCTTTAATATATTTAAAAACGGATTTTGCTTCCATAACATAATTATAGCACAAAATATAAGGCAATAAGTCGATAAGTCTATAAGGCGGCAAGTTCTTTACGGGGATTAATTATTTTTTAAAGCCGAACGATTGTTAATATCATTAATCCTGAAATGAACTTATCCGACTTTCCGACTAAGCCGACTATGCCGACCTAGATATAAGTCGATAGGTCGATAAGTCGATAAGACGATAGGTTCTTTACAGGGATTAATTATTTTTTAAAGCCGAACGATTGTTAATATCATTAATCCTGATACGAACTTATCCGACTTGCCGACTATGCCGACTTATCGACTTAATTTACTGATACGAACTTATCCGACTTCCCGACTCTGCCAACCTAGCGACTTATTTATAAAATCTTTCTTTTATTTCTTCAAGCGAATCCCCGCCGTATTTTAATAACAATTCGTTTACAAGCACCCATGCAACTCTTGATTCTGCAACAACGGCACATGATTCAACAGCACAAACATCAGACCTTTCATAATGAGCCTGAGATTTTTCATTTGTACTTGCATCTATTGAATTTAACGGTTTTAGCATCGTCGGAATAGGTTTCATAGCAGCATAAATAACCAAATCTTCACCGTTTGTCATTCCGCCTTCAACCCCGCCAGCATTGTTTGTATTACGGCAAATTTTTCCGTCTTTTATATCAAATTCGTCATGATATTCACTGCCGCAAACTCCAAGCGGATTTTTTCCTATTTCGACCGCTTTAACAGCAGGAATACTCATTACAGCCTGAGCCAATCTCCCGTCTATTCCTCTGTCCCAATGAACATAAGACCCTAAACCCACAGGCAGATTTTTGTATATAACAACAAATTTTCCGCCCAGACTGTCCCCTTTATCTTTTGTCATATCTATTTCTTTGTGAAAATCATCAGGACAACAAGCAGTTCCTATTTGGGTAACTTCACTGTAACCCTCTATGCCAAAATTTTTCAGTACCAATTTTGCAACCGCACCGACTGCAACTTCTATGGCAGTTTTTCTTGCACTCGAACGCTCTAAAATATTTCTCAAATCTTTCTGATTATACTTAACAGAACCCGCATAATCCGCATGCCCCGGTCTGTAAACGGAAAAAGATTTGTCATCAGTATAATCATCGGGAGAAACACTCATAACTTTTTGCCAGTTTTCAAAATCACGATTTTTAATCACCAAATTAACAGGAGAGCCCAAAGTTTTGCCAAATCTTACACCCGAAGTTATTTCAACAGTATCGGATTCTATTTTCATCCTGTCACCACGCCCATAACCCTGCTGACGTCTGTGCAGCTCGGAATTTATAAAATCTGTATCAATTTCAATCCCCGCAGGAATACCTTCAATTATTGCACTAAGGCATTTGCCGTGACTTTCACCCGATGTTAAAAATCTGAATTTTTCCATTGTAAACCTTTCAATTTTTTTATAATTTTATCAGTTTTTGTGTATATTATCAAATTTATTAAACATCAGTTATAAATAAAACACATCCCTAAAAAGAACTACAAAAAGAACAGGTCTGTCCTTTGGAGGACAAACCTGCTTTTTTATATTAACTATCACTTCTTGCGATATTAGTTGAGTTTGATTTCATCACCCGGTTTGATTAGTACATGATAGTTATCAGCTTCATATTTCAAACCGTTTAATTCCATTAACTCGTGAGTTCTGTCAAGAATTTCTTTATTTGACGGAGTATAATTTGCATCATTCTTGCTGTCAATTAAATCTTTCTTAGCGATATTCCAAACATTGTCACCTTTTTCAACTTTGTGAACTTTAGCTTCCGGAGTCACAGGAGTTGGAGTTGGTGTTGGAGTTGGTTCAGGTTTTACAGGGTCTGCCTGTTGAGCCTTGTTCTTTTTGTATCTGTTATAAAGATATATACCGCCACCTATTAAAGCCAATGCTGCCAAGCCTGCAAGTGCATATTTGCCACCTTTACCTTTGAAGAAATTTTTAACTTTTGTTAATACACTTGTTGATTCAGGTTTTATTTTACCGCCCTGAACAAATGCTTCAAATGATTCAGCTGCTGATTTTACGGGTTTATCAATACCTAAGCTTGCATCTATTGTAGATGAATTTATTATGGTTGGTCTTGATAAAGTTTTTTCTATATCGTTTTTAATAAATACACCCATTGATTCCTGAGCTGATTTTGCAGCTTTATCAAGTCCTAAACTTGCATCAATTGTAGCTGCATTTACAACAGATTTTTCAGCAAGAGTTTTTTCTATATCTGCTTTAAGAAATACGCCCATTGATTCCTGAGCTGATTTTGCAGCTTTGTCAAGTCCTAAACCTGCATCAATTGTAGCTGCATTTACAACAGGTCTTTTAGCTAATTGTTTGCTGACTTCTGCTTTTACAAGCTGACCTGCTTTTTCCATGGAAATAAACTTTCCTTTCCCATCGCGAGCAACACGCGAAAAACTAACAATATTAGTCATCTTAATTTCCTCCATTACTTTCTATTGTTACTAACTTGTATTTTCCCCTTGTGAATATATAAAAAATTTTTGTTTTTAAGAATTGACTTTGAGTATGTCATGTTTATATACTTTTCGTAACAATACTTAATAATTCAAGAAAAAGCCCCTCCATTAAAGGGTTTTAGCGATAGATAACTTTAGGCATTTTTTCAAATTTCATCCGTTTGATGTATTCAAAACCAAGAAAAAAACATATAATATAAAAAGCATAAGGGGAGAAATTATGCTTTCACAAACATTGGATGATACTATGGCAAAAGCTATGAAATTTGAAAATTTAACCAAAGCATCAAAGTTCGGGGATGTATATAAGAATACAAAACCTGATAATTCGTTTGAGAATGAATTACTTATGCTAAGCAAAATCAGCAATTATACAAAACAGGATTCGCAAAAAAATACTGATGATGAAGTTTTAAAATACATTGTTGATAATCCTGAGGACAATGCATCAGTTCTTGAATTTGAAGATTCAATAAAAACCGGATTGCCGTTTTTCAGGTCGGTAGAGGCTAAGTTGGATAAAATATTCAGTTAAAAACGGGGCTTGAAAAAGCCCTGTTTTTTTGAAATGATGTGTGTGTAAAATAATTTTAAAAGGAGTAATTATGTTTCAGGTTTATACAGCAAAAGATAAATCAGAATTATCAAAAAATTTAATCGGTGAATTTGTAGAATATGATGACGCAATGGATTGCGCAGAAAAAGCAATTGAAGGCAAATCCGATTTGAGATATATAGTTGAAGAAACAAACGGATGCGTGAATAGCTACGGTGAACTTATTGCAACCGTAGTAGCAGAAAGCGATTAAATCATTTACAATCCCTCTGTTTTGTAATAGTATTAAAGTGTATAATACGATTGAATAAAGAGGGAAAATATAATGCAAATATCACTGAATTGGTTAAATGAGCTTGTTGATTTGTCGGATGTTGAGGCTTCTGAAGTGGCTCATGAGCTTACTATGAGCGGATTGGAAGTAGAAGCGGTTGAAGAATTAAAACCATGTTTTACAAATATTAAAACAGTAAAAATTGAAAAAATAGATGCTCATCCTAATTCCGAAAAGCTGCATCTTGTAACGGTTAATACCGGTTCAGGGTTAAAAACGGTTGTTTGCGGAGCGCAAAATATTCAGGAAGGTCAAATTGTTCCTTACGCAAGTGTAGGTTCAAAAGTGCTTGACCGCAAAACAGGCGAACAGTTTGAACTCACTCCTGCCGTCATCAGAGGGGTAGAATCTCAGGGCATGCTTTGTTCTGCTGATGAACTCGGAGTATCTGAAAGAAATTATCAGCAGGAAGACGGCATTTTAATATTAAACAGAATTTTCCCTGATGTTCAAATCGGTCTCGATGTAAAAGATGTTTTAGGATTTGAAAAAGATATAATTATAGATGTTGCCCCGACTGCAAACAGAGGGGATCAGATGTCTGTTGTCGGTGTTGCAAGAGAATTGTGCGCATTATTTAATAAACCGCTGAAATTCAATCCTGTCGAATGCACAAAAGATTTATCAACGGATAAATTCAAAGTCGAAATTATAGACAAAGATGTTTGTAAATATTATTCAGTCGGACTTTTAAAAAATATCAAAATCAAACCGTCACCTGATTGGATGCAAAAACGACTTGTAGCTTCAGGCATGAGAGCAATCAATAATGTTGTCGATATCACAAATTATGTCATGCTTGAATACGGTTGTCCTTTACACGCCTTTGATGCGGATAAATTGGACGGGTATTTATGTGTAAGACGTGCACAAAACGGAGAAAAATTGACAACTTTAGACGGTGTTGAAAGAGAATTGAACACTGACAGCGTACTGATTGCAACAAAAGATAAAGGTGTTTGTCTTGCAGGTGTATTCGGAGGAGAAAATTCCGAAATTGACGAAAACACAACTTCTATGGCTTTAGAGGCTGCATATTTCACTCCTGTTTCAAACAGAAAATCAGCTCGCAGCGTAGGTTACAGAAGTGAAGCAAGTGCAAGATTTGAGCGTGGCATTGATATAGAAGCCGTAAGACCTGCCCTTATGCGTGCTATGCAACTGCTCGTTGAATATGCCGATGCTCAGGTTGAAGGAGTAGTGGAGGACGGCAAAAACAAACTTGAGCCGCTCGAAATCACTTTGAGATACCCTCAGATAAAAAGAATTTTAGGATGCGAAATCGAATCTGAAAAATGTATAAACATTTTGGAAAAATTAGGATTTAAAAAACTTGGCGGAAACGATTTGGCTGCAAAATTTGCCGTTCCGAGTTTCAGAGCTTATGACGTTACAAGAGAAATAGATTTAATCGAAGAAATCGCAAGAATAAACGGTTATGACAAGATTTCTCCATCACTGCCGTCAAAATCAGAGCTTCCTGAAATAACATCAGAAGAAAAAGTCCTGTCAAAAGTTCACGAAATCATGCTCTCATCAGGGCTGACCGAAATTCAGACAAGCTCTTTGATAGGAAAATCTCTGCTTGATAAATTCAAGATGGATTATGATGAAGAAAATGCGGTAAAAGTTGCAAATGCGGCAAGTGAAGAATATTCAATGTTAAGGCAAAATATGGCTGCAAGTGTTCTGAACTGTATGAAAAATAATTTTGACAACGGTCAAAAGACTTTCTGGGCTTACGAAATAGGTAAAACATACATCAAAGTCGGACAGGCTGATGAAAAAAATACAGGCGTAAAAGAAACAAGAGTCCTTGAAGGTATCTTAACAGGAGAAGTCCAAAATTCAAAATGGGAAGTAAAAACAGAAACAGGTTTCTATTATGTAAAAGGTATTATTGAAAAACTTTTTGAAGAACTTGAAGTTTCAAGAAGAATTAAATATGTATCTTTAGACCAAACCGAACTTGCTAAAACTCATAATGTTTTACATCCTTACAGAACCGGTGTAATAATGTTATTAGGCAAAAAACCTCAACCTATCGGCTACTTCGGGCAATTACATCCGACTGTTGAAAACAAATTAAAATTAAATCAAAGAGCATATCTGTTTAAAGTTGATTTGAACGAGCTTATTGCAGCAGTAAAAGAATCTGTTCCAAGATTCAAACATATTCCGCAATATCCTGAAGTTCGCCGTGATATAGCATTTATTATTAATGAAGATGTAACATGCGAAGATATCCAAAAAGTTATCAAAAGTTCCGTTAAACAGAATATATTTAAAGGTTCTGAAATTTTTGATATTTATCAGGGTGAACATGTTGAACAAGGCTTTAAATCAGTTGCATTCAGAATAAAAATGCAGGATGAAACAGCAACTCTTACAGACGAAATTATTGAACAACAGATGACTTCCGTCAGAGAAAAACTCCAGAAAACTTATGCTCAAATATCATTCAGAGAATAATGAAAAAATATTTAATATAAAAAAGTAGATAATTATATATTATATTACAGTAAATATATCTAATACCTGGTCATTCTGAGGGCTTTAGCCCGAAAAATCTACTTTAGCAATAGATTCTTCGCTATCGCTCAGAATGACGGATTTTTGAACCATTTTACTGTAACATTGCATATAGTTACCAAAAAGTATTTATATTTGGAGTAGGGTGCAATATATTGCACCCTACATAATTTTTTGACGAACGATTACAAATTTTATATAATATATTAATGTTAAACATATTTGAAAAGGAAAAATTTATGAAACGATTATTTTTATCGGTAATTTTTATATTCATTTTGGCTTTGGGAGTAAATGCAAAAGATATTATTCCGTCACAGCCTGAAATTGACAATGTGCGCACTGTCGGGATGTATCAGGTTAAAGATGATATAACAATATATAAATTTCCTGATGAAGATTCACAAATTCTATACCGTATAAGATGGAACAGTGAAGAATTTTTCCCTGAATCAATCGGTGCGGATAACTTTTTTGAATTATTTTTGGCAAAAAAAGAACTTGCTTTTGTCAATGTAGTAGATATTGCAGACGGCTGGGTTGAAATAGTTTATAACAATTCAACAGGAGAAACAGGCTGGATAAAAGAAGATGACCCGTATAAATTTATGACATGGACGAATTTTTACACAACTTACGGTAAAAAATACGGTCTTAATCTTTTAAAAGGCGCACCTGCGGCTTCAAAAAATCTTAAATCTTCTCCTGATGATATTGCACAGACGGTTTCCACCATGAATGTACCGCAAAAAATTCATCTTAACGTAATCAAAGGGAATTGGGCATTAGTCAGTGTAATGGATTTGGACAAAACTCCAAAAACAGGCTACATAAGATGGCGTGCGGATAACGGAGTAAGATATTATTTTCCTGCCGTAAAACCATAAAAAAAAGACCTCCGTCGAGGTCTAGGTTGGTTATTTTTGGTTATGTTATAGTATTATGTCAGTTAAAAACTGTATATAGGTGTTTGTGAGTTTTCGTTTACATAAATTCCCCTCAAGATTTAGTTTTGCGGGTTTTACGGAATATATTTACAAAATTTAACAAATACCTGAATTTTTTAATATTATCATGTATTTATGTTTGAAAAACTCCAAAAATTTATATGGGCAAAAGTATTTAAAAAGCACTATTGGCGAACAGGAAAATGCAAGGGCTGCGGGGAGTGCTGCACTCATATTTATGTAAAACATTATAAGCATGTTTTGCAAGAGGAAGAAGAATTTAAAAAATTGCAAGGGTTATTCAGTTTTTATTCGGGGTTAAAAGTTATCGGAAAAGATGAGCTTGGACTGATTTTTGAATGCAAACATCTTGATTCTGAAACAAAAAGATGTAAAATACACTTTTGGCGTCCGGGGATATGCAGACGCTATCCTCAGGAAGAATTGTTTTCAATGGGCGGAACACTTTCTGACAACTGCGGGTTTAAAATGGAACCAATTATACCTTTCAAAGATGTATTACAAAAATTAGAAAAAAAAGAAAAGAAAAAAATTATCCGTTCGTAATAGCCATAGTTATATTAATATAGTGCATAAAATTTTTCTTATTACATCAGATAATTAATAATAGAATCATACATTAAAAACGCAGTCATTCTGAGCAGGTACGAACAGAAAATGTAAGGCGATAAACAATATTTTTATGCGAGTACCTTAGCGAAGAATCTTTTTTAAAAAAGATTCTTCGGGCTAAAGCCCTCAGAAAGACAAAATACATTTTATTATATATTATTACCATAATTAATAATGCGGGAGGTTTGGTATTATGAAAAAGTTTATTATATTCAGTTTAATTGCACTAATTATAACGGCTTTGCATGCAAACGGAGCATGCCTTATGAAAGATTTAAAAAAAAAGAGTACATGCAGCGGTGCGGCTGCCCCGATTAACACTCAAGAAGACAATTCTATGAATTATTTTCAATCTGATAAAGAACAACTGCAAAACATGTATCAGGTTCCGACAATGGCACTGCCCAAAAATTATAACAATAATTTCCCTGTATTAAATCAAAATTGCACACTCTATGGCGGATGTTTTCCTGATTTAAAATAGATTTTACATGCCCAATATGAAAATCTAACCGCGTTCGCAAATAGTTCTTGCAACGTAAACACCTGAAGCAGATGCCTGCAGCAGACCTCTTGTTACACCCGCACCATCACCGATTGTGAACAGATTTTTTACACCCTCTGTTTCAAGTTCGTCTGTCAGTTTTACTCTTGCAGAATAGAATTTAACTTCTATACCGTACAACAGAGTATATCTTGACGCAGTTCCGGGACAAAGTTTGTCAAGCGCCTTAAGCATTTCAATTATACTTGTCATTTGTCTGTAAGGTATAACAAGGCTCAAATCCCCCGGAGTTGCACAAGTTAAAGTCGGATTGATTACGCTTGATTTAATTCTTTCAGGAGTAGAACGTCTGCCGTCAAGTAAATCACCGAATCTTTGAACCAAAATTCCGCCTGCAAGCATGTTTGCAAGTCGTGCAATATGCTGACCGTATTGGATAGGTTCTTTAAACGGTTCTGTAAATTTTTCACTAACCAAAAGTGCGAAGTTTGTATTCGGAGTTTTGTAATTAGCATAACTGTGACCATTTACTGTTGCAATTCCCGAATAATTTTCCTGAACAACTTCCCCGTTAGGGTTCATACAGAATGTACGAACTTCATCCCCAAATGTCGGTGAATGATAAATAAGTTTTGATTCATAAAGTTTTGATGTTAAAGGTTCAAACACAGGTGCAGGAAGCTCAACCCTGACCCCGACATCAACCGCATTATTAACCATACCGATTTTATGCTTTGCAAATTCCTGCGTAAGCCAATCAGCACCTTCTCTGCCGGGAGCAATAATCGTATATTGCGCAGATATGGTATCACCGTTATCAAGTATAATTCCTTTTACCTGTTCATTTTCAACAATCAAGGATTTTGCAATTACATTATTTAAAATAGTAATTCTGTCATCAAGATAATCCTGCATATTTTTCAGAACGTCAAGACTTCTTTCCGTTCCCAAATGTCTTACAGGAGAATGAACAAGTTTTAATTCCGCCAAAACCGCCTGATGTTCAAGTTCTTCAAATACTTTTCTGTCAGTACCGAAAACTTCTTCTGTTGCACCGTATTTTAAATATAAATCGTCTGCATATTTTATTAAATCTTCGGCTTGTTTTCTTGTCATATATTCTGCCAAATGTCCGCCAACATCAGGAGTAAGAGTCAATTTACCGTCAGAAAACGCACCTGCGCCGCCCCATCCGCATAAAAGACCGCATTTTTTGCAGTTTACGCACTTTGGTGAACCCTGACGCAAAGGACATTTTCTTGTTTCAATTCTTTGACCTTTTTCTATTAAAACAACTTTCCACTCAGGTTTTAACTTCATAATTTCCAAAGCGGCAAATATACCCGCAGGACCTGCACCAATTATAGCGACATTATACATCTTTTTCCCTTTCAAAATTCTTTGCCCTCTTTGTAAAGAGGGAACATACATTCGGCAGACAGGATATTAATCCTGCTCATTCACTCAAGCTTATTAAGCTTATCCCAAAAATAATTTTTTTTCAATATCATTTATGTAGGGTGCAATTATTTGTACCAAAACATACATCCGTCCATTCATCCGCAAAATATAAGTCGATAGGTCGATAAGACGATAAGACGATAAGTTCTTTACAGATATTAGTTATTTTAATACTTGAACAATTATTATTAATATTAATAATCCTGATATGAACTTAGCCGACTTTGCCAACTATGCCGACTTATCGACTTCATTCACTGATATGGACTTATCCGACTATACCGACTATGCCGACTTATCGACTTCATTTACTGATATGAACTTAGGCGACCTATCCGACTTCCCGTCTTGCCGACCTAGTCACTTATTTTTATATATGCTTTTAGAATTTTATTTGCAACCGTATCATTTATGGCTTTTTGAACCTGCTCAAGCGGATATTCCGTCGATAAGGCACAAACTTTTACTTCTTTGGATTTCAAAAGTTCATAAGAGTCTTTTAAATCTGCTGGAGAAGGTGAATAACTGCCCAAAACAGTTAATTCTCTGTAATAAATTTCATTGTTTGCATATCCGAAATTCTGTGCTGTACTTGAAAATACGAGTATTTTCCCGCCGTCACGAACATATTTTAGAGCAGTTGCAATAGCTTTATCAGAGCCTGATGTCATAAAAATACCGTCAGCTTTTATACTTTCGCACATTTCATTTACGCAAAACGCTTCTATTCCAAGACTTTTTAAACGTTCTACCCTTAAAGATAATAAATCACAACCGATAACATTCATTCCAAAAGCTCTTAATGCCTGAGCCATTAAAATCCCGACCGAACCAAGCCCGATAACCAGAGCTGTTGAATTTTTGTTCAAAGCCGCTCTTTTTACCGCTCTTATACAACAGCCTAAAGGTTCATAAAAAGCAGCCTCGTCATTAGTAAGATTTTCGGGCTTTTTGTATGCAACATTTTTCAAATGTTCTTCTGAAACATAAACATACTCACTAAATCCTCCCGGTTTTATATTGGTTTCTTTGAAGTGTCGGCACATTGAAACATTTCCGTTTTTGCAATATTCACACTTACCGCAGGGAATATGATGTGAAGTTACAATTACATCTCCTGCCTTAAAATTCGTATCAGAGTCAATTTCTTCTATTTGTGCAACAATTTCATGCCCCAAAACAACCCCGTTTTTACTAATATGCTGATTTAATTTTACAATATCCGACCCGCATAACCCGCAGCCCAAGACTCTGACCAAAGCACCTTTTCTGCCGTCTAAAGCTTCTTTTTCTCTTTCTTTTATAACCAATATCCCGTCACTTATTTCAGCCGTTTTCATAATTTCTCCTCTTATGCGGTTATATTATCATAAATATATTCAAATAATAATATTTGTAAATAACCCCCGTTAAGTATTTATTTTTATATAAAATATATGTATAATATTCTTAAAAAAAGGATGAAAAAATTGCTTAATAATTTTGAAAGTTTTGACAATTCCGAAACCGCAACAAAAAAGGATATCGTTATACAGGAAAGAGTTGAACTTATTTCAACTCACATGTATAAGCAATTTTTGAATTATCAGCATTCGACGGTCAATATGAATGAAATTTTTTCAAGAATGATTGAATGTCTGACTATCGCATCCGAAAATATGAAACAATCGTTTTCATCAAGAGGAGTTTCTACTCAGAATATTTACCTTGAAACAGATGCCCTAAAATCTGTTGCGATACTGAATATTTTATGGAATACAATAAGCTTTACCACAAGATGTAATTTTGAACCTCAATCATTGTTTCGAGATGATTCAAGACACGTTCCCGCAAACAGAATCATGGCACTGAAAGGTAATTATAATGATATTATACAGGGTGCAAAAGACCATAATGAAGAAATAACAAAACTTTTAGAATACGAAATTGCTTCTTTGTATATTCCTCCTGACCAGACTCAAAAATGTGTTGTCAAATTCAAACATCTGGGACAGGAATTTTCGATAAATCAAACGGATGCCCCAAGAGAGGTTGTTCTAAAGGTTGTTGAAACAGTATGTTCGGATCTTATTTTCCACAAAGAGGGTTCTTTAAGAAGTTTCACCGTTTAAACAAGTCTTATTGACTTTAGCAAAAAAATTATTATTATATTAAATGTAAAGGGTATTAGTCAGGTAATGAAATTAATCAATAAATTAAAAGCGTTTGAAAACAAATATGTGTTTATAAAATGGGCTATGGGCGGAGAATACGGCAAACTTAAATATGTCGGGGACGATTATATTGAGTTTGACATAATAGATGTAGATACCATGAGTTATCAGGAAACGATATTCATAAAAGACCATCTTATACTTGAGGTTGCAGTTGGCGGCGCAGATATTTGCAGAATTGTAGCCGAAATATCTTCCCAACTGACCCAGTAAAAATTAATATACAAAATTAACCATAAAAAAAAGCCGTTTCAATGAACGGCTACCAGACTTGGGGAGGAGGTATGAAAAACTTTCGCTTTTCATATCTATATTATTTATATCGGACTTGTATCTTTTTTCTTTATAAAATACATGCAAATATCCTCCATTTAGAGGATATGTTAAGAAATGTTAATTAGCAGAAACCCGTTATTACAGGCTTTTTGAGCATGATTGTCATGTTTTTTTAACACAAAAAGCAATTTTCCAAAACGAAAATACTTTATAGAAATGTAAGGAAAAACTATTTTGGGGATAGTTTAAAAAGGGAAAAAAAGGATAGAAAGCGGGGAAATTATGGCTAACGAAATCACTTCACAAAAAATCACTATTTCATTGAACAAAGGTTTAACTCATGCATTGAGAAATCACGTTCAACAAAACAATCTGACTATGTCAGACGGCAGCATCAGTGCTAAAGAATGGGTCAATACAATGGACAAATTGGCCGAAATCAATGAAAAAAGAAAAGCAAATGGTGGACAGGCTATATTTACCGGCGGAACAGACAAATCAAAAGCAGGTTGGCATTCAAGCTTCGTAGTAAAACCAAATCAAGAAATTGAATTTACTAAAGAAGAAATGGCTGAACTTTACAATGCAATGGGCGTATCATTAGGTGCAACTCAGATTGAAAAAGTAGCGGAAGAATCTAATGATGAAGCAATTGAACCTGTTGCAAACGGACCTGTTAATTCAGAAGAAGCTCCGGTCGGTATTGAAGCAGAAAAACAACCTTTAACAAAGGCTGAAAAGAAAGCTTTGAAAGAACAGAAAAAAAGAGAAAAAGCTCATGATAAAGCAGCAATCGATGTAACTGTTCCACGCAATACAGAACACAGAGCAAAAGCTCAAAGAAAATTCACTAAAGCAAACAAAGCATTGATATCAATGGCTTACAGCACTCAAAAACCATATATCAAAGAACAGAAAAAAGTTATCAATGGGGTTGAATACACAATTAAAACAGCTAAATTCGATAACGGCGCTCAAAATAACAAATTGGACAAAGCAGCAGCTGAAGGAAGAAAATTATTATTCGGCGGAAGCAGATATGTAACAGCAATGTACGATCAAAACGGAGAAATGGTATCAATCGAAGTTAATTCAGACAGATTGAGAAAGAACGCAGCTCCGGATGTAAAATTCACTAAAGATGCAGCTTATGCAGACACTAAGAGAAAACAGGACGGCTATGAAGTAAAAATCACTGAAGGTTTTGACTTCGAAGAAACTCAAAAAGTCGTAGAAAAAATCTTCGCAAAAGAAGCTAAATAGTTAAAGACCCTGTTGTTAATAGTGAATTGATAATACATAAATAAAAGCCATATCTTGAAAAAGGTATGGCTTTTAACTTTATAAAAATTTATGATAATTATATATTATTTTACAGTAATATGCCCATTAATTACATAAATAATATTATCTCCACATGTTCATTTCATTTCTTTTGTTTGCGAGGCAAAAGAAATGAAATGAACCAAAGAAAAGAAAACTTCGCAAATAACAATATTGCCTATCGGCAATATAAGACCCTGACGGGTAATATGTGTTTTTGTCCTTTCAGGACAAAAATCTCTCAGCTGCCTAAAACAACGGCAGCCTAAAGCGTTTGGCTCTAAAATTCCGACCTTAACGAAGTGAGCAATCATTGTTTTGCGAAACAACAACAAGCCAAAATTTGTTTGAACGG
>FLNX01000479.1_pt1 | contig 21935 bp, 18 predicted proteins | sample 1140341 | NCBI WGS metagenome assembly FLNX01 (sample SAMEA3878208, study PRJEB12797) | bioreactor metagenome | biome: Moose rumen | place: Sweden | collected 2011-10
AAGCAAAGTATTTGATGGCAAAAAAGGACTTTCCTCAACTTCTACTATTTCTGCACGACTAAATCCATATAGATGGATAATTCCCACACGTCCTGCAAGAGACTCGCTCACATCTTTCATCAGTCGGAACATCTGGCTACCTGTAAGATAGTACATACCATTCGAGCGATTCTCATCGATTTTGATTTTAATATAGGGCAAAAGCTCCGGTGCATATTGAATCTCATCGATGATTACAGGAGGCTTATACTGCTGCAAAAAAAGCTCAGGGTCTGTGCGAGCAAGATTACGCAAAACTGGATAATCAAGCGTAACATAAGAAATACCGCCTTTTTCAGAGGCGAACTCTTTTACAAGCGTACTTTTTCCTGTTTGCCGTGCCCCTGTAAGAACCACCGCTGGAAAATGCTCAGAAAGATAGGTCAGATATTTCTTTGCATTTCGCTTAATGTGCATACAGGCTCCAAAAGTTATACAAATTCGGAATTATATTCCTGATTTGTATAATAATCACTTTTCAAAACATGGTCAATCTATTACAAAGTTTTCTTTCCTTCAAAAATAGAAATGTCAAAGAACATGGTCGCATTTCTGCAACCCTTATTTTTACTGCGCTATAATGAGTAATTTAGTTTAACTTCTTAATCACTCTGCACGGAACTCCACAGGCAAGAACATTCTCAGAAATGTCATGAGTTACAATAGTACCCCCCCCCACTATACAATTGTTGCCAATTTTTACAGGTTTGCAGATAAGGGAATTCATGCCAATAAAAACATTATCTCCGATTTCAACTTTGCCAAAATAAAACTTTCTGTCAGCACCATAAAAATGCGTAAGAATCGAAACATTCTGCGTTATATAGCAATGCTCACCCACGGAAATATTCTGAATCGCAAGCGGGTCAAAATAAACATTCTGCCCGATAAATGTATCTCGACCGATTTTTGCCCCACATACGACGAGCGCAAACCGCCGAATGCGTGATGTACAAAACGGATTATTCATAACGAGATGAAGCAAGATTTTTGTAAGCAGAATGCGGATTTTATTGTTCATTTTATTACCTCTTTTATTTCAGAAATAATTCTTTTTTTGAAAACTTCTGGAGCAAATTTATCAATAGCTGTATATGATTTTTTTGCAAATTCCTCGTATGTTTCAAAATCTTGCATAATGAGGCATATAGCTTTCTTAACAGAAACTAAATCATAGGGATTCACAAGAAAACCGTTTTCGCCGTCAGAAACAATTTCTTTTGGACCTCCAAAATTTGGAGCAATAGCAGGAGTAAGTGTATCGAAACTTTCGGCAATCGTAAGACCGAAAGTTTCGATGAACTTGTCTTGCAAAGACAAGTTCATCGTTATCGCCGCTTCGCGGTAAAATTCCAACAAATTTTCCTGTTTTCCGATAAGCGTAAGATTTTCAGGAAGTTTTTCATCAGAAAAATATGATTGCATTTCCTCAAGCGGAACGCTGCATAAAAGTCTAAAACGATAATCAGGAAGCATTCGAGCAAGTTCAACAAACTGATTTACACCTTTGTATTCTTTGAGCGAAGTCGGCATAAAGATGATTTTTTTGTCAAACTTGTTTCGTAAATATTTCTCAACATCATTAGGCAAATCGTGCTTTTCAATCGGATTGTAGATAACTTCACACGGCACTTTTATGTCAGATAAATTTTCGCGCACATATTCCGAAACACAAATTATTCGGTCAGCACATTTTTTCAGTATTTTTATATAAAGCCGCTTCACAAAATTGGGATTTATATATACTTCATGGACATGATAGATTATTTTTTCTCGCCTCAACTTTGCAGCTAGTGCAGCACCAAAGGGAACAACTGTATTTATGTAAATCACATCAAAGCGATGAAACAGGACAAAGAAAAACATTCTTATTTGAGAGAACAGAAACAAAAAAGCAAGAAGTGGTCTGCAATTCGTCCAGCGGTAGCCGTTATCGTAAAAACGCACGGAATCGCACGAGTTGTCAGCAAAACAAGAAAGAAAGCCGTCTGTATTTGATGTCAAAAGAGAAATTCTTGCATCTGCTTCTTTTTGAGCACAATCGACAACACTTCTCAAAACTTTCGGACTGCCCGTAAAGTTATTGAGCAAATGAACGAATAGAATTGTCTTTTCCGCCATTCTGCGCCTCCAACACGCAATAATCTATGGCGTTCTAAGACATTTCTATTTTTGGGGAAAGTAAATATTCTAAAATGCGACTGATATTATTTCCAAATCTGCTCCAAAAAGTATTTCCACGGCAAGACTTCTATTCCGTCCACGAGCCGAGGACGTTCTTCCTGACAAACAACAATATATCGGCTGAAGATATTTTCTTCTCTCAATGCCTTTAAGCCCTTGAAATGCTTCTCAGAAACGATATGTGCCGATTTTACCTCAATGGCAAGTTCTTCATCTACAAGGAAATCAACTTCTTGACCGGCAGTACTTCGCCAATAATAAAGCCTGCTTTTAGGATGTTTGTAATCAATCCAAGTTCTAAGCTCCATACAAATATAGGTTTCAAAGAATTCGCCGAATTCAGTTGTATTTTCAGCAGGAACAGGAATATTTCGCAAAGTTCTCAATACACCGACATCAAAAAAATAAAACTTTGCGGTCTCAATCGCCTTTCTTTTTTTTGTCGCTGTATACGGCTGAACCTCAAACGCCAAAAGCGTGTTTATCAGAATATCATACCAGAGTTTTACAGTCTGTCGTGGAACATTACTGTCATTTGCGATATTCGTATAGTTTATGATAGAACTGTTTGACAAGGCTGCAATCTGCAAGAACTGGGAAAACGCAGGCAAGTTGCGAGCCGCTCCCTCTGCCGCAATTTCCTCTGTCAGATACGTTCCGACATACGCTGATAAATCTTCTTCCACATCATCAGAAAGAAAATGCGGTGGCAGCATACCTCGCTCAAAAATATCTTGCAGAGTCATATTGCGCTCATCTTTCACTTCCATATAACAAAATGGATGAAAATGATATTGAGATGCCCGACCTCCTAAAAGGTTTACACCATAAGAACGAAGTTTTCTTGCGCTTGAGCCTGTCATCAAAAATCGAATATTTCGATCTTCAATGAGAAAATGTATTTCTTCCAGAAGTTCAGGGCATTTTTGGATTTCGTCAATATACACAATGCAATCACGCAAATCGCGAGCTTCAACCTCTTCTCTCAACAACGAAGGATCTGTCTGGACTCTCATTCTCAGCCTGCCATCCAGTAAATTCCACGAAAGCGCAATCTCCTCTTTCAGCTGATTCCTTATGTATGTAGACTTGCCTGTTTGACGAGGTCCCATAAGAAAAAGCGATTTCCTTTTAATCTGCGGAAGTATGTCCAAAATGCGATTGATAATCATATATACCTCATAATTATGATAATCGCCATCTTAGTTAGCATTTATCATAACAAACGCCAACTCTATTGGCAATTATAAGATATATATAGAGTGTTTTCAAGTATTTCGGGTATTTTTTACTTTTCCCTTAAAATAGAAATGTCAAAGAACAAGTTATAGTTTTATCTATCATTAAGATACAAGCATTTACTTATATCTTAATAAGTTCAATTTTTTTATAATCCGATAATAAGCTAGCCAAACATGAACAAAAAGCCGCTCTATTAAGCTTGTGTATATATCAAAATAAGCAGCATTTCTTTCTATGAATCTCAACCAATTTTCTTCCGCGGAGATTTCAGAACTTTCAAAAGACAAATCATGATCGATATCTACTTTTAATAAGTACAAGTATTTATTAGATTTTTCATAATGATAGAAAAAATCCGTATCAACACCATACAACTTCAGTTTTCCATTGAACTTATATTGATTAGTCAAATATTTTGTAGAAATAACCAATCCGCTAGTAATTCCAACCAGTTTTCTTGCAGGGAAAACTCCGTAAGGCAATTTTTTGATTTTTCTGTTTTTCCCAGGCAAAATATTTTTTCCCGGACTGTATATTTGTCCGTTTGCAGTTTTTATAATTGGCATAAACAAATTTATTAATTTATTTTCTTCGATCGCTCTGTCCAGAACATTCTCATAGTCAAGAGTATTTATTTTTGTGTCCTGATCAAAAATTGCAACATAATCAACACCAGAATATTCTGCTATTATCGTGTTATAAACCTTGGCAAGCGGAGTGTTTTCAGTATGTGAAGAATATACAATATTTCTCCCAAGCCGCTCAGAATACTTAATATTCTCGTCAAACGATGGATCAGGAGAGTTATCCCAAAAATAAAAAAAATTGTCAGAATTTGCAAACAGATTGCACTTTATAAAAGACTGAACAGTCGGAGAATCTTCTATGCACATTTTATATAGAACAACAATAAATAATTTCTTCATTTTGACCCTCTACAAAATCAAATTTTTATACACATTCAAGAAATCAAGATTTCCAAAAATCATATTTATATAAATAGCACAATATAAAAAAACAAATGCATACTTTATTAAATATAAAATTTTCCCACAATTTTTTGAAAGAATCTTAGACAAGAGTATCGTCTCGAATAAATAAGTATTCTCTGCCAAACGACTAGAAATCAAAGAAACATCGATAAAGCAAACTCTAATTAAATAGCCGTATACCACACAAAAAAAGGCAAACCGCAAAAGCAAGTTATCCTCATTTCTAATAAAAATATAAAAAAAGCCAAGATAAACACAGAGCCTTAAAAGATGAAACAAAGAAAGTGCATCAAAATCTCTTGAAGCTAAATCTAAATAGGCTCCAAGTCGTCCACCAAAAATCATTAAACTTTTCAGAATCTTAACAAATCCATTTCCAAAATAGACGAAGAAAAACGCAAAATATACAAGTAACAAAGTCAATAGAGAAAATTTGAACCGTTTATAAACAAAAAATAGCGGCAAAAACATTATCAAAGAATTATGAGTCAGAACTGAAATCAGATAGAAAAGAAAACCTGCAATTTTTTTATTCCTAAACTGTAAATATACAGACAACAAAAACCACTTCAAAGCAAGGGCATTTCGCATCTGAATCAAATCTTTGAGCAAAAAAGTAAAAGAAAGATAGCAAATTATGAACAGTATTTTTTCACGACTTTTTGAAAAGTATAAATCAGCGATGAAAACAAGCAAAATAAAATTCAGTATTCCGACAAAATGATAAAAGAATTCAAAGGGAAAACAAAAAAACTTGAATATTAAAATTCCAACATTGAATAAAATATCAGAATTATAATTGGTAAGCGTTTTAACAGTGTCGTAATAAGCTCTGTATCCTTCGTAATCTATTGTATTCTGAGTAAACCCCAACAACAGAAATGCAAAAAATAGAACTATGAAATAACTGTATTTCCTCAACGGAGTCAAGAATACATCATCAAAAAAATTGAGAACATATAGAATAAATACAGAAAAATATGTTGCAATCAAAAGCATTTATTTTTACACCCCAAATTTTTCTTCCACATATTCCTTAAAAGAGTCAAACGCCCTTTCCCAAGTAAATTGATTGATAAATTCATTTCCAGTTTTTGCAAGGCGAATTCTTTCTTCATCGTGTGAAATCAAATATGAAATAAGTTTCACATACGTTTCCACATCGCCAACATCAAAAGTTAGAGCTGTTTCGCCATCTTTTGCATAGAGTGCAAATCCACCTATATTCGTACAAACCAAAGCACAACCACAAATCATAGCTTCAGCAGGAGGCAATGCCATCCCTTCTGTTGAACTTGCTGCTATAAAAATTGCAGAATCATTATAAATTTTGTTGTGAGTTACCTTGTCCGGCTGCTGGTAATAATGAAACCAGTCTGGCAGCTCCACAGGTCGCTCTGGAATACCAAACATATTCACATATAAATCAGGGAACTGCTCTTTCACTATTTTTAATGCCTTTACCGAATCCGAAACACGTTTTATGTCATCATCACGATGATTCAAAAGACATATATGACACGGTTTTCGCTTTTCAATAGGGGCAGAAAGAGCGAAATAGGTAAAATCAAATCCGTTCGGAATCAGCTTTGCATTTTCGCCTGTACTCTGCACCTTTTCAAAAAGCCATGGTGCTATACAAATTTTATGAAGCGGCAATTTATACGAATCAAAGACTTCTTCTTCAGTTACTCCGCCCCATGCTTCAAAACCTTGTATCAGATAAAACTTTTTACAGTCTGCATTTATTTCATCTACATAAAAAGAAGTTTCTAAAGCCGTGGCACAAATTACATCAATATTTTTCAAAAATGATTTCGACACTTTCTTTGGATTAAGAGGCAAAATGATATGCTTCACGGATTTTGAAAGCGAAAACCATTTTTTTGGAGAAAATCTGCGGAGAACTTTATACAAAAAAATATAATACAAAGCTTTCAATGCGTTATAAATTTTACCTCGATGTATGTTTCCATGAGGAATACAGTAAGCAATCGCAACTTTCCAGCCAGCCTCATCAAAGCGTTTTGCGTATTCAAAAACAACTTTTGCACCACCGGTCGGCTTGAAAGCTCCATCGGGAAGAATGAAACAGATAGATTTTTTAGTATTTTTCATAGTGGAAGAGTCCTTTCAGTTTTTCCAATAGAGATAGATTCAAAAAAATCCAACCATCTTTGTATGAATTTAATTTCTGTAAATTCTTTTTCGTAAGCAACTTTATTGCTCACTCCCCATGAAGAATCTTCTGAAAGTCTACTCAATGCATTCTGAATTTGATTGTGAAAATCATTTATGTTACAAGAAGAAAAAGTTAATGTATCAGGGAAATCTTCAGCCTGATCTATATTTCCGCCAACTGCACTTAAAACCATCGGTTTTCCATAAGATGCACATTCTATTGGAAGCAAATCATAATATGCTATCCTATTCGGAATCAAAATTAAATCGACATTATTAAATACAGTTCCTATGTCCGACGTGAACCCCATGTCAATAACATTGTGCTTAAAATTATTTTTGCCCAAAGCACCGGTTCCAAAGCAAACAAATACTACACGAGCATCATTTTTGAAAGTATCAGCAACATCACAAAACAAGTCAAAACCTTTGTGCGTAACATAACGACCACAAAACGCAACAATTTTTTTGTCCTTAAATTTGCTTCGTAAATCATTGCTATTTTTTGAATCCCTTTTTATAACGCCAGATTTTAAATATATGACTTTTTTTGTAGTTATTATTTCTTTCCATTCTGAAAAATAAGAATCTGCCGAATTTTTAGATGGAAACACGATATAATCTGCACTTTCAAATAATAATTTTTCATTATCATAGTTTTCTTTATATTTCCTATCATCAAAAGTTTTGTTTTCCAGCATCCACATCATTTTTTGTTCGTCAGCCATTATCGATGGAGAATGAGGCATATAAATACAGATTTTGCCTCTTTTCTTTGCAATATTTTCATATTTTGGATTCTGATATCCTTGAAACACACATATATCAGATTTCAACAATGCAAAATATCTTCTTACAGCGATACGATTTCTATAAAGAAACCTAAATCCTTTTTGTAAAAATTCTTTCGGATAAGTAGCTTTTTTATAACGACTGCAATCTATCCCAATAAAATTTATTTTTAACTTTTCTGAGTCTCCTATCTTTTTTAGTCCTTGGAGCATATTGTAAACATAGCCCATAGGACCTCCGCCAATTTGAATATAGGGAACAAAAATCGAAACAATTTTTTTATTCTTTTTCTGCATCTTTCATTACCTTCTCAATTACATCGTCCATATCGTAATACTTATATTCCGCAAGCCGCCCACCGAAAATCACATTCTTCTCAGCATCAGCAAGCGACTTGTACTTCTGAAACAAAGCTCCGTTTTTATCATCATTCACAGGGTAAAACGGTTCCATTCCGTCCTTCCACTCAGAAGAATACTCACGGCTGATTACTGTGATATTCTTCAGGTATGCAGGATTCTCCGGCTCAAAATGTTTGTGTTCGATAATTCTCGTATATGGGACTTCTGCCTCAGTGTAATTCACGACAGCGTTGCCTTGATGATTCTGTTCCGCAAGTTTTTCTGTCTCAAAACGAACAGTACGGTATTCAAGTTTCCCGAATTTATAACCATAGAATCCATCAATTTTTCCTGTGAAGACTATTTTCTCAGCGATTTTTTCCAATTGTTCACGGTACTCAAAAAAATCGACATCAGTTTTTCTCTCGATTCCTTCAAGCAGCCCCTCAATCAATTTGTTGTAACCACCAATCGGGATTCCCTGATATGAATCGTTAAAATAGTTATTGTCAAAAGTTAAACGAACAGGCAGCCGTTTTATAATGAAAGCTGGAAGCTCAGTGCATTTTCTTCCCCATTGCTTTTCGGTGTAGCCCTTAATCAGTTTTTCGTAAATATCCCGCCCGACCAATGACAAGGCCTGCTCTTCAAGATTAGCCGGCTCACGACCGTGTAAAGCCGCAACTGCATAACGCTTTTGTTCCTCTATTTTCACAACGGCTTCAGTAGGGGTTGTAACGCCCCACATTGAATAGAACGTATTCATATTAAACGGCAGATTGTAAAGTTTTCCTTTATAGTTCGCCACAGGACAGTTCGTATAGCGATTGAACGGAACAAAAGAATTAACGAAATCCCATAGAGCTTTGTTTGACGTATGAAAAATGTGCGCTCCGTATTTGTGAACATGAATTCCTTCTACATCTTCACAATATACATTTCCGCCCAAGTGAGAACGTTTGTCTATAACAAGGCATTTTTTTCCTTTTTGTTTTGCAAGATATGCAAAAACTGAACCGTACAAGCCGGAACCAACTATCAGATAATCGTATTTCATTTTCTAAAACACTCCTTGAATAGAGAGAGACAGAAGCTATTGCGTAGCAAAATAAGCATAATTCCATAAACCAATGCACCAAAAACAACAGACAAAACAAGCTGCAAAATCATGTTAACTTCAATTTTCATCAGAAAGGAAACACAGACCATCATCGCTACACAAGCAGCGACACACTGCAAAAAATGAACGAAAATCATCTTCCATTCAAAAAATTTCCATGCAAAAGCAAGCTGAAAAATCGTAACTGAGCATTCTGCACAAAGCGTTGCTATGCCAGCTCCAAAGGCACCTTTTCGGGGAATAAGAATCATATTGAGACAGAAATTAATCACAGCACCTAAAAGCACAGATACTAATGTAATTTTTTCTTTTCCAAGAGGCATAAAAATCTGTATTCCTATAAGTCCGCTCAAAGAAATTGCTACTATAATCGGATTCATAATTTGCATCACAGGAATAGCTTGTACATATCGATAGCCGCTTAAAAGTAAAATCACAGGACGAGCAACAAGACTTAATCCAACAGCACAAGGCAGAGAAAGAAGAATTACAAATTTCAGAGCTTTCGCTGAAAGTGAAAAAAACTGCTCGTCATTATGAAGAGAAGAAAAAAATGAGAGACGCGGAAGCAGAACACTTGATGTCGCTGCAATCACAGAAAGTATAATTTTGTTGATTCTAGTGGCGGCGGTATAAAAACCAACCTGCTCATCCCCTGCAATAAAACCAAGCATTGTACTATCAAGGGCTGTATAAACACTCACGGCGACGCTCATTGCAAAAAGAGTAAAAATCGGTTTTATATGAGGATGAAAATTAATGCAAACTTTTTCTCTGAAAGAAATATATCTCCGTGCATGAAGGAAATTACAGATATTCGATCCTACCGAAGACACAACGCCGATTACAGCATATTTAAGATAATCACCCTTTGTTCGAACAAAAATAAAAAGCAAAATAAGACTTATAAATTGGAATATAATAGAACGAATCGTTATATATGAAAATTCTTCTAAAGCAGTGTAGAGCCAATCCATTCCAAGAGTAACAAAAAGAATAGTTCCGCTGCATACAATCAAAAGACTTTTATATTCAGAAAACTGTGGAACAAACAGAATCGTACACAAAAGCAGGATATATGCGATAGCTGTTGAAATGAGATTTATTGAAAGAATCTCTTTTATAAATTTCGTAAGAGCTATTTTATCATTTCTAAGTTTCGCCGCTTCACGAATACCATAAGTACTAATTCCAAGGGCCGCAATCATCGAAAAATAGCTGACTATTGAATTTGCGAAGTTAACTCTTCCAAGACCAGACGGTTGTAAAATCCTCGAAGCATAAGGAAAAGTAATCAAGGGAAAAACTAAGCCCATAGCAGTCCGAATCATATTGAGAAGGGCATTTTTTTTGAGGGATCTTTGAACATACATAAAAACTAACCTTCCACCCTCTCATATTCAATATCTTCTTCCTTCACAAACTCCCCGTCCCAGTCATACTCCACCCGGAATCCCACTCCCATCTTCTCAGCCAGGTCGGCATAATAGGCAATCACCGATTTCCTGATTTCGTCATTGCCGAGAGCAATACAATCATCTTTTATGCAATCCTGCGACAAAGCACATATATAGAGAAAGATTTTCGTGCCACTCTGCTCAATGCAGTTGTTCAGCGCGTATTCTAAAAGCAGCTCATTCACACCGTTCGGGAAAATCGTAATCTCATTTTCTGCCCAACCGTCTGCAAGGAGCTTTTCGTGCATTTGCTCCAGTTCTTTCTGACTGTAATCTTTTTTTGCCGCTCCTACCAAAAACGCGTACCGAACCACCGAATCTTCCTTTTTAAGTCGTAATTACGACCTTGTAATGTAATATACAACGTAAAAACGATTTAGTCAATGATTTTATATCGTAATTACGCTATCAATTATGTATGCAGACTTTTTCCGACAGACTTCAAGACGAAATTGACTACAAAGGTATAACGCGAAAAGAACTTTCTTATATCGCCGACGTAAAACCGCGCGCGCTTGCAATGTACCTAGGAACGCAAAAATCTATGCCGCCTGCTGATGTTGCGGTTCGGATTGCAAAAGCTCTGAATGTTTCGGTGGAATTTTTGGTTACAGGAAAAGACTCCAAGTCTCTTTCGGCGTATGCGTCTGTTTTGAATGATTTTGAGCGTCTTTCGCAAAATAATAAGGATTCGATTTCAATAATGATTCACGCATTGGCAGAATCGGATTCAAAAAAAATGCACAACTAATTTTTTACGGGCATAAAAAATCCCCCTCGTATTTGAAGGGGGATTTTCTTGACAGAAAACTATTTCATTTGAATAATTTTCTGCAATTCTTTTGTGTTGAACAGCTTTCGAATATCAAGGATAATCAAATATTGCGATTCCTGTCGAACGACACCGCTGATATACTCAGTACCGATGCCGCTTAACATCTGCGGCGGCGCCTTAATTTCGTCGCTGTTAATCGTTACAACGCGTGCAATGCGGTCAATAATAATACCAATTTTATTACCGTCGATGTTCAAAATCAAAAAGCCACCATCATATTCATTGTCTTCTTCTGTGGACTGCAATTTCTGCAAATGAAACCGTTTATGAAGATTCATAATAGGAAGAATCTCGCTACGGAGATTGACAATTCCTTCAACATAATACGGCGCATTTGGGATTGGACGCACTGCCGATGTTTTTACAATTTCTTTCACGTCCATAATATCGACGCCATATAATTCTTCACCAAGTTGAAAAGTAACCAACTGAAGCTGAGTATCGCTGCCCGCCATAAATTCTCCTCTGACAGATTTTGTGCAAAACGCACGAATTACTTATATTGCTATTCTAATGCGTTTTGCTCCATTCTTCAAGATAATTATTTTATTTTTTTCAAATAACTGTCATTCTGCGAGCAATTTTTTTGCATCAACATAACTTGCAATGCCAACGGCGACTTTTTTTGCCTCACGCATTGCAAGCACAACTGTTGCCGGCTGATGAACAATATCGCCGCCCGCAAAAACACCGTGCATACTTGTCATTCCATACGGCTTTTCTTTGGTGATAAAATACCCAGATTCATTCACCGCAATGTCAGGCGTGCCTGCCACAATTTGAGAGGCGGGGCGTGAACCGACCGCTAAAAGCACTTTATCTGCCGCAATCACTTTTTCGCCTTCTGGGGTAGAAACGCGGAAACCCGTGAGCTTTCCGTTTTCACCCTCAAAACAAACAGGCGTGTGCTGCCATAAAAATACAACGCCATCTTTTATTGCGCCGTCGTATTCCGCGCGAGCGGCTTTCATATCGTCGATGGTTTTTCGGTAGCACACGGTAACAGAGGCGGCTTTCATACGGATTGCCGTTCGCGCCGCGTCCATCGCCACATTTCCCGCACCGATGACGATAACGCGGTCGCCCTCGTCCACCGGGACTTCAGAGCGTCCAACTTTGCCGTCGTTAAAAAGCCGTACCATATGAAGCAGATAATTTGACTGCACAACGCCTTTCAAATCTTCGCCCGGCAAATTCAGCGAGCGCGCCAAAGCCGTTCCCGTGCCAATAAACACTGCATCAAATCCCTGCTCAAATAGCTGAGAAATCGTTGTATCACGTCCAACGGTCGTATTCGTAACAAAATTCACCCCAAGAGACTCAATGTTCTTGATTTCTCTCCGAACCACGTCTTTGGGCAATCGAAAATCAGGAATGCCGTAAAGCAAAATGCCGCCCGGTTCAGCCTCGCTTTCATACACCACGACATTAAATCCCTGCCGTGCCAAATCGCCCGCGACCGTCAACCCCGCAGGTCCAGAGCCAATAACAGCAACTTTTCCGCGTGTTTTCGCAGGCAATTTTTCGTGCGCCAGCTTCATATCCGCGTGAAAATCCGCAATAAAACGCTCGATTTTTCCAATACGAATAGGCGCACCCTTATTGTTCAAAATACAATGCCCTTCGCACTGCTTCTCGTGCGGACAAACGCGCCCGCAAATTGCAGGCAGATTGCTCCGCTCGGCAATAATCGAATGTGCTTCGCCAAAGTTCCCCTGAGACAACGCAAGATTGAACGCAGGAATATTATTCTCAATAGGGCACCCCGTTCTGCACTGGGGCTTTCCGCATTTTAAGCACCGACGTGCTTCCGCAATAGCTTCTTTGATTGTGTAACCAATATCTTCTTCTTCCATAATAGTGAGAAATTATATCATTTTTCTTTTGAAAATCAAATACATCTTTTTGTACAATTACTAAATATTTTTTAGTAATTGTATATTTTATTGGAAGGTGTATATTTTTGTATACTATATAAAGTGTTTTATAGCTAAATCCCAAATCGATACACAAAAAAAAGCGATTCAAAATCACTGAATCGCTTTTTTCATACATAAAAATATCTTATAAAATTTTCACGCTTGCCGTTCCGTCTGATTCGGATAAAATCTTTGCAAGAGACGGCAAAATTTCGGATAGTTCATCTTTTAGCTTCCAAGGCGGATTTATGACAACCATTCCGCTGCCAAAAAGACGCGGTAAGCTCTCATCGTTTTCATCTTGCACACACAATTCTGCACAAAGCACGCCTCGGTCGCTCCCCTCCCTTGCGCAAATTGAAAGCCGCTCTTTCAGCATTGAGATTTCGCATTTTCGATGTGCCAAAAGCGGATACCACACCGCCACAATGCCAACTCTCCATTTTTTTTTCATTGCTTCGGCAATTTCTGCCACATTTTCAAAATCTGAGGTTTCTTCATAACTGGGGTCAAGTAAAAGCAGCCCCCGTTTTGGCTCTGGCGGCGTTATCGCAAGCACTCCTTCATAGCTATTTCTGTGGTGAATCGCGATTTTTTGTGCTTTTGGGCTGCCATAGAGCGTCGGAAGTTTCATATTGTCTTTGAGTTTTTCGATTTCCTGCGGGTGAAGTTCCATTAAAGTAATGCTATCGCATTCTCTTGCACAACAGCGCATTATTTCTGGCGAGCCTGCATAACAATTTTTGTCAGCATAAGCACGGCACATATCAAAATATGTTTTAAACGGCTCTTTGTTGAGATTATCGTTCATTTGCGAAAGCAAAAGCGAAACGCCTCTTGAAAATTCCCCCGTTTTCTCATTTCGTTCGTCAGAAATGCTGTACCGTCCAGCTCCAGCGTGCGCATCAATTAAAGAATACGGCTTCGTTTTTTCATTCAAATGTGATAAAATCAGAGTCAGCGTTAAATGCTTTAAAATATCCGCGTGGTTCCCAAAATGGTATCCGTGTTGGTAGCTTAACATTGGTAAAAAATCCTATCTTCAAATTTTCGTCAATTTCGCAAAATACATTTACTGCCCTCCCCTTTTTTGAAAATTGCAATACAAAATGGGGAAATTTACACAACTTCGGCAGCAATAACAGGCTTGCTAAAATAATACCCCTGAACGCTATCACATTCAAATTCTTTGAGCTTGTCATATTGCCATTTTTCCTCCACGCCCTCAACGGTCAGCCGCATATGAAGGGAGTGGACAAGGCGCACAATGTTTTTGATAAACGTGTCTTTGCCTTCCTGCAAATAGCTGTCAATCCAGCTTTTATCGATTTTCACCGTGTCAACAGGCAAATACGTCAGATAACTCAAAGACGAATAGCCCGTGCCGAAATCGTCGAGCGTAAGACTGACCCCGATGTCTGAAAGCGCCCTGAACAATTCCTTCGCGTATTGCAAATTGCTCATAAAAAGGCTTTCGGTTACTTCGATTGAAATATATTCGGCGGCAATCTCGTTTTCATCAAGCAGCGATTTTAGATAATGGACATAGCCCGTATCGGCAATTTGCCCGCTGGAATAATTGATAGCCACTTTGTGCATTTTCCGCCCTTCTTTCTTCCATTCCGCCATTTGCTCAACGACCTTTTTGGTAACAATGCGACCAATTTGTATCATCAGCGCATTTTTTTCGGCGATTGGAATGAATACCTGCGGCGGCAAATTCAGTGTGCTCAATCGCACCAGCGCTTCGTATCCCTGCACTTCTCCCGTCGTTGCATCAATTTGCGGCTGATACATCACAGAAAATCCGTCATTATTGCAAGCATCTTCAAGCTGCAATGCCACTTCTTTTTCCTTCATAATCGAATCGCGCATATCGTTTGTGAAAAAAACAAACTTATTTTTGCCGTTCGCCTTTGCTGCATACAGCGCAACGTCCGCATTTGCAACAAGAGAATCACACGTCGCTTCCATTTTGCCATCGTAATTCATCAAACCAATGCACAATCGGATAAAAATGCGCTTGCCTTCAAACACAAACGGCGAATTCAGGATTTCACGAATGTAATACATTTTCGCATCGCCGTCGTCGATAGTCCCGCTTCGATAGATAAGCAAAAATTCATCGCCGCCCGACCGACACGCAAAAAAATCCCCGTCCAATTCCAGCGCGTGAAGCCGCGTTCCGATTTCGCGCAAAACCTCATCGCCGTAGATATGCCCAAAAAAATCGTTTATGCTCTTAAAATCGTCCACATCGAGCATCATCAGCGCAAACGGGTGCTTTTCGGCAAGCATTCGGTCAACCTCGGCTCTGGCAAGCATTCGATTCGGCAAGCTGGTAAGATAATCGTGCCCTGCGCTGAATACCAGTTCTTTTTCGGAGCGCTCCAAAGCGGTTGCATACCGCCGAGCGTCCATATACGAAGTAATCACGATGATAAACAATATTCCCAAGAAAAAGAAAATACAGATTGACGGAAAAATGATTATCTTGTATTGCTCAAAATAGGATTTTGGTTTATTTACCAAAATTGAACCTTTAGGGAGTTTTGAGCGAGAAACATTGAATTTTTTGAGCAGCGCATAATCAAAATAAAAATCAGCTTTTATGTCTTTGTAAACTTCGACATCTTGTATTTTCACTTTGCCGTCAAACACATCGCACAAAAGCTGAGCGGCAACCCGCCCCGTTTCAACATAATCGATAATTTTTCCGCCGAAAGGACCATTGCCCACAGACATAATTTGCTTGGTAAAAATCGGAACAGTTGCATTTTTGCCCACAAATTCAGCGCAACTCGAAAGCGTGTAAATATTGCCGTCAGCATCGTCAAAAAATCCCAAAAACAAAATGATACTATCGCCAGAAACAGACTGAATCGCGTCCTCAAGCGCCTTTTTAGAAAAGCGAGATGAAACAATCATATCAAACTGATAATCGGGAAACTTTGCACTGATTTCATTTAATTGCTTTTGATTGCCAATGCCCGTCGGCGTATCGTCTGCGATTGCAACAATGCGTTTTGTCTTCGGGAAAATCTTTGCCGCCTGCAAAATCGTATCTTCAATATAAATGCGCTCGATTGAGCCTGTGACATACGGATTTTGTGCAACCCGCTCAGCGTTATCAGGATTATCAATTCCAAAAAAAATAACAGGAGTTTCAGGAAATAACTCTTTGCCGTATGTTTCAAAAAAATTCAAGGCAGCATCATCGCCGAGCAAAACGCCGTCATAGCGCGAATGAAAATTCTTGATTTTATAGCGAAATAACTGGTAAAAATTTTCGATATGCTCATCAGAACTATAGACTTTTGTGTCCATAAATTCTTCGCTCAAAGTGATATTTCGAGTGCCAAAAACCTCTTTTATGCCCTTGAGCTGGTCTGCCGTTGATTCAAAAAACTGCGTATAGGAACTCAAAAAAAGCACATTTTTCAGCTCTTCATCTATATTTTTCACATATTGCCTCTGCGACTTTTTGAGTGAAAAATATCCTGAAAAGAGCCACGCAATGCCCATTGCGATGCCTATAATAGAAATCCAAATCGAAAATCTATGCAATAATTTTTTTATGAGCATCTTTAAAATCTCCCGTCATGCAATGACTCACACACCACTTCCCCCGTAATCGGGCGGCTGAAAAAATATCCTTGAATACTGTCGCACTGAAACTTTTTAAGCCTGTCGTATTGCCATTGCTGCTCCACCCCTTCTGCAGTCAGTTTCATTCCCAGCGAGTGAACCAAAGAAATGATATTTTCTATAAAATCATCTTTTCCGTCAATTAAATAGGTGTCAGTCATCGTTTTATCAATTTTCACCGTGTCAACTGGCAAATACGTCAAATAACTAAGCGATGAAAATCCCGTGCCAAAATCGTCCAAAGCCAATTTTACGCCGATTTGCGAAAAATTGTTGAACAAACTCATTGCCTGCCGTGTATTTTTCATACACAGGCTTTCTGTGATTTCAATTTTTATTAACTGCGGATTTATTTCGTTTTCTATCAATAAATTATGCAAATACTGCACATATTCCGCATCGCCCATTTGCCCGCTCGAATAGTTAATTGATACCGTATACAGCGGCAATTTTTCATCGCGCCACTGCACAATTTGCTGAATGACCTTTTTCGTTACAATGCGCCCGATTTTCCCGATAAACCCATTTTTTTCCGCCACAGGAATAAAATCCGCCGGCGAAATATACGAATCCTTGAGGCGAACGAGCGCTTCATACCCGTGGATTTGCCCTGTCTGCGCATTCATTTGCGGCTGATACAGCACGGTAAAACCGTCGTTCTGGCAAGCATCTTCCACGATTTCGGCGAGTTTTTTTTGCTTTTTTATCTCGTCGTTCATTATCGCATTAAAAAACGAAATCATATTTCTTCCGTTATTTTTTGCATAATACAGCGCAAAATCCGCAAAAGCCACCATATCATCATCTTCTTCAAGTAAATTCGCAGTCGTCGCCACCCCAATACTCGAATGAATAATAATGCGCTTATTATCCGTAACAAATTCGCCGTCAAGAGCCTGCTTAAACTTTTCGACTTCAGAATCTTCGCCTGTCAGAATTCCGTTTTTGTAGATTGCCAAAAACTCATCGCCGCCGAAACGCGAAACAAAATAATCGCCGCTTTGCGCAATTCCCTGCAATCTGCGGGCAACTTCTTTCAAAACTTCGTCGCCGCAGGTGTGCGAAAAAAAGTCGTTTATGCTCTTAAAATTATCAATATCAATCAACAAAAGCGAAATCTCTTTTTTCTCTTTTATCAGATTTTGGAGCGTTGAATGTGCATAATGCCTGTTCGCAAGCCCCGTCAAAAAATCGTGCCGCGCAGAATGAAGCAACTGTAAGCGCGATTTCTGCAATTTATACGCATACGATTTTTTGTCATTGTACGCAATGCCGGATACCGCAAGAATGATAGCCAGCGACACCAAAATACAAATAATCGGCAAAAGCGATTTTTTGTATGTCTTCCAATATGACTCAGAGCGATTTAAAAACAGAGAATCAGCAGGAAGATTTTGCATATTGATATTAAATTTTTTTACCGTATCGTAATTAAAACAAAATTTTGAGTGTGCCGCAAATGTTACCGGAATATCTTTCGGTTTTTCGCCCGAAATCACGCGCTTCGTCGTCGCTGCAACTTGCCTGCCCATTTTATAAAAATCCGAAATCGCGCCGCCCAAAAAGCCATTTTTCACCCATTCATCTTGAATACAAAAGATAGGCATTTTTACATTCTTCATTATAAAATCTGAAATAAATGCCCGCTCATAATGCACGTTATTCGGACCCCAAGAAGCATCTAAAAAAAGAATAATATCGTCGCTGTCACAATTCCGCAATTCTTCGCCTAATTTTTCAAGCGAAAGCGTTGACGTATTTAGACCTCTGAACAAAAACGACGGAAAATCTTTTTTCAATGCAAAAAACTGCTGAACATCTCCCCTACTTGCAAAAGCGTCGTCATAAATTGCCACAATACTTTTTGCATTCGGATACAATTTTATAGCAAGGTCAAGCGTTTCATTCATTGAATGATGCAGCACTTCGCCCGTTATCAGCGGATTTTCGTGCGCTTTCAGTGCAAATTCTTCATTTCGCACGGCAAAAAACACCATCGGAATGCCTGCAAAAAGCTCGTCTTGATATTTCAGCGCAAAATTTAACGCCTCATCGCCGCCAAGCATTATAGCCAGATACGGTTCGTGGTGAGACAATTTATATTTGAGCATTTTATAAAACAAATCATAATTTTCTTCCTTATTATACCGACGCGCATCCATAAATTCCGTATCATTTAAAATCACGTCATTTTTATCAAAAAACGCAGACAGCATACCCTGCAAAACAGAATTTGTCGGATAATAAGCCGCACTGTACGAAGCAAGAAAAAGCACCCGTTTTTTCACAGACTTCGAAAAATCAAAATCTTTCTTTGTTCTTTGAGATACATTTATAATTTCAAAACAGAGTGCCATAATTCCAAAGCAGATACCAAAAATAGAGAGCACTATAAACGTAAGGTTGAATAATTTTTTCTTTTTTATCATACCACTCCCTTGCACAAAAAAGTCATTATAATAATTATAATGCAGAAATCTCCATTTTTAAATTTTTTTATAAAGATTTTTCCATTTCTTACCGATGCTTCATTATTTGTTTTAGTAGACAGAATTAAAGTAAATATTATGAGAAATAAAGTAATAGTAATAAGAGATTGTTTTTTTAAGAATTTGTGATAAACTTAAAAGTTGTATGGCAGAATTAACTATCATTCAACAAGAAATATACAAAGTGCTGGATAAATGGAGCGAAAAGGCGATTTTCACCGAAAGCGCGCTCGCCAAGCAAATCAGAGTAAACACAAAGATACAAGGCAAAAACAAAGCAGGCTTATCGTTTCGCGATGTGGAGGCGGCGATTTTTGCGCTTGACAATGATACGGGGAACGGGGAAAAGAAATTCTCTCTCCACGCAAACTCGGCGAACGATTTACTCATCAAAAAAAGCGGCGAAGCAAAAGGACTTGACGAGGAAGCGCGAAAACGGCGGCAATCAAGCGAAAAATCGATGAGCATTTTAACAGCGGCGGATTTTATGCGCACAGAGGGCAAAAAAATGCACCGAAAAGACGCAATTCGCGCGCGGGAAAATCGCAGGGCAAAGCGAGAGGCTATCAATATTTATTCCAATTTCGACGAGGAACACTGAACATGGCTGACGAGGAAGAAAATACAAAAAACACAGAAAATGCGTATGAAAGCGCAAAGGCGAAGTTTGCCGCAGAGAGCGACAAGATGATTTCGTTTATCGACGATTACATCACGGGCGAAAAATATCTCGACACGCTCGCGCTTCTGCTGATTTACGCAGGCAAAGAAAAGGCGCAGGCGATTTTGGCGAACACGTCGGACGAAATCGCGCAGAAGCTCAAAGACAAACTCACTGCGATTGCGCTCAAAGGCGACGGCATAAAACGCGACAGCCCCGAAGTGATTTCTGCGGTCGGCACGGTTATGCGAAAAGAGGGATTTTTCGGCGCGCACTCTGTCGATTCGCTTATGGAAAACCTCTCGACGACGGAACAAAAAGAGCTCAGATTGCACATCGACGAATTATTTGAAATAAATCCGCTGTTGGCGATGAACGCGGAGCAAAATCTGTTCTACTTTGAAGACATCGTTATGCTCGACGACCGCAGCATTCAGAAAATACTTCGTGAAGTCGATACGCAGCAACTGGCGATGGCTCTCAAGGGAACGGACGAGGAAGTGCAAGTCAAGATTTTCCGCAATATGAGCCGCCGCGCCGCAGCAATGCTCAAGGAAGATATGGAGTTTATGGGACCTGTGCGCGTTCGCGACGTGGACGAGGCGCAGAGCGAAATCGTGAGAATCGTGCGTGAGCTGGAGAAAAACGGCGAAATCGTTATCCCGCGCGATGACGGCGAGGAGATGGTATGAGCAAAGCGAAATCGGAAAAAGACAAGAAGAAAATCGATTTTTTCTATCGCGGCATCGGAGAATATCCTTATAGGCTCGAAACTTCGCCTGTATTCACGCACGACAACGAGGCGCAAGGGCATAATATTGTGCGCGTTGTGCTGGAAAATAAGTACATTGCCGAAAATATGTATTTTTGTGAGACGAGCAAGCAATGGGAAAAATACTATCTTTTTCGCAATGGGTATTTAGAAACGCGCCATTACGACGATAATCCGCTGTATCTTGAATATGTTGAAGCAAGCGACTTCCCTGCCCTGCCCGACGCGATAAAAAGAGACAAAAACGCGCGATACATCGAGGATTACACGGCGGAGCAAATCGCGCAATATCTTCGCTACCGAAAAGACACGGCGCGCGCAGAGACGGCAAGGGAAAACGAACTTGACGCGAACAAAATCCCGAAAAATATCTTCGCCTACGAAATCACGACCGACACGAAAAATCTTTTTGTGTCGATAAAGGCGCGCTCGTTTGTCGCGGTGAAAATGCCTGTGGAAACGCAGACGTGCGGCGGCGAGGAGAGCGCACAACTCATCTTTGATATGAAGACGGGCGAGGTGAAAAGAGAGGGCAAGCCGTTCGATATGCCGATTGAGGTTGCTCAATTTGCGCTTGAAAAACTGTTAGAAGTCGCAAAGTGTTTTACGGGCGTGAATATCAAAATTGACAAAAAAGAAAGAAACGCCGTCGACATCATCAAAGTGATGAACGATTTAACTGCGTTGCCGTTTGAATACAAGCTCGTCAGCGTTCTAAAAGAAAAATATGTTGAAAACCTGCATTTTGAGATTGACCGGGCGAACAGCAAAATCTACAACGATTTTTGCAAGAAAGCGAAAATCCGTAATTACCGCATGCTCAAGAAAGCGTACGAAGCGCGTCCAGAGGCTTTGTTGACATATTTGCGCGTGAAAAGCTGCGGCTTTCGCGACGTGAATATTTTTAACCGCATTTTCGCCGAAAAAAATCTTTTTACGCTCTTCGACAAGTATTGCCGCACAGAAAACCTCACTTCCCTCGTTTTCTTTTGCAAGAAATGTATAGAAGCGCGCGGCGAGCTAAGCACAATACATATTCTTTCAAAGGTCAATCAAGCCGACTTCTCTCGAGCGTTTGACGACGCTTTGCGTATGTTTCACCGCTATTTTCGCTATGTGCCAACCGATTTGCGCGGCGAGATTTATCACGAGGGCTTTACGGAGGCGAACCACAACGCGCTTTCTGAGATTAGCTACAAGTGCGAAAACAAAAATTGCAAATTCAGCTACACGGCGGCGCAAAAAAATCTCGAAGACGACATC
>FLNX01003429.1_pt1 | contig 21914 bp, 21 predicted proteins | sample 1140341 | NCBI WGS metagenome assembly FLNX01 (sample SAMEA3878208, study PRJEB12797) | bioreactor metagenome | biome: Moose rumen | place: Sweden | collected 2011-10
TTTCTAATGTTTGAATAACTGCTTCATATTGTTTCATAGATTTTCCCTGCGTTAGGCTATGGAGCACCGCCGTAGGCGTTCCGAAACGGAGTGAAGGAATGAGCGTGAGCGAAGTGCGGAACAAGCCCTGAGATTTTCTTCATCACACAAAAGGGGATTTTTTGCATTATTGAAAGGAACATTGAATAAGCCTTTTGAATTTACACGATACAAACCATTGAAACATGTTTTATTTAAGAAAATAAAAAGTGCAGCCTTTTCAAGATTTTCTGCTTCATTTTCATTTACTTTAAGGTCATTATAACGCTGTCGATTTTCGTAGAAGTATTCTTTGTTTGCCTCTAATGTATGTGATTTATAAATTGTTTGTAGTTCAAAAAGTTGATTAATCATACCATCACAATTATTCTTAATTTGTGAGTATGTATTAATCAATTCTTTATTAATATCATTAATCAGAACAGTTTCTGGATGATTTGTGCTTAAAATATCAAAAAGTACCGCACCACCGCCAACAAATGGCTCGCAATACTTTTCTATTTTTGAGGGATATTTTTCTCTGATTTCATCTAGTAATTGGCTTTTCCCACCAACCCATTTAACAAACGGTTTTGCCAACATAACATATAAATTATACTACTTTTTAACAAAAATTTCTATAATCTTTTCTCAACTACCGTCCCTGTGCGGGCGTAGGCATAACAGGACGCTTAAAAAACACCATATCTCTCCACGAGTCATTTTTCAGAGCCTCCCTTACGCTTTCCAATCCAACATCGCTGTATTGCAACTGTTCTGAATCGGGAATCTGCACAAGCACGGCATTTATCTCGTCAAAATATTCTTCAGAAAATGAGTTCAATTTCTGTTGCAATACAGTCAATGAAATATTTCCACCTCAGCACCTTTTGGACATATCGAAAAACTGAAGTTTTTTCGAAGTTCTCTTTTATCATACCTTGTTTCGCCACACCTTGCTACAGCCACTAGTCCTGACCCCACAGCATTTCGAAGGACAGCCTTCCATATAAAACAGGAAATCGAAACGGGGGCATAGAGTCTTTGAACGGACTAAAAGTCCTTTACGGCAACGGCGTACAACTCTAAAACATAGGCATCTCCAGTACCCATATAGGAACCACTATTACCGGCACTGCTATCAGGATCTCCCAGAAAAAAACACTGTCCACTAGTTCCACTCATCGTAGATGAAGCAAAATGCCCGGATGTAGGGCGAACGATTCCCAACTCAGAAAATTTACTGAGCACAACAGGATGCTCCGCCATTGTAGGAAATCTACAGCCAGCCTCCTCTACCTGCACCCGTAATGCTCCGTATGTAGAATTTGATCCACCTATCAAGTAGGTGCCACCCGGCAGTTTCATCAGTGCCAGCCTACCACCGCCGCTTGCACTGATTACCACACCGACAGCTGATGCAACACTTATGCTGTCGCCAGACTGACATGCATAGCCGTTTGAAAGGAGTACGTCTGTTACGCCAGCCTCACTGACTGGAAAGCCCTGATTTCGAAGGACGAACGATACCGTTGTATCCACGCCTGGTTTTATTTCGGAAATCGCCTTACCGTTATAGACATACGATTTGCCCGACAGATATTTTGCTTCGAGTACAAAAGTCCAGCTGCCGCAGTCAAGTTCTATGACAGTTCCTGCCAAGTCATCGTACTCATCCCATGTTTTGAGAACCGTTTCAGAACCGCTGCCGCGTTTGCCAGTCAAGACAAAATTTTTCAAATCAGATTTTCCAACAGCTTTGGAACCTGCCAGCACGATGCGTCCTGTATCGGATGCAGCATCAGAAGTCGTACCCCCCCCAGCACAAGAAAGATAAAAAACAGGACAAATAAAAGCAATTATAATGGAAGCAAAAAGAAATGATTTTTTCATGTGAACCTCCGATTTTCAGCAGGTGCTATCAGATTCAAACGCATCTGTAGTCTCAAAACGCTCAGAAGTTCATTATACAGAGACCTATCCATTTTCATAATACCATGGGTTCGCTCACGTGTCAAATTGTTTTTTCGTGCGTTCTCTAGGCCTTCAACACCCCTTTTCCGCATCCAGATTTGAATGAAACGCAGGAGCAGAAAAGCCTCTCGTTATGCCCCCCAAACACATTCTGTTACATTACAATGAATTAGCACAGATACAAAACGACATTTGACATGAAACAGGCACAAAAAGCACGTTTTTTGCATTCAAAAATGGAAAAATCAGGCAGTAAAACCGATATACAGGCAGGGCTTTTTGGTTCAAAATCTTTTTCTACCAGCAAAAAAAATTTTTCCGCCAGAAAAAAAAATTTATCTGCCAGAAAAAAAAATTTATCCGCCAGAAAAAATTTTTTTTCTGGCGGAAAAAAACTGCTTTTTGCCATCAAGTTTAATCTACAATCGCCCTTCACTTTTCGACTTTTCCAGCCTAGAGCGTGCTCGATGAGCTTACTCCAGGAGCGAGCTCACCGAGCTTGGACATTCTGTTACTCCTTGTTGCGCCATTCCCTCGGCGACATGCCCGTAACTTTTTTAAAGATAAAACTAAAGTAATGAGGATCATTGAAGCCCACTTCGTAGGCAATGTCCGCACTCTTCATGTCCGAGTTTTTCAAGAGTTTTTTCGCCTGCTCCACGCGGACACCGGTCAAATACTCAATGAACGTAACGCCGCAGTCCTGCGAAAAAATCGTGCTGAAATGGTTCGGACTAAAATGCACGGCTTCGGCAGTCATCCTCAGGCAGATGTCAGGGTTTGCATAGTTTTCTTCTATATATTTCTTTGCACGCAAAATAATGTCCGCATACCTTCCCTGCACGCGGGAATTCCTGAATGCAATCAGCATGGAAAGCACCCGTTTTATTTCCGCAATGAACACGTCCTGATTTTGAACGGCATTGTCCACAAAAGAATGGGACAATATTTCGGGCATGACAACTTTTACGTCCCCGCCCAAGTCCTCTATCACTTTCGACACCGCCATGATGACATCCACCAGCAGGTACGAAGCAATGATTGAAAAATGCTCGGTGTTTTCGCCCAGCAGGGCAATGTATTCCGTTATAATCTGGTCAATTTCGCTTTCGTCGGCATAGTTCAGGCGGTCAACAAGCGGATCGTTTTCCTGCAAGACAATCGGAGAATCCTCTTTTTTGGAAATGTCATTGGCACTGATGACTTTGTTCTTGTCCACAAAATTGGTCTGCTTCAAGATGTCCGAAGCCTGAATGAACGACTTTGTAATGTTTGCAGTATGCTCCACTGCAGAGCCGATTGCCGTCACTACAGTCGTATCGTTTGCCTTGGAAACCTCGTGCTTTAGGGAATCGGCAATGGCAAATGCATCTTCTTCGCACACTTCTTTTTCGCTGCCTTTTATGATGGCAACAAAAGTATTTGGAGAAATGAAAAAGCCAATGATGTCGCTTCGGTCATTTGCAAACGACATGACATAGGATTTTGCCGCAATCAAAAGATTGACATCCCCATTCTTTGGATGAATCTCGCTCACGCTGACAATGTAATAGTGTGAAATCAGGTTAATGTTGAATGCAGAAGCCTTTTGGATTGCCGTGCTGGAATCGAGCACGCCAAGGACAAGGTCGCTCAGCATCTTTTCCCGTGCAAGGACATTGCTCGACTCCAGTTCGCTTTTCAGGCGGCTAATGTCCGAAAATTCCTGCTTCTGCTTGTCCAGCGACACTGCAATTTTTTCAAGGCTGCCCATTACGTCTTCAAGCGTAAAGGGCTTTAAAAGATATTCTTCAACACCTATGGAGATTGCCTTTTTGGCATAGTCAAACTCATCATGACCGGACAATATGATTATGCGTATCCACGGCTGCAGCTTCTTTACGTTCCGTGCCAGTTCAAGACCGTCCATGAACGGCATGCGAATGTCCGTAATCAAAATGTCAGGCTTTATGTCCTGAATCATGGAAAGGGCAATTTCCCCGTCTCCTGCCTCACCGGCAAAGGTAAATGCAGAATGCTCCCAGTCAATCTTGCTGCGGAGTCCTTCGCGCACAATCATCTCATCGTCTACTATAAAAACGCTATACATCATCCACCTCTGAAACAGTCACATTCACAGGAACGGTAAACGAAATGCGCGTTCCCCTTCCATACTCGCTTTCTATGAACAGCGAAACTTTTTTATCATAATACAGCTCAAGCCTCTTGTGAACATTATACAGACCGTACACGGAATGCAAGTCTTCCGTATCAGTCTTTTTGTGCAGTTCATCCCATACTTCGGCAAGACGGTCGGGAGTAAAGCCGATTCCGTCATCGCTGACGGCAAAGTAGATGCCGCCATTACGCATTCCGAAAGCATCGGTCAGCCGCGCTTCTACGCGAATCTTGCCCCGCCCGCGCTTGTTCTTGATGCCGTGATAGATGGCATTTTCTACGAGCGGCTGCAGGAGCAGCTTTAGCATGGGCGTTGCTCCAATGCCATCGTCTGCTTCTATGCTGTACGAAAGAATGTTTGCATAGCGGATTTTCTGGATGGTCAGATAGCTTTTTACGTGTTCAAGCTCCTGTTCCACCGTAATCCAGTCATGTCCCTTGCTGAGCGAAATGCGGAAAAACTGGGAGAATGCCTTGGTAATTTCAATGACTTCCTCCGTTTCTTCGGATTCGGCAAGCCAGATTATCGTATCAAACGTGTTGTACAGAAAGTGAGGGGTAATCTGAGCCTGAAGCGTGCGCATTTCTGCCTTCTGCAAGTTTTTCTGCTCTTCGATGTTTTCATTAATGAGTTGCTGAATGCGGAATGCCATGACGTTCAGGTTTGCCGCAAGGTGGTCAAGTTCAATGACATTCGGACGTTCCACGCGTGCAGACAAATCTCCCTTTGCAATCCGCGAAGAATGCATTTCCATGTCACTGATGGGTTTTCGGATGATGCTGTACAGGGCGGTGGACGCATACACGGCAATGACCAGCGTCAGCACCGAAACCACAATCTGGATGACGGAAAGCCACAGCGATGCCAGATGTATCTTTGTGTTTACAAGGGATGCACTCTTGATTTCTTCCATAATCAGATCCTGCAGTATGTCATCAAGCAGCGATGAAACGCTGCGTATCTGTTCCATGACATCCTGATTGTCCGCTACGGGAGCATTGTCATTTATTTGCGTTTCCAGCAGGCTGACATATTTTTCAAGCGTCTTTTCCGTACGGGCGGCAACGCTCAAAAGCTCCGTGCCCGAACCTGTCTTTGCCGAGGACTTTTGCATTTCCGCAATGCCGACGCGAACTTCGCGCAGCATGGCATACTGGCGGCCTTCGTTGAAGGGAATCAACCCGGCAACAATGTCCCATATTTCGTCTTGAATTTCCACTTTTGCAATGTAGCGCAGCTGGTTTGCAAGGCTGGCATTTGCAATAATCCTGTCATAGCGCGATGTGTGCAGCCTGAACGTAATGATGGAATACACCGCAGGTATCGTCATAAAGCAGATGATGACGATGTACGATGCAAAAATATTTACACGTATGCTTGAAGGTTTCTTTCTCATGTGTATCAGTATCCCCGCGGTGCAATGTCACTTAAATCGTCAAACTCAGAAAAAACGCGCTCGGCAACGTGGGTGCTTCGAGGAATATGTTCATGAGCAGCGACTTTCTTTACAAGGGACATGACCTGCATGCCAAGATCCGGATTGCATTCCAGCACGCAGTTGATTTCGCCTGCAATAAGCCTGTCCATTGCCTCTTGCTGGGCATCGAACGTTACGACCGTTATGTCGGAGCCTGTCTTTATGCCGTGTTCGTTCAGCACTTCAAGAAAGCCCAGCGTCATGCCGTCGTTTGCAGAAAGGATGACGTCTACTGCATTACCGTCAATGGCAAGTCGATTGCCATTCTGTTCCAGAATGTTCCGTGCAATTTCCTTTCCGCGAGAGCGCATAAAGTCTCCGCTTTCGCTGTAGACAATGGAAAAACGCGTGTCACTGTCAATGATTTCGTGAAAGCCCTTCATCCTGTCATCGGATGCAGAAGAACCGTCAGTGCCGCGAATTTCAAGAATGCGTATCAGGCGATTGACATCAGCGTATTTTTTTTGCAAAAATTTTGCGGCATTGCGCCCTTCTTCGGCACTGTCCGTTCCTATGTACCCGGCATACAGAGACTCGTCTTCGGTGACAATTTTCCTGTCGCAGATTATCACCGGGATGCCGGCATCCTTTGCATCTTTGAGCACAAGATCCCATCCGTCCTGCACGATGGGCACAAACACGATGACATCCACCTGATACATGATGAACGAGCGGATTGCCTTTATCTGGTTTTCCTGCTTCTGCTCGGCATTGGAAAACAGCAGCTGAATGCCTTCCCTGTCTGCAGCAGACTGTATTGACTTTGAATTGAAAATGCGCCATGCACTTTCTGCGCCAATCTGGGAAAAACCTACGATGAGCTTGTCGTGAGCAGCATCGGGTTCAATGTGTTCTTTGGGTGCAGGCTTTGTACATCCTGCCAATACTCCGGCAATTAAAACTGCCGCGGCAAGCACAGCTGTCCCGACAAAACGTAACCTCGATTTATTTTTGCACATGCATAAAGTATACCCCATAATAAAAAAGCCGAAAAGGGGAATCTTGAAATCTCCCTTTTCGGCGGAGAAAAAAACGGAACAGGATTAGGAATCCTTCAGGATGTCCTATTTTTTGTTTTTATTCTTTGACATGATGATAACGCTCTGAAGCACTATAAAGAAGCAAAGAATAACAGAAAGAACAATCTTATTCCACCATGAAGACAAAGTACCCTGGCAGCGTATCAATGTCTCAATAGTTGCTTTTATCAAAACGCCGAATATCGTTCCAATGACGGAACCGACACCACCTGTCAGCATGGTACCACCGATAACGGCAGAAGATATGGCTTCCATTTCAAAACCACGGGCCTGTTCAACAAAGCCTGCCGTTGTGTTCAAGCAGAATACAACGCCTGCAAGCGAAGCAAGGAAGCCTTCTAGCATGTAGGCAATGAACTTTGTCTTTTTGACGTTGATTCCCATCAAAAGGGCAGACTGTTCGTTGCCACCAATGGCATACAGGTTGCGTCCAAATCGCGTGTACTTAAGGATGTACCACATGATGAATACGGTTGCAATTGCAATCAGTACGCTCGGATGGATGAACGGGGCAATGAGGTCGCCGCGCCTGTTGTGATAGCCAAGGAATGCAGGAAGATTTATGTCCACCTTTGCAAAGGCAAGGAACGATTCTCCCTTGGTAATGGCAATCTGCTCAGAGCTGATGATGGCGGTAATGCCACGGCAGCCGAACAAACCGGCAAGCGTAATGATGAACGGCTGAAGTTCCATGTAGGAAATGAGCCATCCTTGGAATGCTCCGAACACTATGCCAAAGACCAATACTATCAGCACGGACGTAAGAACGCTCACTCCCATGCGCTCCATGCCATACGAAAGAATCATGCAGACAAGTCCTATGACAGAACCGACGGAGATGTCTATGCCGCCCGTAATCATGACCATGGTCATGCCCGAAGCTGCAATCAGAAGACCGGCATTGTCAATGAGCATGTTCAAAAATATCTGGGTGCGGCCGAAACCGACATCATGGTAAATGACGATGCCCAGTATATACATTACAATAAACAAACATATAGTTACGAACAGCAGAAAGTTGCTGCTGTCAAGCTTCTTTCTTTTGCTTGCAAGTGCCAACAATGTATTGCTCATTTTGCTTCTCCTATAGTTTTAGCATTCTGTTTGCGCAGTTTCATTTCTGCCCGCCATTTCTTAAAGACAGGAGACTGCAACAGAACAATAAGAATAACGACTACAGCCTTATAAACAGGCAGCTGGTCAGCAGATACACCTACCGCATACAAACTTGTCGTAAGACACTGAATGGTAATGGCACCAATGATTGAGCCTGCCATGTTGAACTTGCCGCCGCCAAGACTGTTTCCGCCCAATGCAACTGCAAGGATAGCATCCATTTCCAGGTTCAAGCCAATGTTGTTTGCATCACTTGAATAGATGCGGCTCGAAGCAATGAGGCCTGCAACACCAGAGCTGAGTCCGCAGAACAGATAGCAAAAGAACATAACCAGCACTGAGTTGATTCCCACAAGGCGACCAGCCTTCGGGTTGATTCCTACGGTCTGGATGTACGTAGAAAATGCAGTCTTCTTAAGGAACAGCTGGGTAAGAATCACAAACAGGATTGCAATGAAGATTGGTGTTGGAACAACAACTCCAGGGAAGAATCCTCCAATCCATTTGAATGACTCCATGCGAACATACAGGATGACACCGGTTGCTGTTTCCGTAGAACTTATCAACTGTGCAATTCCGCGACCTGCAGTGTACAGAATCAAGGTTGCAACCATTGGCTGAATGTTGAACCGTGCAACAAGCAGACCGTTGAACGCACCACAGGCAAGTCCACCCAAAAGACCAAAGAAAATGGCAAGCGGCAGAGCCATTGCATATCCGTCATAGCTGCTGCCCAACAGGCGGACGATGATTGCTCCCGACACAGCCATGACAGCACCAACGGAAATATCGGTACCACGAGAAGAAGCAACGACCAGCGTCATGCCTACCGCAAGGATGATGAGTTCGCTGGAACGGTTCAATACATCAATGATGAATCCATACAGAACGCCATTATTAATGGAAATCTTAAAGAAGTCCGGTGTAATGATGACGTTGACAATGAACATCAGTAAAAGTGCCAGTATTGGAAACAGCAGCTGGCTTTTCTTTATTTTTCCTACAACAGAAACAAAATCGTTTTTACCTGCCATTACTGGTTACCTCCTGCAATTGCCTTCATGACATCTTCCTGTGTAAGCCCTTCGTTTTTAAGCTCACCAACCTTTGCACCGTCACGAAGAACGCAAAGCTTGTTTACGGTACGGAGCATTTCTTCAATTTCAGAACTGATGAATACAACCGTCATGCCCTCTTCGGCAAGCTTGATTACCAGCTTCTGAATTTCAGTTTTCGTTCCGACATCAATACCTCTGGTAGGTTCATCAAGGATAAGGAAGTCAGGATGAGTTACAAGCCATCGGCCAATAATGACTTTCTGCTGGTTTCCACCCGAAAGCTGCTTGATGAGCGTTTCTGACGATGGCGTTTTTATATTCAAAGCCTTGATGTATTTGTTTGTCAGTTCAAGTTGCTTTGCCATTGGCAAAAGCTTAAAGACACCCGTCTTTGCCTGCAAGGCAATCATCATGTTTTCGCGAATGGTCAAATCGGCAATGATGCTTTCTGCCTTGCGGTCTTCGGGAAGGTACGCCATGCCCTGCTTTATTGAATCGATTGGGGCCTTTGCCTTTAGCTCCTGCCCCTTAAAGAACAGCTGTCCACCATCAGGCTTGTCGGCCCCGTAAATGGCACGCACCATTTCAGAACGACCCGATCCCAAGAGCCCCGTCAAGCCGACAACTTCGCCTTTCTTTATGGTTACGTCGAATGGCTTGATTGTACCGTCATGAGTCAGTGCGACAGCCTTGATTATCTCAGGCACATCATCATTGTCGCTGATTTTATTATTGTTGTGCAAGGAATCAAGTTCCTTGACTTCGTGTCCAAGCATTGCCTGAACCAGTTTCAGGCGAGGAAGCTCACTCACCGTATGCTGGCCTTCAAGCTCTCCATTGCGGAGAACAGTAATCTTGTCGCATACTGCATATACCTGCTCAAGAAAGTGAGTGACAAATATGATTCCCTTGCCGTCAGCTTTCAGCTGGTTCATTACATGAAAGAGGTTTTCTACTTCATGGTCATCAAGGGAAGAAGTCGGTTCGTCGAGAATAAGAACCTTGCAGTCAAAATTAACAGCACGTGCAATGGCAACCATCTGCTGTATGGCTACGGAATATTCACCAAGGGCACGGGTTACGTCAATGTCTTCCAGACCTACGTAGGAAAGGATTTCCCTTGCCTTTGCATTCATCTGTTTCCAGTCAACAGAAAAAAACTTTGTCCGAGGCTCATGTCCAGCGAAAATGTTTTCTGCCACAGAAATGTTGGGACACAGGTTTACTTCCTGGAACACAGTACTGATACCATTCATCTGAGCCTCTTCAGGAGAATGGTTGTTTATTTCCTTGCCCTCAAGATAGATTTCTCCAGAATCTCGGGTATGAACACCTGTAAGAACTTTGATAAGAGTACTTTTTCCAGCTCCGTTTTCACCCATGAGTGCGTGGATTTCACCTTCGCAAAGCGTAAAATCGACATGCTGCAGGGCTTTTACGCCAGGAAATGTCATGGATATATTTTTCATTGAAAGCAGAACATTATTTGCCATCATCACACCTTCTTTTTTTGAAAATACGCTCGGTCAAGGCACGCTTCGCTCAAGGTCTTGACCCAGCCATTTTTCGGGTTCAGCAATCATAAACCCAAAATAAAAGCCGGAGTGAAATCATTCTGCTCCGGCTTACAGCGTTACTCGTTTACAGCTTATATATTAGTATTTGCGGTTTGGAAGTTCGTCAGCAGCCTTCAAAGCACCACCAACACCATTCTTGTCGAATACCAATTCTGTTACGTACTGAATCTTTTCAACCTTTTCCTTTCTTTCAAGCTTCTGGATGATTTCTGCTGTGCGTGGACCGTGGAGTGGGTTACACTCAACAGCACAGTTGATTTCACCGTTAATCATTCTGTTGAATGATTCGTGTACAGCATCGAAACAGATGATGATGATGTCTTTTCCAGGAACCTTACCAGCAGCCTTGATTGCATCGATTGCACCCCAAGCCATGTTGTCGTTTTCTGCATATACAACATCAATCTTTGAAACAGACTTCAAGATAGATTCCATAACTTCCTGACCCTTTGACTGTGTGAATTCACCTGTCTGCTGTGCAACAATCTTCCAGTTGCTATGAGCCTTTACAGCATCTTCAAGACCCTGTGTACGTCCAATCTGTGCAGAAGCACCGATTGTTCCCTGAAGGTCAACGATGTTGATTGTTTCTTTGTCGCGTCCTACTGACTTGAGGTAAGCTTCGAGCCACTTACATCCGTCCTGTCCTTCTTTAAGGAAGTTTCCGCCAACCCATGCTGTGTACAGGCTGTCGTCAGATACTTTCATCATACGGTCTGAAAGGATAACTGGGATTCCAGCTTTCTTTGCTTCCTGCAAAACTGTTTCCCAACCTGTTTCAACAACTGGAGCAACTACAATGTAGTCTACATCCTGCTGGATAAAGTTACGGATAGCCTTAATCTGGTTTTCCTGCTTCTGCTGAGCATCATCAAAAATAAGTTTGTATCCGTTTGCTTCTACGAATGTGTCTTTAAAAGACTGTGTATTGGCAAGACGCCAGTCAGACTCTGCACCAACCTGTGCATATCCTACTGTAATCAGCTTTGTAGCAGCAGCCTTTGATTTCTTTGTTTTCTTTTCTTTCTTTGCTTTAGCAGCGAACATTGAGCTAACTGCCATGGCAGCCACGAGTGTAACAGCAACAATCTTCTTTAATTTCATATTCAGTTCCTCCTAAGAACATTAACATTTTATGGTTTTAGTATACGCGAGCCATAACAAGAAGTACATGGAAAATTTTATGAATTTTTGTTCAACATTTTTAGAATTTCATACTTTTTTTTTAGAATTTTATGAATTTTTTTTTAAAAAGTATAAATTTTTACCGAAAAAAGTTTAAAAATTTAAGTTTTGGGGAAAATAGAGGGCAAACTCGGCTCCCTTTACTCAAACCAGTACGAAGAGACTTTTGAAAAACCTTTTGCCTTGAACAGTTTTTCCGCATCTTCATACCCCTGCCGAATAAGCAGCCGGATGCGGCGCAGTGAAAAATTGGTCGTTCCATCAAAAAGCCCTCCGAGTTCTATGGAAGGAATCACTTCTATCAGGTTCTTGTCGTCATAGTCAATTGCACGCACGCGGTCTTTCAGGGAGCTTTGTTCCTGCAGGTACACGATGATGATGGTCTGAATGTGGGGATTGTTTTCAACCACGGGCTTTATGGGCACATTGTCTCCACCATATACAGTGTCTCCGCCGCCATCTATATAGTAATATCCGTCTTTGAGCTGCACGGAATTGCAGATTACTGGAAAAGCAGACGTTGCCAAAAGCTCTTTCTTTATTTCAGAGGCATCCGTTTCCTGGTTCAGTACAAAGCGGTGGGCATAGCTTTCGCCCAGAATGTTCGCCATAACATACTTTGCAATCTTATAGCGGTCGCGCACAGCAGTTACTGTCACTTGCGGATATGCCTTTTCGTATATCCTATAGAGCGGCATGATGTTTATTATGCTTTCAAGTCCAATCTGGGAAATAAGCTCGTCATCGTATGTAAGGGCGGACGGAACCATGTTCAGCCACACATCTTCGATTGAATCAATGTCGCTTCCGTAGCAGCAGAACAGGGCGCCGTTCAGTCCGCCCACACTGGTGCCAGAAATCGCCGTGACTTTTTGGGCAATGCCGTAGTCTGTCATTGCTTTCCACACGCCCACTTCGTAAGCTCCCTTTCCGCCACCACCGGCAAGAACGAGACCATATTCTTCGCACACCGCTTTTGCAAACACTGATGCAAAAAGCAAACAAGCCGCAATTATATTCTTACCGCGCACCGTCAGTTCCCCCATGGATTCAAGGCTCACAGCCTATTTCCTTACATATTTTTTTCCAAAGCCATTCATGTCGGGAAATATGCTGCTGAAAAGATGAAAAATCGTGCCAGCCTTAAAGAAAGATCCATCCTGCGCCATCAAGAAATAGCGAAGGTTTTTGCCGAATATAAATTCCGTTACCAGATATTCTTCCCTCATGTAAATGCGCCCCGACAAGCGGTAAAACTTGACACCCTTTTCCACACCGTTTTCATCTGACAGCGGAAGCTGCACTTCCCTGCCGTTTTTCGGATTTTTCCAGCTGTATATCGTATTGCGTTTTTGCCACAAGGCATCAACGCTTATGCCCTGAGAGTTTGCAAGCGATGCAAATTCCTGCGTTACATCTTTCCATGCCCCGTAATAGAGCAGATAAGTCTTTTGTCCTGCCGTAAACGGATAGATGAATCCCGTTCCATCGGTACATTCCCAGACTCCGTTCAAGTCGTCCACGGAATCGCATTGTACGAGCAGACCATCATCTTCGAAAGCATCGGAAGACTCTGCAGAAGATTCCTGCACAGTCATGGAAGAACCGTCTGGCTGCTGGGGTTTTTCTGGATGAGGCTCTTTAGAATCTGTTTTGCACGATGCAAGGATAAGGCAGGCGACTGCAAGCACCACAGCAGCAGTTTTTGCAAAAGGCGGCTTTCCTGCACCAACGACAATTCCTTCGGACATGGCATGATTATAGCACAAGAACAAAGCAATGGGCAAACGGTTTTACAGCAGGACATGGCGGCATGTTGCAAGCATGCAAAAATCCATCATGCACTTTTTTTCTTGCAATTTCTCTTAAAATCCCTCATACTTAATAGAAATGGCGTATTTTCCATTATTCGTTAACTTATCAAACAAGCAAGTTCTCATAGTAGGCGGCGGAGAGGTATCGTTCAGGCAGATTTCCACGTTTCTTGCCTTTGAAGCAGACATCGTACTCATTGCAGACACTCTCATTCCAGAGCTGGAAACGATTGTTTCCGCATACGACTTTAAAATAACCCACATCAAGGAACAGCCTTCCATTTCCGTGCTGGAAAACCTTGACTGTACGCCTACGCTTGTTATTGCTGCAACACAGAATGCAACCCTTAACGCAAGCATCTATGAGTTCTATGCAAAACGAAACATCCTGGTGGAAAACATTTCGAACCGTGCAAAATGCGACTTTATCTTTCCGGCAATCATCAAGCGCGGCGATGTCGTGTGCGGCATTTCCAGCAGTGGCAAAAGTCCGCTTGTCTCCCAGTTCATCAAAGGACTGGTGGAAAGTTCCATGCCGGAAAACATCAGCGACATCAACGACCACATGGACGAGATTTACAAGGCTGTGCATCAGTCCGTTTCTGATCCTGCCAAGCGCACTCAGACAATGCGGGCAATCTTTACGCGCCTTATCGAAGACGACAACATGACTCCTGACAACGAGATAGATGGCATCATTGGGGAAGCGGAGCTGTAATGGAAGATTCGCTTTCTCAAAAGCTTATACATCTTGCAGATACATACGAAACAAAATCTTTCCTTGAAAAAGACCCTTCTCAGTTCATGCACAATTACACGGACACAGCTGACATGGAAGTTGCAGCATTCATTGCGGCAAACCTTGCATTCGGAAGACGAGATCAAATTCTTGTCCATGTCCGCTCCATATTGGATGCAGCAGGCAGTTCTCCGTCACAATGGATACGGGATGGCAGATTTACGGATTTCTTTTTAGAAAGCGATACGTCATTTTACCGCATGTTTTCCCACAGGCACATGAGGCTTTTCTGTACCACACTCCAGCAGATTTTGCAAGTGCATGACAGCCTTGGCTCGTTCTTTCAGCAGCAGTATACAGCACAGTGCAAAATGCATAATGCATGTATGCATAATGCATATACGCACCCGAACACTCCTGACAAAAACTCCTCGTTCCTGTCAGCCCATTCTGGCGCCCCTTTGCTTTCTTCTATAATATCCGATGCATTTCCAGCACAATGCCCCATAGTAGCACATGGCAAAGATTCGGCATGCAAAAAAATTCACATGTTCCTGCGATGGATGGTTCGGGACAATTCACCAGTAGACTTGGGTTTGTGGTCACACTGGTACAAGAAAACGGACTTGCTCATGCCGCTGGACACGCACGTCATGCAGCAGGCAACGGAACTCGCTCTAATACCGCTCACAAAAACAGGAAAGGCGGCCGCCGCTTCTTACAAAACAGCAGTCGCCCTTACAGATACCCTAAGGCAAATATTTCCAGATGACCCGGTTCGTGCAGATTTTGCCCTGTTCGGACTGGGTGTAGATAAATAAAATAGATAAACAGCTGAACAGCCAGTTAGCGCTGAATTCTTCCGGTGGCGTTTCCTGCTACCAGTTTTTCAACCTCGTCTACGCTTACCATGTTAAAGTCGCCTTCAATAGAATGTTTAAGACAGGAAGCGGCTACAGCAAAATCAAGGCTTGCCTGAGAATCTTTTCCGTTCAGAATAGAATATATGAGACCTGCACTAAAGCTGTCGCCGCCGCCAAGGCGGTCAACAATCATCATGTCATATTCCTTGCTAAAGAAAAAGTCGTTGCCGTCATAGAACAGCCCCGCCCACTTGTTCTGGTTGGCGTTTATGGATGTGCGCAGCGTAATGGCAACCTTCTTAAAGCCAATGTTCTCCTCCAGCTGCTTTGCCACAGAAAAATAACCCTCTTTGTTCAGGTGCCCACCAACCGCGTCATTGTCCTTTGCTTCAATGCCGAACACATCCTTGGCATCCTCTTCATTTGCAATGCACACATCCACATACTGGCAAATCTTCGTCATGATTTCGCGCGCCTGAGCTTTCGTCCACAGCTTGCTGCGATAGTTCAGGTCGCAGCTTACCGTTGCGCCCAGTTCCTTGGCAGTCTTGCAGGCTTCAAGACAGATATCCGGCAGGTTTCCGCCCAGTGCAGGTGTTACACCCGTAATGTGAAACCATGCCGCACCCGAAAGAATGCTCTTCCAGTCAAAATCTTCTGGCACTGCATCTGCAATGGCAGAATGGGCGCGGTCGTAGATGCACTTTGAGCCGCGCTGGCTTGCTCCACGTTCATTGTAATAGATGCCGATGCGGTCGCCTCCACGCACAATATAGTCTGTGCGCACCCCATAGCGGCGCAGATTGTTTACGGCACTCTGTCCTATTTCGTGCTTGGGAAGCTTCGTAACATATACAGAGTCCATGCCATAGTTGGCAAGCGACACGGCAACATTTGCTTCTGCACCGCCAAAGGTAAACGTCATTGTGTCAACCTGCACAAAGCGGTAATAGCCGGCCGGCTCCAATCGAACCATCAATTCTCCAAACGTTACAACTTTCATCATGCTTCCTCAAACGGTGTATTTTTCAAGATAAGATACCGGCTCGAATATCCATTAAAGTAATCGTCGTCGGTAAGGGAATATGTCTTTACATTGCGCAGTTCCGTATCGGCAGGCTCATCGGTACCGTTTGCCTTTACCACTCGCGTGTTGTATTCGCGGATGCCCGATGCAGCATTTCCGCGCGGATACACCACAAGATTCATGTCATCGTCCCAGACAAGCTCCTGACTGAACAGCTCGCTCATGGTACAGTTTATAAAGGCGACATTGTCCCAGTCTTTTTTCGTAGTAGAAGAGCCTTTGCCGGCGGTACGATAGACATACAGACTTGCCTTTTTTCGCTTGTCAGCCGTAAAGGTACAGTCCGAAAAGATGAAGCCCTTGGTTTCTGCAGCCGAACGACACATAACGGCATAGCCATTAAAGTCACCTCGATTGTCTTCACGCACATGCACCGTACAGTTTTCAAAATATGCAGATGTCGGTTCTCCATAAATGAAATCAATATCGCCCGTTATGTAGCAGTTCCTGAACATGGAATAGCCCTTTACAAACAACGTATTCTGTCGGCCTTCAATCCGAACGTCTTCAACCTTCAACATGCCGGACGTATTGTCCCACGCAAGCGCTTCCGCACTGTCAAAGAGCGTGTTTCCCTCCATGACGGACTTGTTGTGCATGTTTATTATAGAAAGGTTTCGGACAGTTATGCTTGTAACGTTGGGACCAATGGCAAACACAGCCCTGTTTGAAACACCTTTGCGGAATGCTTCGCAGTTATCGGCCTGTATTACACAATCCGAAGCCTTTGCCCTGGCAGAACCTTCTATTACGAGAGGATTTGAAAGATTGTACCGAATGCTTTCCCGATACAGACCTGCTTCCAGAGTGATATGAATGGGCGTTTTCTTTTCGATTGCCCCAGTCATAGCCATCTCATGTATTTTTTTTAAAGCAGCCGCAATTGCAGCAGGAGATTTTGAATTTACACTCAATTCCAACATGGTAACTCAAGTATAACATAATAATTGTGGAAAAGCAAATCTGTAGCATAAATTGCCTGCATAGCATGTCGGAGATATCATATCTGGAGACATACTGTCTCCACCCCCTTAGAGACAGGGTGTCTCCTGTAGGTAGAGACACCTTTAAACATCGTGGCGGAGACAGTGTATCTCCGTAAGGAGACAGACTATCTCTCCATGGAGTTTACAAAAAAATCAACCGCAAAGCCGCCCCTTACCAGTGTACACTGGTAAGGGGCTTGACCTAAGCCCCTTACTGCAAATCCTCATGACAGACAGCAGTCATCGGGTCTAAAGCCCCTCGTCTGCTGCCTGCCATACGGATTTGCAGTAAGCCTAACAATTTTCAATCCAAGGGGGTTTCTATGAAACAATTTTCCAAGGCTATTGCAGTTCTTGCAATATTAATCATAGCTTGTACATTTGCTGGTTGCTCCGATTCTTCTTCATCTTCATCAGACGATAGTAATAGTACAGAACGTACAGTACTTTGCAATGTCACCAGCACCAGCGGTGCCCAGTTTACATTCTATTCTGATCATACAGGAAATGTAGTTTTCAGTAATGGAAACACAAGCTCATTCACATTTACAGGGAATCCAACATCGACATCTGGTTCAGGCACTATAACTTACTCAAGTGGGGGCACTCCAAGCTATACAATTTCTAACGGTATAATAACCATAACAGGTGGTGGCATGTAAACTCAAAATCATAATTTTATAGCCTACAAAAAGAAAGGGCTGTCTGAAATCGTATCAGACAGCCCTTTGTTTTCTTCTATAAATTATGTTTACTTTGCCAGATATTCATTAATTGCAGCAGCGGCTTTGCGGCCTTCACCCATTGCAAGAATAACTGTTGCTGCACCAAGAACAATGTCTCCACCAGCCCAAACTTTCGTCATGCTGGTAGCCTGTGTTTCGTCAACAGAGATGTGTCCATGAGGATCAGTCTTGATTTCAGGAGTTGTTTTTGGAATGAGCGGATTGGAATTGTTGCCGAGTGCAACGATTACGGCATCACAGGCAATGTCATGTTCGCTGCCAGGAATTGCAACAGGTCTGCGGCGACCAGAAGCATCAGGTTCTCCAAGCTCATAGCTCAAAGCACGAATGCCAGTCACCTTGCCCGTTTCCTTGTCACCTAGAATTTCTACAGGATTTTCAAGGAACTTGAACTCTACGCCCTCTTCCATTGCATGAGCAACTTCCTCACGCCGTGCAGGAAGTTCTTTCTGAGTACGGCGGTACACAATGTACACTTTTTCTGCACCCAACCGAAGTGCCATGCGGGAAGCATCCATGGCAACGTTGCCACCACCACAAACAACAACAGTCTTTGCTTCATAATACGGAGTATCTGCCTTGTCTTTAAGGTATGCTTTCATCAGGTTTGCACGGGTAAGATACTCGTTTGCACTGAAAACGCCAATATAGTTTTCCCCTGGAATGCCAAAGAACTTTGGAAGTCCCGCACCAGTTCCTACGAATGCAGCGTCAAAGCCCTTTTCAGTAAGGAACTGCTGAATTGTAGCCGTACGTCCAACAAGATAGTTGTATTCAAACTTTACGCCCATCTTTTCAAGATTGGCAACTTCTTTCTGAACAATGGCCTTTGGCAGACGGAATTCAGGAATGCCGTACACCATGACGCCACCAGCCTTCTGGAAAGCTTCAAACACGGTAACGTCGTGACCGGCACGGCGACAGTCAGCAGCCACCGTAAGGCCTGCAGGACCGGAACCGATGACGGCAACTTTTTTGCCAGTAGGAGCTGCAACAGCTGCTACCGTTTCAAGATTGTTTTCGCGCTCGTAATCTGCAACGAAACGTTCCAAACGTCCAATGCTTACTGATTTTTCTGCATCCTTGTATACCTTGCCCACCGTGCATTGTCCCTGGCACTGTTTTTCCTGTGGACAAACGCGACCACAGATTGCAGGCAACAGGTTTGTCTGCTTGATGATGTCTACAGCCTTTTTGAATTCACCCTTTGCAACTTCTGCAATGAACTCTGGAATCTGTACGTTTACAGGGCAGCCCGATACACACGGTTTGTTCTTGCACTGCAAGCAGCGGTTTGCTTCTACAACAGCCTGTTCCTTTGTATAGCCAAGGGCAACTTCCGTCATCTGGCGTGCACGTACCAAAGGCTCTCCAGACGGCATTTCCTGCTGGGGAATCGCCATCCGGTCTTTATTTGTCAACGGAGCGGAAGCAAGCTTATCCTGAATCTTTTTGTACTCCGCCATTCCGGTTTCTGCTAGTTTTTCGGCACTGATATGTTCTGACATGCTATTCTCCTCACTACAGTTACTTGGCAAGCTTTTCTGCTTCCATCTGCATCTTGCACTTGTGGAAAGCTTCTGTTTCCTGCGGTTTAAATGATTTCATGCGGAGCATCATGTTGTCCCAGTCAACCTGATGGGCATCAAAATCTGGACCGTCAACGCATACGAACTTTGTTTCACCGCCAACTGCTACGCGGCAACCGCCACACATGCCCGTTCCGTCAATCATGATTGTATTAAGGGAAACCGTTGTCTTGATGTTGTATTTCTTTGTCGTGAGTGCGCAGAACTTCATCATGATAGGAGGTCCAATGGCAATGACTTCGGCAGGAGGAACATCGCTTTGGCACAAGCGTTCCAAAGGAACAGTGGTAACACACTTTTCACCGGCACTACCATCGTCAGTACAGATGATGACTTCATCGCACACAGCCTTCATTTCGTCTACAAAAATCAGCAGGTCCTTGGTGCGTGCGCCCTCTATAAGAATGACCTTGTTGCCGGCAGCCTTAAGAGCCTGAACGATAGGATACAGAGGAGCTGTTCCAAATCCACCGCCAACGCATACGACAGGACGGTCATACTTGTTGATTTCCGATGGAGTCCCCAAAGGACCGAGCACACCGGCAAGATAGTCGCCTTCCTTAAGCTGGGCAAGCTTGTACGTGGAAGCACCCACAGGCTGGAACGCAATGGCAACCCAGCCTTCGTCTGCATTTGCATCCGCAATGGTCAAAGGAATGCGTTCGCCAAGGTCAGAGTCAACCTGAACGATAAGGAACTGTCCCGCCTTGCGATTCTTTGCAATGTCGGCAGCTTCAAACTTCATGTAAAAGACATTCTCGGAGAGCTGTCTCTTTTCTAGGATTTTGTTCATATATACACCCTTACACTATAAATTACAAGAAAAATGCAAATTTATGCAATGATTATACAACAAGAGTGCCGTTTAGTGAAGATTCTAGAAGAATTTAGGTTCGGAATCCAAAGATTCACATCTGCACAAAGGGAATCATAACGCCTGAAAACAGTACCATACCTGACAATCTATTTAACGCCATTTTTATAGACTAGCATTTGAGGATGACTTTTTTCTACTTCACCCGCCAATCATTACACCAATGTTGCCATGCACCATAAGCCTGATAATTCCGCAGACAACGAGGTGTGCAGGATAGTATAAGTAAAAAAAGTATTTCAAGCCTTTGGCCGAGCCACGCTTTCCATTGTACTGTTTCAGGAGCGGAATTGTAAGGATTACCCCCATCTGAATAATTCCATACAGAAAATTAATAAAAATGGCATAGACAGCTGCATACACTGCAATCCACAAAAGCATCATCAACATCTGCTTCTTGAAATTACCGCGATTCCATCCAAAGCTTAGAATCACCAGCAATGCAGGACTAGACCAGTCGGAAGGGAATGCTAGGGCAGCAAGAACAAAAACCAGTACCGTCTTTTTCCATTGCGACAATGACTTTGCATCGGTAACAGTCAATCCTAAAACACCAAGAAATAGCGGCCATATTATGCTTGTCTGATTAAAGCAGCTTGTCTTGAACGGAACAAACGGAATGCCAAAGGCAAAATTATATGCAAAATGCCCTATAACAGAAAAAACAAACAGCCTCAAAAGATACTTCTTTACATTGTGCGTGTAATGATACCCTTCAGCAATCATGTACCAGAACAGGGGAGCAGCCACCCTGCCCAAAACATGCAGCATGACAATCCACCAATCCGTAGGATACTGCGGATACAGCACACAAATAACATGATCCACTGTCATGGAAAGCATTGCAATGCATTTCAGCTTATTTCCTGTCAAACCTTTTTCCTCACTCATGTACCTAATCCTTAAATCCTTCTGCTTCAAGTTTTTTATGAACGCATTCATGGAAGACTGCTGTATGGCAACACGCTTGCCTTCCACTTTGCTACAGACGCCCATGCGCTCAAAGTCTTAAAGACGAGCTTTGCTTAGTTCCTCGATTTGCAGAACTATAACGATGCGATTTTATCCAGAGAAAGTTTTGACGCCATAGCACCTACAGCATACTGCGTTTCTTGTTGTACTTCAATGACCGCAAAATTCCTAAAACAGAGTACTTGGAGCAGAGTACTGACTGGAACAGGAGCAGGCTTGCACTGTGCAAGCACTTTAGTGCAGTACAGACAGAGAGAAACGTGTATCATGTTGCTTTTTTGATTTCCCTGTAGAAATTTGTTCACAAAATGGGAAAAAGGTGGTATCATAAATTCTTAAAATGATATTATACCATAAACAAAGAGAAATCCTTAAAAATTTCATATTCTAAAGGTTCCTTAAAGACTCAGGAGGTTTTAATGTCAAAACAATCTAGGAGTCTGACCATCTTTTCAAGGCACTTATCATAGAAATTTAAATAGTATCTACTGAAAAAGAATCTAAAATCATACAGACAAAGAAAATAAGAGCAAAAAAAGGTTCCACAGGTGCAAGGAAAAAGTTCAAAAATGCAAAAAAACCTTGCACCTGAGCAAAATTAAATTTACAAACGGGCCTCCTTTCGTTAAAATTAAAAACTG
>FLNX01003146.1_pt1 | contig 21905 bp, 13 predicted proteins | sample 1140341 | NCBI WGS metagenome assembly FLNX01 (sample SAMEA3878208, study PRJEB12797) | bioreactor metagenome | biome: Moose rumen | place: Sweden | collected 2011-10
TTTGGGTTCCCCGCCCCTTGCAGGGGAGGGGTTAGGGGTGGGGTCCTTCTTATAACAATCAATCGTTGTAGTTGGCCGTCAGTTCGCAGATCTTCACAATGGTCTGCATGGCCTTCTCCATCACTTGGATGGATATAAACTCATACGGCCCGTGGAAGTTCACTCCTCCAGCGAAGATGTTGGGACAAGGCAGTCCCTTGAACGACAGTTGAGCGCCATCGGTGCCACCACGAATAGGAGTCACGTGTGGCGGTACGTCGCAGGCCTGCATGGCCTTGAGGACGATGTCGATGACGTGCATATTGGGATCAATCTTTTCCTTCATATTATAGTATTGGTCCTTCACCTCTGCGACAACGGTCCCCTCACCATACTTCTTGTTCATCTCATAGACACACTTACCGATGAAGCGTTTGCGGTCCTCGAAACGCTCACGATCGTGGTCGCGGATGATATACGACAGCTTGGCCCACTCGGTACAGCTCTCCATACCGATACAGTGATAGAAGCCCTCATAGCCCTCTGTCTCCTCTGGTGTCTCGTTCAGCGGCAGCATCGTGGCAAACTCTGCAGCCAGTCGGTTGGCATTGATCATCTTGTCTTTAGCATACCCAGGATGCACGCTCACGCCCTTAATCAAAATCTTAGCCGAAGCGGCGTTGAAGTTCTCAAACTCCAGTTCGCCCAGATCTCCGCCGTCGATGGTATATGCCCATTGGCAACCGAACTTCTCCACATCGAAGTGATGAGCGCCCATACCAATCTCTTCGTCGGGATTGAATCCCACGCGAATATCGCCATGAGGAATTTCCTTATGGTCGCGCAGATAGCACATAGCCTGCACGATTTCTGCGATGCCCGACTTGTCGTCGGCACCCAGCAACGTCGTACCGTCGGTCACGATGATGTCTTCGCCCACATGCTTCAGGAGCTCGGGGAATTTCTTCGTAGAAGATATAATACCCGGCGACAGCTCAATGTCTTTGCCGTCGTAGTTCTCAATGATACGAGGCTTCACATCCTTACCCGAACAGTCGGGACTGGTGTCATAGTGCGAGATAAAGCCAATGGTGGGAACGTTTTTCTTCACGTTTCCCTTCAGCGTGGCATAAATATAACCCATCTCGTCCATCTCAACGTCGGCAAAGCCTTCACGCTCAAGTTCTTCCTTCAGAAACTTGGCAAAAATCAGTTGTTTTGGTGTACTGGGCACAGTCTGACTGTCTTCTGCCGACTGTGTGTCGAACTTTACATAGTTCAGAAATCTTTCTGTAATATTCATTTTTGTAGTTATTGATTGAGGTATATTTTCATGCTCAGAACTGAACGCTGCCCTGCTGGCAGACGTTCAACGCGGCAAAGATACGCATAATTCAGGAGAAAAACAAATTTCTTGCCCCCTAAGTTGTTAACTGTTTCTAATAATGAGGAAATCTTACCGATGTACTCCCGTCCACCGCTAAAGGATGAGGTTCTGCAACCAATAGCAGGCGATGCCCGCAATATAGCCTAAGAAAGCCACCCAGGTGATGCGCTTCATGTACCATCCGAACGTGATTTTCTCCAGTCCCATCACTACGACACCGGCGGCAGAACCAATGATGAGCATCGATCCGCCCACGCCAGCACAGTAGGCCAAGAGCTGCCAGAAGATGCCGTCGATGGCCATCGCACCGTCGGGTGCCACAGGATACATGCCCATACAGCCTGCCACCAGAGGCACATTGTCGACAATAGACGAGAGAACGCCGATGATGCCATTGATGAGGTAGTAATTGCCGGCAAACGTCTGGTCGAGACTCTGCCCCAGCATGGTCAGTACACCGATGGTTTCCAAGCAAGCTACGGCCATGAGGATGCCGAGGAAGAAGAGAATGGTGGACATATCAATGCGCCGCATCACCTCCGTGACACGTTTCTGCATAGCTCCTCGCTCCTCCTGCTCGCCCAGATGACGATAGAACACTTCGGTCACTGTCCACAAGATGCCCAACACCAACAAGATGCCCACGAAGGGAGGCAGATGGGTAATGGTCTTAAAGATGGGCACGAAGATGAGTCCGCCCACACCCAAGAAGAACACCACCTTGCGCTGGAAAGTGGTCAGTCCGCTGGCTGCCACCGTCTGCGCCTGCTTGGCCGTGAACGTGAGGTTGCCCTTTAGTTGAAGCGACAACACGTAGGCCGGGATAATCATCGACACCAGCGACGGGATGAAGATCTCGGATATAACGCCGCCAGCCGTGATGACGCCCTTGTTCCAGAGCATAATGGTGGTGACATCGCCAATGGGCGAGAAGGCACCGCCAGAATTAGCAGCAATGATGACCAGCGAGGCATAGATGATGCGGTCGCGCTTGTCGCTGACCAGCTTGCGCAGAATCATCACCATCACGATGCTCGTGGTGAGGTTGTCGAGGATAGCCGACAAGACGAACGTCATGAAAGCGATGCGCCAAAGCAGTTTTCGCTTGGACCGCGTCTGCATGGTATCTCGAACGAAGTTGAAGCCTCCGTTCTGGTCTACGAGTTCCACAATGGTCATGGCTCCCATCAGGAAGAACAATGTTGTAGAGGTGGAACCCAGATGATGCTCAATCACCTCGCTCACGGCATGGGCCACATGGTCGCCTGTCGCCCCAGAGATATAGCTGCCCGGATCAATCATAAAGAGCGTCCAGCAAGCCACAAACATCAACAGAGCCACAGCGGCCTTGTTCACTTTCGTCACACTCTCGATGGCTATACAGAAATAGCCAATCACAAAAACAACGACAATCAGTAATGTTAATGAAGACATCATGTTATAAGTTCTTTTATTTAGGTTCTGGGTGCAAAGTTACGAAAAAACGAACAATTTGAATTGGATTTTCCAACTAAATACCTATTTTTTTACAAAAAAAGATTGTAGAAAGAATAATTTTATTATCTTTGCAACGTTTTTTATCATATTGAGGGGATAGACACAAAAAAAGAAACGTAGCGAATAATAAATATTTTTTAGTTTTAATTAAGTAAGTATGAAAAAAGGAAGGTTTCTCATGATGCTGATGGCACTATTTGTGACCATCGCATCTCATGCCCAAGGCATCTTGGGTACAGTGACTGACGATACAGGTGAGCCCGTCATTGGCGCCACCGTTGTCGAGAAACAGAACCCTCAGAACGCCACCATCACCAACATGGATGGTGAATTCGCCATGAAGGTGAGCGAGGGGAAGACACTGGTTATTTCCTTTGTGGGTTACACCACACAGGAGGTGAGTGCAAAGAACGGCATGACCATTGTGATGAAGGAAGACGCTCAGCTGCTGCAGGACGTTGTGGTCATCGGTTATGGTGTTCAGAAGAAGAGTGTGGTGACGGCCTCTATCGCCAAAGTGAGCAGCGACGACCTCGACGGCAAAACCCGTCTGCGCGCTGAGGATGCCCTGAAGGGTATGGCTGCCGGTGTGAACGTCACTTCGGCTTCAGGTCAGCCGGGTTCAAAGTCAATGATCCGCGTGCGCGGTATCGGCACCATCAACGACTCTAACCCACTTTACATCATCGACGGTATGCCCACCGACCAGGATGGTATGGAGAGCGTGAACCCCTCAGACATCGAGTCGATCGAGGTGCTGAAGGATGCTGCTTCGGGTGCCATCTACGGTGCACGTGCTGCCAATGGTGTGATTCTCGTGACCACGAAGAAAGGTAAGATGGGTAAGGCTCAGATTAACTACAACTTCTCTCACGGCTGGCAGAGTGCCTGGAAACGCCGCGACGTGACAGGTGCCACAGACTATGCTATCCTGCAGAACGAGCGCCGCGTGGAGAAGGGTATGGCTCCGCTGTACGTAGACCCGTATAACCTCACCGATGCCAATGGCGACAAGGTGGTTGGCTTCGGAACGGACTGGCAGGACCTCGTATTCAACGACAACGCCCCCATCCAGCAGCACGACCTCTCGATCAGTGGTGCCTCGGAGAAGGTGAACTACTACCTCTCCTTAGGCTACTTCACCCAGGAAGGTATCGTGGGCGGCAACTACGGGCAGTCGAACTACAACCGTCTGACACTCCGCTCGAACAACCAATTTAACCTGTTCGACGTTTCCAATGAGCGCGACTTCCTGAACAAGCTCGACCTGGGTGTCAACGTATCGTACATGCGCGTACATAATACAAGTATTGACGCCAACTCTACATGGGGTTCGGCCCTCGGCTCGGCCCTCTATCTGGCTCCCACACTGCCCGTGACGCTGAAAGGCACGCTGGGTGAGGAGATGATAGACCATTACCCACAATACGATCTCTATACGGATGCCCTCGGCAATCCATACACCATTCCCAACTTCATCGGCAGCTATCAGGAGCAGAACAACCCCGTGGCTTTGATGATGCGCAATCCCAACCGCAACTGGGCACAGAAGCTGATGCCAAAGTTCACCATCGACCTGCAGTTGTGGGACAACCTGAGCTATCACTTCAACTGGAGTGCCGAGCAGTCGTTCTGGGGATATGGCGCCGCAACGCTGCAGAGATACTACTTCTCGGGCAATAACAATGCCGACCACACTTCGGCCACGGTCTACAAAGGCAACAACACCACTTGGCAGGTGGAGAACACGCTGACCTACGACAAGCAGTTCGGCAAGCACTCCATCGGCGTAGTGCTCGGACAGAGTGCTATGAAGTTCAAGGGCGACGAGCTGGGTGCCGGCCACTGGTACTTGGTGAATCCCGATAAGCCCTACCTGAGCTATACCACGGGCGGTGACATCGAGTTCAGCTACGACGACAAGGGCGTGATGACTGGTGCCAAGAGTCTCGTCAGCGGATGGGGTGGCCCGTATGTGGAGCATCGCGTGAGCTCGCTCTTCGGTCGTGTCAGCTACAACTACGACGAGCGTTACATGGTTCAGGCAACCATCCGCCGCGACGGTTCCAGCCGCTTCGGTTCGAACAACAAATACGGTACATTCCCCTCGTTCTCATTAGGTTGGAACATCATGAACGAGAAGTTCATGGAGCAGACCAGCGACTGGCTCTCGAACATGAAGCTGCGCTTCTCGTGGGGTAAGAACGGTAACGACAACATCGGCGACTTCGCCTATACCACACTGACCTCGCTCGGCGGATCGAGCAACTACTACTTCGGACAGACCGCCTCGATGATGTATGGCTCGAAAGCCAACCGATTGGCCAACGAAGACCTGAAATGGGAGGAGAGTGAACAGACCGACCTCGGACTGGACCTCGGCTTCTTCAACAACGCCCTGACCTTCACCGTAGACTACTTCATCAAGAAGACCAACGGCATGATTATCGAGATGCCCATCCCAAGCTACGTGGGTGAGGCTCGTCCGTTGGCCAACGTCGGCGACATGACCAACAGTGGTGTTGAGTTTGAACTGGGCTATAAGTGGAACATCCGCGATGCACACTTCGCCGTGAAGGGCAACGCATCGTATCTGCATAACGAACTGAAGAACTTGGGTAACGACACGGGCTTCCTGAACTTCGGCATCAGCCAATTCTCTGGCGGCGGCACACGCGCCGAGAACGGACAGCCGTTCCCCTTCTTCTACGGCTACAAGACTGCCGGCATCTTCCAGACAACGGCTGACGTGAACGCCTATACCAACGCACAGGGTGGACTCATCCAGCCCGACGCTCATCCTGGCGACGTGCGCTTCGTGGATGTCAACGGCAACGGCGTGATCGACGACGACGACCGTACCAATATTGGTAACGGCACACCGAAGTGGACCTTCGGTCTGAACTTCGACGCTGAGTGGAAGGGCTTCGACCTGAGTCTGTTCTTCCAGGGCGTATCGGGTGCCGACGTCTTCGACGCTACCTTCCGTCAGGACATCGAGTCGGCCAACTATCCCACTTGGGTACTCGACCGCTGGACAGGTCCCAACACCTCGAACAAGGTGCCGACCATCGGCGACTCGAAGAACTGGGTGGTCAGCGACCTCTATATTCAGGACGGTTCCTATCTGCGCCTGAAGAACATCACGCTGGGCTACACCCTGCCGCGCCAGCTGACACAGCGCTTCAGCGTCAATCGTCTACGTGTATTCGTTCGCGCTGAGAACCTCTTCACTTGGACCAAGTATTGGGGCTTTGATCCGGAAATCGGAACCAGCTCCACATCGCTCGGCGTTGACTATGGTGTCTATCCGCAGGCTCGCACATGGACCATCGGATGCAATATCTCCATCTAATTTCAGGAAATGTCGTTATGACGAAATATCGCAACAACGTAATTTAGAAAATAATATGAACAAGAATCAATCAATCATAGCAGGTGTGTTTGCTGCAGCCTTGATGCTGGCCTCCTGCAGCGATGACTTCCTCGAGGTGAAGAATCCCACGGGTGAGCCTCTTGAGGAATACTATACTACCGACGAGCATCTGAACGAGGCCCTCACTTCGGCCTACGCTCCCCTGCACTGGCCCGACTGGGACAACTCTGCCTACAACGACCTGACCGTGGATGCAGAAATCCTGGGCGACGACTTCTGGCCGGGTGGTGCTTCGAACACCGACAACGAACACTGGCACAAGCTCTTCAACTTCGAGGGCAGCGGCAACTACACGCTGGCTACGCTCTGGGGCGACTTCTACAGTGGCATCAAGCGTTGCAACGACTGCATCAAGTATTGCTCTTGGGGCGGTGGCTCAGCCAAAAACCGCGAATCGTTCACCATGCAGGCCCGCCTCCTGCGCGTGTACTATTATAATATATTATGGCACTACTATGGCAACGTGCCCTTCTATCTCGAGAACTTGAACATGCCATATACCGCTCCACAGCTGCAGGCCGACGAGATCTACGACCAACTGCTGCCCGAGCTTGAGGACATCATTGCCTCGAATGTGCTCCCCCTGCGCTGGGATGCTGCCAATGCCGGCCGTGTGTCGCAGGCTATGGCCTACATGCTCTATGCCGAGATGGTGATGTACCAGAAGGACACTGCACGCTATCCGAAAGCGCTCGGCTTCATGAAGGAACTCATCGCTTCGAGCGAATACAACCTCATGGCCGACTATGCTGCCCTGTGGGAAGAAAGCGGTGAATGGTGCCAAGAGTCGATCTTCGAGATCAACTACAACGACGACCAAGGTCAGCGCGACTGGGGTTCAGCAGCCCTGAATGCCGGTGGCAGTGTATTGCCCACGCTCATCTCGCCCAACTCTTGGCCCGGTGGCGACGGTTGGGATGCCGGTATGGATGGTTGGGGATTCCTGCCCGTTCGTCTGGAAACCTACAACATGTTTGCTGAAGGCGACGTTCGTCGCGATGCTACCATTTGGGATGTGCGCGGCGTAACATATACTGAACGCTACCAGGACACCCATCTCTGGCTGAAGAAGTATCGTCCGCAGACTGCCAACTGCCAAGACAACCCTGGTTCAAAGAACTTGAACTATAACAACAACAAGCGCATCTACCGCTATGCTGAGACGTTGCTCAACGCTGCCGAACTGCTGCTTGCCACTGGCGGAAGCAGCTCAGAGGCTCTGGGCTACCTGAACCAAGTGCGCAACCGTGCCGGACTGGAGGGCTACACCGAGTGCAACATGGACAACATCCTGAACGAACGCCACATGGAGTTCTGCGGTGAGGGCAAGCGCTACTTCGACCTCGTGCGTACCGACCGTGCTGCCACCACCTTGGTTCCCGACAACTATGGTTACCGCACCAACTCGTGGACTCCCAGCAAGAAGCATATTCCGCTGGCTCAGTCGGAACTGGATGCCGACCCGACACTGGTTCAGAACAACTATTGATGTAATCAGGACAACGGATTACACAGATTTCACGAATTCAATATAATATCAAAATGAATTTCAAAGATATGAATAAGAAGATATATCAAATATTCTGCGCAGGTTTGGTAGGCTTCGGTCTTGCCGCCTGCTCGCCCGACGATTTCAACGGAGCCGATCCCAACGGACTGCCCTCGCTATCGGGTGAAGACTTCACACTGGTGGTTGACCAAGATGTGAACCAGATTCAGGTGAGCTATCCCGAGAAAGATGGTGTCTACCCCATCTGGATCTTCAACGGTGCCACCTACTCTACACTGAACAACGCTGGTTGGTCTAATACCGAGCAAGGAACCTACACCGTGGAGATGAAGCTCGGCAACCGCAACGGCATCAGCCAGAGTGGCATCACACAGACTTTCACCTTCAATGAGACAAAGGTGAACTGGACCAACTACTTCAACCGTATCACGGGCAAGGAGTGGCGTATTGACTACAGCGAGCGGGCACATCTGGCCTGCGGTGAACTGGGCAGCGACGGTACCAACTGGTGGGCTGCCGCTCCCGAGGAGAAGAAGGACTTCGGTGTCTACGACGACCGCATCACCTTCACCGCCGACAACAATAAGGGAGGCACGTTCACCTACAATCCCGGTCCCGACGGTATGACTTACGTCAATACGGGTACGACCCTTTGGGGACATGGTGATGCCGACTTCGACGTTCCCACACAGGAGCAGGTGTCGGGCTACCACTTCGAGCGTGGCACTTGGATAGACTCTGAAGGACAGGAAATCAGCGTCGACTACCTGGTGCTCGACGACAACACACTCTTCCCCTACATCAGCTCCGACTTGCAGTATCAGCATCCCCGTTTCCGCATCGAGACGCTGACAGCATCGAAGATAGTGCTTCTCTTTGAGAATCAGGAAGCCAACATCACATGGCGATTCATCCTGACAAGCAAAGCCGAGGAGAAAGCCTTCGAGGGCTTCGACCCGAACAGTGAGTTCAACATGTGGAAGAACGTTGAGTACACCATGTTCTACTACTATGCTCCCAACTGGGCCCAGATAGCCGATCCCGACCTGCAGGCCGTGGGCAACGACTATACCATCACCCTGCCCGAGGCTACCTTCGAACAGTGGCAGGCACAGGTGGCCTTCAAGACCACGAACATCTCTACTTCTGCAGCCCACAACTACGACTTCTCGTGCATCCTCACTCCGACGATGGACATCAATGGCGTGACCGTGAAGCTCGTGATGGACGGCGACGACGGTGTATTCTACTTTGCCGACCGCGTTGACCTGAAGTCGGGCGAGGACTACATCTTCTGGAAGAGCGACATGCCCGGTATCGACATGGAGCGCGTCAACCTGTTCTTCGACTTCGGTGGCAATCCCGCCGGTGAGGTCATCAACATCCGCAACATCGTGCTGAAAGACCATGCCAACGACGATGGTACCGTGCTGCCAAGCGATGAGCCTGGTGGAGAAACCGAGGCTGTGGTCGACTGGAACGAGAACTCTGCTGCTAACCTCTGGAAGGCCGTTGAAGACGGTTCAGCCTTCATCAGCGTGACCCCGTGGTTTGCCGACAATGGCTGGGGCCAGATTGGCGATCCAGAATGGAAGCACGAGAACGGTGTCTGGGAGTTGACTATACCCGAAGGAATGGGTGGATCGCAATGGCAAGGCCAGTTCCCCATCAACACCTCGCTCAAGGCCAGCCTGGACAAGAAGTACAACTTCTACTGCGTGGTTGAGTCTGACTACGACCTGCCGGGTGTCACCATCAAGCTGACGGAGACCGACGATGCCGACGGCACCAAGCACGATGGCAACTTCTTCTTCGCCGACCGCCACGACATCAAGGCCGGTAAGCAGTTCGTCTATAAGGCTGAGGGCGTTCAGCTCATCCAGAACGACGCTCATGCGCTGTCGCTCTTCTTCGACTTCGGCGGTTCGCCCGTAGGAGCTACGGTCAGCATCAGCAAAATCTATTTCGAGGAAGCTGTTGAGATGAACTACAACGATGCCGACAACCTCTGGAAGAGTGTCGACGAGGGTTCTGCCTTCATCAGCATCACACCGTGGTTTGCCAACGACAGCTGGTCACAGATTGCTGATCCGGAATGGAGTCATAGCGGCTCGAAGTGGGAACTCACTATTCCCGAGGGTATGGGTGGCTCGCAGTGGCAGGGCCAGTTCCCCATCAACACTACGCTCACGGCTGCTCTTGCCGACAGCTATAACTTCCAGTGTACCGTGGAGGCAGAGAACGACATCGCCGGTGTCACCATTAAGCTCACAGAGACCGACGATGCCGACGGCACTAAGCACGACGGCAACTTCTTCTTCGCCGACCGTCATGATGTGAAGGGTGGCGAACCTTTCGTCTACAAGGCAACGGGTGTTCAGCTCATCCAGAACGACGCTCATGCCTTGTCGCTCTTCTTCGACTTCGGCGGAGCTCCCGCTGGAACGAATATTGTCATTAGCGACATCATCTTTGAAAAGGCGAAATAGAAGATTAAAGAATTAGAAAATTAAGGAATGTGCAAAAAATAAGTTGGTACAATGTAGGAGGTCACGTGTCCTCACGTGACACCAGTGCCGGGTGCGACGTGAGGACACTTCGCCTCCTACTCAGCCAAGAACAAAACGTACCAACTTATTTTTTTACGACTACTAAATGATTTGTTTGCAAAGATTGTCATGAAGAATCGTATCTATTTACTAAGTCTGCTGCTATCCACTGTTTCCTTGATGGCCTGCGGTGGAAGCGACGACAACGACGAACCCACAACGAACATCTCTATCACGGCCTCGCCAGAAACCCTCTCTGCGCCAACCGAGGGCGGTACGTTCACCATCAATGTCACCACCACGGGCAAGGAATGGGGAGCCTATTGCGATCAGGAATGGGCAAAGGTGACGGCCAATGGCAGTACGCAGCAGAGCGGCACCATCAGTGTTGCCGTCAGCGAGAACCCCGATACGGAGCAGCGCTCGGCCACCATCACCGTCATGTCAGGGACTGCCCGCAAATACATCACCCTGACGCAGGCCGCTGCTGAGAAAGAACTCTATCCTGCTCCTGCCGGATACAAACTGGTGTGGCAAGACGAGTTCAACAGCGGAAGTGAGCTGAACGGCAACGACTGGACCCACGAGGTGAAGAACAGCGGATGGGTGAACAACGAGCTACAGAACTACGTGAACCACACGACGCCTGGTGGTGAACTGGTCACGGAGGTAAAAAACGGGACACTCCGCATCCACTGCCTGAAGGAGAACGGCAAGATCTACTCCGGTCGCGTCTATGCCAAGGTGCGCGAAGGCTGGACCTACGGCTATATCGAGGCCAGCATCAAGCTGCCGAAAGGCAAGGGCACTTGGCCCGCCTTCTGGATGATGCCCGTCAATTTCAAGTCGTGGCCGGCCGATGGTGAGATAGACATCATGGAAGAGGTGGGCTACCACCCCAACTTCGTGTCATCGTCGCTCCATGCCAATGCCCACGTACATTCCAACGGCACGCAAGTGACCCACGAGATGTACTGCGCCGGTGCTGAAGGCGAGTTCCACACCTACGCCATTGAATGGAGGCACGACAACATCACGACCTACGTCGACGGCAAGCAACAGCTCAGTTACGACAACCGCGGACTGGGACGCGACGACTGGCCATACGACGACCCATTCTACGTCATCCTCAACCTCGCCTGGGGCGGCTCATGGGGCGGAGCTCAGGGCGTAGACGAGTCAGCTCTGCCCGTCACGATGGAAGTCGACTACGTGCGTGTATTCCAGAAGAAATAAGCCAGACTCAATTAGAATATGAAAAAGTTAGCATTATGCTTCCTACTTTTAACGCTTGCTATGGGACTTCAAGCCAAGTCCCACGGCAAGTTCGTTCGCATCGAGGGAACTCATCTGATTCAGCCCAACGGCGAACGCCTGTTTATCAGGGGCACGAATCTTGGCAATTGGCTCAACCCCGAAGGCTACATGTTTGGTTTCTCCAAGACCAACTCGGCCTGGATGATCGACCAGATGTTCCGCCAGTTGGTTGGTCCCACTGAGACCGACATCTTCTGGCAAGTGTTTAAAGACCAATATATCACCCGCGACGACATCGCCTTCATTGCTCAACAAGGAGCCAACACCATTCGACTACCACTCAACTACAAACTCTTTACTGACGAAGACTACATGGGGCTTCGTTGCCGTCAGGATGGCCTGCAACGCATCGACCAGGTCGTAGACTGGTGCCGCGAGTTTGGCCTGTACCTGATTCTCGACATGCACGACTGCCCGGGTGGACAGACAGGCGACAACATTGACGATAGCTATGGCTATCCCTGGCTCTTCGAGAGCGAGGCGTGCCAGCAACAACTCTGCGACATCTGGCAACAAATAGCCCGACGCTACAAGAATGAGCCCGTCGTATTGGGCTACGAACTGATGAACGAGCCCATCGCCCACTATTTTGAAGCAGAAAAACAACGACTCAACGCCGCTCTTGAGCCTCTCTACAAACGACTGGTAAGCGCTATCCGCGGCGTCGACGACAACCATATCATCCTCTTAGGAGGTGCCCAGTGGAATAGTGCTTTCGACATGCTTTCCGACTGGACATTCGATGCTAAAATCATGTACACCTGCCATCGCTATGGAGGCCCGGCCACGAAAGAAGCTATCCAGAGTTATATTGATTTCCGCGACAAGACGGGACTACCCATGTACATGGGCGAACTGGGACATAACACCGACCAGTGGCAGCGCGACTTCGCCGAAGCGATGGAGCAGGCAAACATCGGTTACACCTTCTGGCCCTACAAGAAGGTCGACGGCTCGTGCATGATGGCCATACAACGGCCTGAACTTTGGGATAGCCTGATCGTCCGCTTTGCTGAGTCCGACCGCACGACGTATAGCCAAATGCGCGAAGCTCGTCCTCAACAAGAATTGGCCAAGAAGGTGATGCATGCCTATCTGCAGAACATCTGCTTCGATCAGTGTGTTCCGCAAGACTCTTACATCCGCTCCATGAAACTCAAGTGAGTTTCTCTTTGCTCGCACCTATTAAAAACGAAAAGAATATATGAAAAACGAAAAGAATATATGAAAAAAATCCTCACTACCATCATGGCTGCTATTGCCCTCACGGCTAATGCGCAGCAACCCGTTTACCTTGATGAGACAAAACCCATCGAAGAGCGTATCGAAGATGCTCTGAGCCGCATGACGCTGGACGAGAAAATCGCGGTGATTCATGCTCAGTCGAAATTCTCCAGTCCGGGTGTGAAGCGTCTTGGCTTCCCTGACTTCTGGACCGACGACGGACCTCATGGCGTTCGCCCCGACGTGCTCTGGGACGAGTGGGAACAGGCAGGGCAATCGAACGACTCGTGTGTGGCCTTCCCCGCCCTCACTTGCTTGGCCGCCACATGGAATCCCTCGATGGCCCGGCTCTATGGCGAGAACCTCGGCGAAGAAGCGCTCTACCGCGGAAAGGGAATGATTCTCGGTCCTGGCGTGAACATCAACCGAACGCCTCTCAATGGCCGCAACTTCGAGTATATGGGCGAAGACCCCTATCTGGCTTCGCGCATCGTGGTTCCCTATGTCCAGGGACTTCAGTCGAAGGGCGTGGCAGCCTGTGTGAAGCACTATGCGATGAACAACGATGAGGAATACCGCCATCAGGTGAACGTCAAGCTCAGCGACCGTGCGCTCCACGAAATCTATCTGCCGGCCTTCAAGGCGGCTGTCACCGAGGGTCACGTTTGGGGCCTGATGGGTGCTTATAACATCTATCAGGACGAGCACAACTGCCACAACCAGAAGTTGCTCAACCAGATTCTGAAGGGCGACTGGCAATACGATGGTGTGGTGGTGAGCGATTGGGGCGGAGCCCACGACACGCAACAGGCCATCACCAACGGCCTCGATATGGAGTTCGGCACATGGACCAACGGTCTGTCGGCGGGCACCAAGAATGCCTACGACAACTATTATCTGGCCTATCCTTACAAGAAACTAATTCAAGAGGGAAAATTCACAGAGAAAGAACTCAACGACAAGGTGCGCCGAGTGTTGCGCCTCTTCTTCCGCACCACGATGAATCGAAACCGCCCCCACGGTTTCCTCTGCTCGGAGAGTCATTACGAGGCCGCCCGCAAGATTGCCTCCGAGGGCATCGTGCTACTGAAGAACGAAGTCCCCTCCAACTCCCCCAAGGGGGGAGAGAAGCTACTCCCTCTGACTCCAGAGAAGCTACAGGCACTTCACCATTTTCTCACCTTCAAGAACAAATCTCGCTCCTCACTCCTCGCTCCAAGCTCCTCAAGTCCAACCATCCTCGTCGTCGGCGAAAATGCCATCAAGCCCATGACCGTAGGCGGCGGTTCTTCCTCGCTCAAGGTGCAACGCGAAATCTCGCCCCTCGACGGTCTGAAGCAAGCTTTGTCATCGCTCCCCGCTCCTCACTCCCTGCTCCTCGACTACGCTCGTGGCTACGTGGGCGACACCACCTCTTTCTATAATGGCGTGCAGATGCATGTTGACCTGCGCGAATATCGCCCCGCCAACGAACTCATCGCCGAGGCCGTAGAGAAAGCACGTCAGGCCGATGTGGTCATCTTCTTCGGCGGACTCAACAAGAGCGACTATCAGGATGCCGAGGGTCACGACCGCAAGGAATATGGTCTGCCATACGGTCAGAACGAGCTGATGGAAGCCATCTTAGACGTCAATCCCAACGTCGTCTATGTCAGCATCTGCGGAACGCCCACCGAGCTGCCTTGGGTAAAGCGCGTTCCGGCCATCCTTCAAGGGTGGTATATCGGGTCGGAGGCTGGCACGGCATTGGCCGACGTTCTCCTTGGAAAGACCAACCCTTCGGGCAAGCTGCCCTTCACATGGTATGCGAAACTCAACGATTGTGGTGCCCACGCCCTGAATACCTATCCCGGCACATGGCGAAAGGGCGACAATTCGTGGGATGACATCATCGATGAGGAATACAAGGAGGACATCTTTGTGGGCTATCGCTGGACCGACCGTCAGAAGCAGAAGCCTACCTTCGCCTTCGGACATGGCCTCTCCTACACCACCTTCCAGTTGGGCAAGGCAACCCTCTCCACCCAACACCCAACACCCGACACCCAATATTCCTTCACCGTCAACGTGAAGAACACGGGCGACAAGGCAGGTTCGGAGGTCGTTCAGCTCTACATCTCCGACCTGAAGTCGTCGTTGCCCCGTCCGGTGAAAGAGCTAAAGGGCTTCCAGAAGGTGTTCCTACAACCGGGTCAGAACCGCGACATCACCATCACCATCGACCGCTCTGCCCTTTCCTACTACGACGACACGCGGCAGGAATGGGTTTGCGAGCCCGGCGACTTCGAGGCCCTCATCGGCACCGCCAGCGACCGCATCACCTCGCGTGTGAAGTTCACGCTGAAGTAAACTACCATTCTATCCGCACACTCACACCGGCTGGATTGTTCTCAAATCGCAGTAGCAGGGTGTGGCTGCCAGCATCCCATTCGTGGGTGCTGGCAGTATTCTCGCTTCTCGCTTCCCGCTCCCCACTCCTCAAAACTTCCGTTTGTACAGTCTTGGGCTCGTGTGGTAAAAGGATGCGCATCACATTGCCGGTATGGATGGGCGAACGTGCGACAAACGAAAAACTTCTACTGTCAATATGCTCATTTTCCTGTCGCGAGGCGGCAGCGAGTATCTGCGGACGCCGTCGGTTGGGTACCTGCTTGATGTCAAGCAGGAAAGTCTGCTCGCCAGGTTGCACAATCTTCTTCTTGACGATGGGCAACGAAGGATTGAAAAGGTCGATGAATTGACCGCTCAGCACCAGTGGTGAGTTGCTGACGGCCCCCTCGTCTACTACAGCAGCCATCAAGTATGGTCCTCGCCGCAGCAGGTAGTTGTTCTTCGTCTGCAGGCCTCCAGTGGCTTTGCTGAGAACTTCCAGCAACCGGCCTTCCTGCTCCGCATCCATCGCAAACTCGCAAGGATCGTTGCGCAGCACGTAGACCTTACCCCGGCCGACACGATATGTGCCATCAGAAGGATTCCCGGGCATATTCATCAGCGAGAAGAGATGCTGCGAAGGAGCATCGAACTGCCGCCCATCCGTGTTCCACCACTCTGTAATGCGCTGGTAGTCATCCTCGTCGCGCCCACAGTAGACGATCGTTCCGCCACTTCTCACCCATTGGGCAATAGCCTCATGCCACTCCGGATGGAGAGGTTTCATGTGGGCATAGCTCATCAGCAAAACTTTGACTCCATGCCACGCCTCACCATGACAAACGTTTTCCAAATGCGTAATGCCCACAGGAATGCCTCGTTTGACAAGCGGAAGGGTGAGTCCATAGAAGTTGGAGAAGCAGGAGTCACGCAGGCCCTCAATGGGTTGCTGGAACATCACGGAGTTGGCCATCAGCACGCTGAAGCCCTGTTGTCCATTGACATGATTGTCTGATGTCGGCATTTGTCCTAAAGCGTTGATCATCACCTGCATCTGCGTAGCGTATGGGCGAGGTATCAAACTTTGCTCATCGGTCTTGCCGCTCACCCGGTAACGACGCTCGTAGATGCGGTCGGGCCAAGGCATCACCTCGTAATCGGCTACGGTGGGATAGAGCAACTGAGCCACAAAGGTGGCCTGATAGTTGCGGCGATAGTCATCCCAGTCTACCACCCCGTCCTCAATGGGGTCGGTCAGGAAGAACATCTTCCTTCCGGTTAGTCGTGTCATCGATTCCATGCAGCCATATTCCAGATAGGCCGTCTCGAAGACACGCTCACGATGCCGCCCCTGGAAGAAGTTGCGAGCTCGAGAAGTGCCCGTCCACACTTGAGCAATATAGCCATCGCAACTCTTCAGCGAAGCCAGCGAGGCCTCCGGCGAAACGATACCCCACTGGGCATAGTTGATGAGCGAATGAGTGGGCACGTAGCAGCGCACGTCCATGCCACGCTCACGGCCATAGCGTTTGGCAAAGGTGAAGACGCTGTCCAATGCCCGATAGTAGAGGTGATATTTGAGATAGTTCGACAAGTAGGTATTCTCAGCCGACTCGTGCTGCGGACGCCAGTCGAAGCCATAGAAGTCGCGCCACTCGCGCTGAAAAGCCTCGCTATATCCGCTTTTCATCCAGAACTCTGGTTCCTCTAAGAAGATGGCATCGATGCCCGCATCGATGGCCGGACGGACATGCTCTTCGCAGAGATAACGCAGATAGTTGAGCGTAGGCACCACGTAAGGAACCGAAGGCCCGTGCATGATGGTCTGCCCTTGGCGCGTCATCTGCCCCTCATCCATGTGCGACTGCCCATCCCATTGGCCTGTAAAATATTTCTGATAGCCGCCCCAGGCGATACCCGTCATGAAGTGGGTTTTGTAGCCGTGATCTCGCCACGATTGGACACGCTGGCGGAATGTCATATCCTCGCCGTCGTTGGCGCCATACACCATCACCACATCCGCGCGCACATCGGTTGTGGGTTTCCAGGACCCTCCCGTCTGGAAGGTGGTCTTCTCTCGCTGCGCAATCGTCGGCAGACAGACAGCCATCAAGATAAACACGAGTAGGAAGTTCTTTTTATTCATAGTCGCAAACTTTTTCTGCCCGCAAAGTTAGCATTTTTATTTCACATGAAGGCATTATCTTGCAAAAAAGACAACTCGAGTGAGGGGAAGACACGACATCTCGACATAAAAACACATTTTTTCATCTTTCATCCATCATTCTTCATCTTTTTTACGTATCTTTGCAGTCCAAGTGGAAATAGAACAAAAAGGAAGTCGAGATGAAAGTAAGAATTACGGCTTTACGTCAGACGGTTTACGAAGACTTGATGGCGAAATATGAGAAACCGATAGAGCACACTTGCGATGTCAAGGAGGGTCAGCAATGGATTTCAGTGGATGGCAAACGCCCAGAGGGGATGTGCCCTGCAGCTTGGTATTCGATGCAGGAGTTCGTGGAATCGCTGTCGAGAGGAGAAGGCAACTTCTACGATGGATGGATGAAAAACCCCATGAGTGCAATGATCAGTTGCAATGATGGTTTCCGCCCGTTTAGTTTCTATATCGAGGCGATGCCAGAATAAAGTTTCGCTATTTGCAACTTTTGGATTCTACGATACGTCTAACGATAAAAGTTTAACCCCTAAACAAGAAAAAAAATGATACTGACAACAACCCCACAGATTGAAGGTTACACCATTCGCGAATACAAAGGCGTGGTGACCGGCGAGACGATTATTGGTGCCAACTTCTTCAAGGACTTCTTTGCAGGCATCCGCGACATCGTAGGCGGCCGTTCAGGCAGTTACGAGAAGGTGCTTCGCGAAGCCAAAGACACATCGATGAAAGAGATGATGGAACGCGCTCAGGCGTTGGGAGCCAATGCTATTGTTGGCATTGACATCGACTATGAGACCATCGGCGAATCGAATTCGATGCTGATGGTGGCTACCAGCGGAACGGCAGTAGTCATCTGAAGAATATCGTTGGATTATCACTCTCAGGCTTGCTTTCGGGCAAGCCTCTGCTTAATACCACTGTACAGCGTTGGAATAGCCCGACCGCTTGTCGTACTTCAAGGCATCGGTGAGCGTCGACGCATTGCAGCGGAAGGTGAAATTATAGGATGTATAGGGTGCCAAGACCACTGAAGCCGACATGTTGAAGCAGTGCAGGTCACGCGTCAGCGAGGCTGTAGTCATACTGACCTTCTTGTTGTCGAAGTCGTAGCCCGACGAGAAACTGATGTTCCATCCTGCGGCAATGGTGATGTTTCCACTAACGTTCAGGTTCTGCGTGAACTTGTAAGGATAGCGCATGGTTTTGGTATTGAACTTTCCGCTGGTGTTCTCGCGCATCGTGATACCATAGCCAAAGGTGAGCGACCAAGGCATACTGAAGGTCATGTAGCCATCGGCATCGGTTTCTGCCTTCCCGCCTTTATCACTCTTGGCCGGGCGTTTGCCTTTTTCCAATTCCTTATCGATGTTCGAGTTCATGTCGAAATCATCGTCGTCCTCATCTTCTTCATCATCCTCATCATCGCTTTTTTTCTCCCCACTGAAGAGCTTCCGTATTTTCTCCGGGCTGAGCGTATATGAGATATTTTGCGTCATTCCCTGGAAACGGCCGAAGCGTCCGCGACTATACTCCGTGTGGTTGCCCACGTATGGCTTACCGTTCTCGTCCAAGTCGTAGGCATAAGTGGCAAACTGGGCATTGAGGTTGAAGGTATAGCTTTTTGTCAACTTCAGTCGCAGGCGCATACTGAGGTCGCTCCAAGGACGCTCTTTCGCCGCCATGTTGTACGACATAGATGCTCCCAGCTCGTCGATGACGCTCACCTTCTTATAGCCCAAAGAGTCTTTCAGGGCATCCGACTTCACCTTCATCTCAATATTATTGCCGATATCAAAGGTGACATTGCCCGTCATCCCCTTTCCTGGCACGCCATACATTCCGTTGGAGAAGGGCGAGTACTCCACAAGCGTCACATTGCCTTCGGCATCGGTTTTCTGGTAAGACTCATAGAATCCGTATCTCGAAGCACTGAAGTCGGGCTGATAGCTGAAGCTCACCTGCGGCGTGATGACGTGACGGATGGCCTGGATTTTGTCGCCGAAGATCTTCTTGTTGGGAATCCACATACCGTAGAGCTTGGTACTGGCAGAAAGACTCAAGTTCCAGTTGTAGACATTATAGAGGCCATAGAGCGTGTCGGGGCGTTCCACCTGTGCCTGATCGTCCCACGACCGCATAATCTTATTGGTATAGATGCGGTCGGTGAAGTTAAGCGAAGGCGTCACGTTGAGATAGTCGAACAGCGTAAACGATGCGCTGATGGGGATGGAGTTGTTCATTCCGTTGCGCCAATCCTTGATGAGCGACGAGTGCATCAGCATGCTCTCCTTGGTTTCTATCCTGTTGGATATCTGACCCGTGTACGACATGGCAATTTTTTCATACCAGCGCTCCTTGCCGGCAGCATTCTTTCGCTTGAAGGGATAGAATCTCGAAATAGAGATATTCAGGTCGGGCAGCGTCAAAGCTATCGTCGAGTCGCGCATGTTCTGGTTCAGGTTCATCGTGGAACTAATTGACATACCGATACTGGAAAACGACGTAGAATACGAAACCGACGATGTTCGCGTACTCTGGGTTAACGCCTGCGGGTTGTAGAGCGACGTAAGATTATTGCGCTCAAAGCTGCTGGTGGCGAAGTTGACGTTGGCCGACAGCGTAGAGAACGGATTGGCCTTCGGGTCCTGACGGTGGCTCCACTGTATCTTGAAGCTCTCCTGCTCCGTGAAGTCAGGCATTCCCTTGTCGCCATTCTTCGTATCCTGATAGCTGAAGAGGAACGATCCGCTATGACGATAGCGCTTGCGATAGTTGCTCGTTGCCGTGATGCCCCAAGAACCTTTGGTGTAGATTTCGCCCAGTAGCTTCAGGTCCATCTTGTCGCTGATAGCGAAATAGTAGCCGCCGTCGCGCAGATAGAAGCCGCGGGCACTCTCATCGCCGTAGGTAGGCATGATGAAACCGCTTGAATAGCTCTTCGTGAAGGGGAAGAAACCGTAAGGAATAGCCAGCGGCAGATGCACATCGGCCACAACAAGATGGGCAGGACCAAACACCACATCCTTGCCTGGGCGCACTTTGGCACGCGACAACGCAATGTAGAAGTCGGGATGCTCGGCATCGCAGGTGGTATAGCGCCCATGTTCCAGATAGAACACGCCGTCGTCGGTGCGCTTGCTGCGCTCGCTGAAGAGGAATCCGTCCTCCTGTTCCGTGTACACATTGCCTATCAAGCCCTTCTTGGTCTTGAAGTTGAACGACATCGTGTCGCTCTCATACGTATCAGAACCCATCGAGAAAACGGGCTTTCCTACCACCTCTGTCTCCGTAGAGTCGGCAAACGAGCCGGTAGCATGCACCAGATTGCTGTCGAGGTTCATATAGATTTTGTCGCTCGCCAGATCCATCGTCTGGTATTTCACCTTCGACTCACCATAGAGATAAGCCGTTTTCGAGATGGCATCATACACAATAGAGTCGTCGGCAGAATATTCCACAGGGGCCTCTATCGAGTTTTTCTTCAGTTTGTTCAATGAATCGGCGCGGATGGAATCGTCGATGGCCTTGTTATGCCGGAATACCGCCAGTTGCAAGGAGTCCATCGCCGTGGTGTCGGGTTCCTCATAGTCGATGAAACCTACTTCATATTTGGCACCAAGCATCTCCGTCACCATAAAGATGGCGACAAACATCAAGATGAATATGGTGGCCAGTTTCTTCATTGAACCTGCGAATCTTACGAATTCAGCTTGCAAAGTTACAAAGAATCGGCAAATATACCATCATTCAGTGCCGTTAATTAACTTATTTAAGCGTTTTTCATGATTTGGAAAAAAGCATTTCCCAATGGCGGAAGCGCTCTACCCCATCGGCTCCGAACTTCATCAGGCTGCGCTCGGCCTGCTCGATGGTTTTCTCTGTGGTAAGACGAGTCTTGCTGAAAAACTTGTCGGCATAGCACACCAGCTGCTCCTCGATGGTTTCCGGGAGGAAGTCTTGGTGGGGCAATGGCAACTGCTGTTGCTCTATCTCCTGAAGCGAGATGCCTGCGCCAGTGTGCCGCTCACACACACGGGCATGCTTGGGGAAGCCCTCCTTTCTGAGAAGCTCGGCTCCGATGCATCCGTGCAGGATATAGGGCTGAGTACCGAAGCAATGAATGCCTGGTGCGTCGCACTCGAAGATACCGATGTCGTGGAGCATGGCTGCCTCTTCCACAAAGCGCCGGTCGATTTCCAGTTCCGGGTGGGCATCAATAATCCGTAATGCCTTGAGAGCCACGCTGCTACTATGTATCAGGAGCGTTTGTTTCAGGGCATTCTCCTCTGGATAATACTTATCTATAATGCTACGGTAGTCCACTGTTGGGGGATGAGGGATGAAAGATGAAGGATGAAGGATGAAAGATGAGGGATGATGTTTCGCATGAGCGAGCAATCCTTCATCCTTCCCCCCCAGATTTCCCCTCCCCTTGAGGGGAGGGGTTAGGG
>FLNX01003022.1_pt1 | contig 21894 bp, 16 predicted proteins | sample 1140341 | NCBI WGS metagenome assembly FLNX01 (sample SAMEA3878208, study PRJEB12797) | bioreactor metagenome | biome: Moose rumen | place: Sweden | collected 2011-10
TTATAGTTGGAATCATATATACCAATTATATCTTGAAATAGATTTTTATGATAATAATATGTATTGTTATTATAAATAAATCCTAATAACTCGTCTCCGTTATATAAATAGTATAACATAATTCCATTTCTATCTTCAAATATAATATTTCTACCTTCTACATAGTAATTAGTAGTTATATTATTTATTGTTTTAGATGTTCTAATACCTAATAAATCATATTTATATGAAATATTATTAGTTCCATCTGAATATGTAGATAGTTCCCTACCATTCATCCACGTTAGAGCTTTATTACCTATTGTTAATGGATTACCAATATTATCATATGTAATAGATTCATTATTGAACTTAGTAAGTAAATCTTGCCAGTTAGAATTATTATATTCATATGTACCTTCATCTAATAATGTAGTTGTTCCATATGTATATGTTTTCTTAGATAAAATATTACCATAGTTATCATATGTATAATTAATTGTTTTATTATCTATAAGATTATCTTCTCTTATTAGTTGTGAGTGATTATCATAGTAATACTTATTAGTTAAAGTGTTATTCTTCTTAATTTCAGTAATATTATAAAGATTATCATAAGTATATTCATATGCATTATTGTTATCTATAACTTTATTAACAATTAAACTAGTCTTTTTACCATGTGTTATATACTCATACGATTTATTACAACTATTATTAATGTTATTACTAATTAACCTACCTAAATAATCATAATTATAATTAAATTCATTATTATTAATAGTTAACTTAGTTAATGCACTTTCTTCATTGTAAGTATAATTGTATGTATAATTATGATTATTTAGTTTTTCTGATTTAGTAATAACATTATTGTCTTTGTCATATTCATATTTTGTTTCATAATCATTATTAATAAATGATGATAGTCTTGATGCAAAATCATAATTATATTTATAAACTGCATTATTAGATGTTATTTTAGTTACTCTACCTAGATTGTCATAATAATGGGTATAAGTATCATTTGATTTAGTTATCATTTTAACTCTATCAAAGGAATCATATGTATAGTTAACTTCGTTATTGTTTCCATATAATACTCTATTCAGATTACCATTATTATTTTCATAATAATAATTAATTAAAGAATTATTATTAATAGAAATAGCTGAGGTATTATTATATTCATCATAACTAAACATGTAGTTCTTTGTACCATGTATTATTTTAGATAAATTGTTATTTGTATATTCATATGATACAGATTGATTATCTTTACTAATATTAGTAGGTCTAAACTTACTATCGTAAGTATAGTTAGTACTGATATTATTTGAATCAGTAATACTATTAGTTAGTCCATTTGTAGTATTGATATTATAGCTTATTGTATTGTCCAATGTATCTGTTACTTTATTTATAAATCTGCCATCTGCTGTATATTCAGCTTTGTTTTCTATATATAGTTTTCTGTCAGATTGTTCAATATAAAATTGATAGTTATATTCTTCATCGTCGTCATATTCATCTAATGTTAATTCATTTAATGAGTTAACTTTCAAATATTTACTTGGATTTGTATCCTTTAGTTTTAGTGTATACCAGCCATTAGTATCTTGTGCTAGTTCAAATAACATATCATCGGAAATAGTAGATCTATATTGAAGTTTTAATTCATTATTTAAATAAACTAAATAATAATTATTTAGTATTTTATGTCTTATCGTATAATAATCTCCACTTCGAACTATATTAAAAGTACTATATGAACATTCAGATTCTCTTAATAAAATCTTTTTATCATAATTTACATAAAAATATTTATCAGTTCCTTTTTGTCTAATATAATATATATTATTATCATTTAATTGATCTAGTATCGCTCTATTATTAATTCTAGTTCTAACTGGATTTCCATTTGAATCATATTTTATTTCATTTGTAATTCCAGTTGGAGATGCTGCTTTTAATAATCTGTTTTTTATACTGTTATCATATTCAAATTTGTAATTAGCACCTTTAGGACTCATCATAGATAGTAATTGATTATTAGTATCATATGTCATAGTATTTTGTTCTTTAGATAACGAAATAGCTGATACTAAGTTACCATTTTCATCATAAGAATAAGAATATGCTGTTAAGTCTTTAAATAAAGTAAAATTCGTTATAAATGTTTCATTTGCATTTTCATTACTCATAATTCTTATGTACAAATTAGAATAATCATATTCTGCAATGAAGTTTTCAGAAAAGAATTGCCAATTGTCAGTACCAGTATTTAAATTTTTTAATGGTACGCAAGTTCCATCTTCTTCATTATCGTATTGAAAGAAAACAGTTGCATTTACTCCGTTGTCATCACCAATATGCTCTGATGCTATAATTCCGTTGTTTTTATACCAAAAAGATAGATTGAATACATCCCCTACTGATCCACTGGTATTAAATTCTTTTTCTATAATTACACTACCATCAGGGTCTGAGTTTATCTTTAAACACTTATTGCCATCTTCTGTTATTATTTGAGTACTTGTTTGCTCATCTGTTTCTATTGTCCATCCGTTTGTATTAGATTGAAATGAACTGTTTGTAACCAAATTATAATAGTTATGTACTTCGGAATATTCTAGTTGAATATCATCAATTATCATTTCTGTAATGTTTAGATTTTTCATTTCTAATGTAACAGAATTACTAGCTGTACATGTAACTGAATATCTTTTATAACTATTTGTAAGTTCTATTTCTTCTTCTATTGTTCCTAGTTTTATTTTTAAATCTCCACTACCTTTTGCATAAAAACTAAAAGTGATTGGTTGTGATGTACTAGAAACTGTATAATTAGCTGATATCTTAGGTGTAATATTTGAATTAGAATTAATAGTAAATTTTAAGGCTTTCGCGCCAGTTCTAGCATCAGATACATACTGCTTTGTAACTGAACTTGTAACTGTAAAAGAATCTGTTTCATTTTCAAACGATGAGTCATCAATCAAATTATTAATATACTGAATTAATGATTTATCAAGAGTTATTTTGTTTTTTGTATTATCTTCATTTCCAAAGACATATGATTTGCCATAAGCATTGGATAAATCATCGTCATCATCTAAATTAGTAATGTTTATCGTATTTCCATAGTTATTAAAAGTATATGTATTAACCCTGCCTTTATTATCTATTATCTTAGTATCGTCAATAGAATAATCAAAAGTTAAGTATTTACCTATGTTATCTTGTGAACTTATTTCAGAGACTTTAGAGACTTTAGATGTTAAGGCATTAACATATTCATACTTAATAGCTAATCCGTTAGGATTTATAATTTTTTCAATTAAATTATCGCTTGTATAAGTAATTGTTTCGGTATCTCCTAATGAAACAATTGATGTTAATAAATTACTAGTTAAATTGATTGTAGTTGTTTTATGAGGACTAGTGAATAAAACACTATTTGTATTATATGTAATTGAAACATAATTGTTGTTTGAATCTAAAACTCTATTAATTCTATGATTAGAATCGAATTCAATATTAATTACTTTATCATTTGTATCTTTTATTTGAGTTAAATAATAAATATTATTATATAATTCGAATTTAGATTGATTACCATCTTTATCTTTCATTATATAATCACTATTATTTAATTCTATAGTCAAAAACATACCATCTTGATCATAAAACATATCATTATTTTTATTAAATATATGAATTGTTCCATCTTCGTCTAGATAATGAATTGTATTTGAATCTATTGCTTCTAAAGTTTGATTTAAATTTAGTTTAATACCTAATCCGTATCCATAATCTTCGTTTAATAATACAGATCCAGTATTATATACTAAGTATAAACTTACTGGTAATGGTCCTCCAACTGTATTTGCTACATTGAAAATTGAAGTAAGATTACCTGTATAATTACATATATAGCTAGAACCAAAATAATGACTTTGAGATGTGTAAGACAAATATGATTCTAATCCGTTGTAATTTTTAAAAGTTAATGTAACATGTGGTAACAAAGTTGATCCAGCTGATGCATCATTAGAAATAATTTCAGCAATTGGATTATCTGAGTTATAACTTTCCGTGTTCCATTTTAGCATTAAACCATAATTGTTTTCACCATTATACCAATCTTGTACTATATTAGTAATATTAATACTAGATATTTTATACTCGGTATATTCTCCTACCCATTTAGTTTGACAAGTATATATGTAATCATATATTTTTGAGTTGAATTTATCGTTCATATTATTCCATTTAGCACTTATAGGTTCCCAACTACTATTAATTTTATGTGCTATTATTTTAGGACCTATATAGTATTCATCCCCATCTACAATCGGATAATATGTTAAATGTAATTGAGCATCTACAAACCTATAATTTGCTGGAATTGACGGTAAATCAAATTTTATAAGCGATCTATATGTTTTAGAAGAATCTGTTCCAACTAATATTTTATCTAGATTATATGTTGTAGTACTGCTATCACCATTAAAAATATAAGTATCTACTAATCCTGATACAGCTGGATTTGAACGAGTACTTCTTATTACGTTTTTAGTATTTTCATTTATAGATTGATCCTTATATATTTCTATTTGAATATCACCATTTGGTTTTATAAATCTTTTTGAATACTTAGTTCTATATTCTGTTAGTTCTATCCTATCTTGCATAGATATACCTCTTAACTAACTCTTTTCCAAATATATACTGCCAAATATGGTGGTAATGTTGTTGTACTTCCTGTATTACCAGCACTTTTAGATTCTGTTGAACCATAAACTTGTATTCCTTCATTACAAGCTGTTGAATAATTATATCCGGCACCACCATCTGCTTTTCTTTCATTTGGTGTAAATGAAACTCCTGTTTTTGATTTATACCTAGTTCCATATGTTCCTGCATACATTATAGCTGCATATAAAGAACCATAACTGTGTGAGTGTGCTGGTGTTGTATGATTATGTGATGTTTGACCACCTGTTGCACCTAATGAATAATCATTTCCGGCTCCAATTAAAAATCTATCCATAATTTTTTCCCATGTTCCACCAAAAAGTGTACTAGGATTTACATCAACAACACTTAAATAAATAGAACCTACTGGATAAACTTGGTCTATGCTTATTCCTATTGGAACATTTGTTGTAATACTATTGCATACCAAATTTCCGCTTGTATCCATACTATAAGTATTTTGTTTTGATGTTATACAATTAACATCCAAATTATTTGCATCAATATCAAGTCCATCATTTGTTATTGTTAAATAGTCTTCATAATTATTATTCATTTTACTTCCTTCTTTCTATTAATAATTATAAATTTTTAAAAGTGTTATACATCCCTCCTATGATTAAATATTAGCTTATAATACGCATTAAAAAAATCTCAAATTTTAAGAAATAGACAATTCTTAAAATTTGAGAGTCAAATAAAAAATAGTTTTAATATAAAAGAAAAGCACCTAACATATTCTAGTTAGGTGCACCCAAAACCAAGGTAACACCCAACATGGAATATTAAGTGTTCCTTTTTCATTGTATGAAGTTTTCTTCATCTGTATTCTTTATAACATAAAAATAAACTATTTGTCTTCTTCTAATATAATTTTTTTTAACATTTCAGATGTTTCTTCAACACCTAGTTTATCAACATTAATAGCTAGGTCATAGTTATCTAGTGAATTCCAAACTCTACCAGTAAATTGATTATAATGTTTAGCTCTTTGTTTATTTATTTTATTAATAACTTTTTCAGCATTATTTTTATCTAAGTTATAGTATTTTACTGCTCTATTAACTTTTGATTCCATATCTGAGTATAAGAATACTCTTATAAGATGTTTTCTTTCTCTTAAGATATAATCGGCACATCTACCAACTATAATACATGGTGCTTGTTTTGATATTTTTTCTATTACTTTAGCTTCTGCTGCAAATAAGTTATCATCATTAGAATAATAAATGCTTGATTTAGTACTTTGTTCTTCTTTTAATTCAACATATTTTTTAGAATAGCCATTTTCTTCTGCTGTTAAGTTAATTATTTCTTTATCATAGAATTTAATACCTAATTTTTTTGCTAGTAATTCTCCTACAAAGTGTCCACCTGAACCATATTCACGAGATATGGTAATAACAACTGGATTTTTAAGTAATGTATTATCATATGTAATTTCTTTATCAGATACTTCAATTTGTTCTTCTAAAGTTTCCATTTTCTTAAATTCTAATTTTAGTAAGATAATTGCTACTATAAAGGAAAGAACATCTGCTATTACAGCACTCCATAACATTGTTACTACACTATTAGATATACTTGCAATGATAATAATAGCTGGTACAAAGAAGATTACATCTCGTGATAATGCTAATAAGGTAGATTTAAAACTTGAACCCATGGATTGTAATAGTATGGAAGTTGATTTAATAAAACATGTTAATATAATTCCTCCTAAGAAGATATTTAAACAATATTTAGCATATTCTGTGTATTCAACTGGATTATCACTACCAAAAATATTAATAATGTATGTTGGGAAGAATTCAAATAATATAAAAGCAATGAAACCAATAATTAAGTTTGTTATTAAAATATATTTAATAGTTTCTTTAACTCTCTTAGTATTACCTGCTCCCATGTTATAACCAATAATTGGCATTCCACCAAGTGATACACCAATTACTATAGATATAACTATACCAAATACTTTCATACATATACCTATAACTGCAAGTGGTGTTACTACTCCAAATGGAGTGTTAGTAGATGATAAAGAATTATAACCATATTTACTTACCAAGTTATTAGCAACTGCTATGATAATTACAATAGCAAGTTGAGTAATTAAAGATGCTAATCCTAGACTTATTATTTGTTTACAAATACTTTTATCTAGTTTTAGAGATTCTTTTTTTACTTTAAACATCTTAGGTCTTTTTAAGTAATATACACTAACTAAGAATGTTAGTATTTGACCTATTATTGTAGCAATGGCTGCTCCTTTAACACTTAGTTTAAAAACAAAGATAAAGATAGGATCTAAGATAATGTTAGATATTGCTCCTATGATTGTGGCAAACATAGCATATCTAGGACTACCATCATTACGAATAGAAGCATTAATTCCTTGACCTATTATATAAAATGGTAAACCATAACATATTATTCTTAAGTAATCTTTAGCATACCCATAACATTCTACTTCATTAGGATTACCACCGAATATAGCAAGTATTTGTTTATTAAAGATAAGACCTATTATAGTTAAAATAATAGAGATAAATATTAATAGTATTATTCCATTACCTATACTTTTACTGGCTTTTTCTTTGTCTTTAGCTCCTTCTGATAAAGAGAATAATGCTGCTGCTCCATCACCTATTAATAAGGCAAAAGCAAGTGAAATAACAGTAAACGGATAAACAATATTAGTTGCAGCATTACCAAATGCTCCAGCACTACTCCATCCTATAAAGATTTGATCAACAATATTATATAAAGCTGCTACTATCATACTTATTACACATGGTATCGCAAATCTTTTTATTAGTTTACTTATTTTTTCTGTTCCTAAATCTAGTTCTTTTTTCATATTTTTCCTCCTTTTTAAGCCAAAAAGAAAACGTAAATCCATATATCTGGACTTACGTTTTTTATTCTGCTCGACTTGAAAAGTATAACACTTTTTTTAAATTTGTGTAAGTTTTTTTATTCTACTTTTTCGTTAACACATACTGCTTCATATCTTTTAGGTGTATTATTTGATGATGTTCCACCTTTTTCTTTAGTAGTACCTGTAAATGATGTTCTTACTTTAGTACTAAAGGAATCATTATTGTATTTAGTAATACCTTTATTGATATCTAGATCTTTAATCTTGCTTTCATCATAACCATCTATTACATATTTTTTATTTGTATACCAAATAGTATAGTTATATTTATGATTAGCATCTTCTTCTATTACTACATATCCATCTTGGTCTTTATATTCTTTAGTAGAATATCCATTTGCATATAAACCATCTAAAGTAATACACATAGCTTTAGTTAAGCCATCTTCACCTTGAACAATATATTCGTTGTTTTCTTTAAATGTGAATCCTGCATAAGCATTTTTAGCTTGAGCAATAATACTTTGTGCTTCTTTTTTTAGATTATCTACATTTTGTTTTCTAGTTGTAATAGATACTACTGTAATAGCAGATACTACTACTAGTGCTACCATTACAACCATAAGAATTATTTCTATAGTTGAAAAACTTAATTTATCTTCTTTTTTATTTGCCATTTTATCATCTTCTTCTTAATCTATTTTAATATAAATAGATATAAAATACAAGATAGGAGACTTATTTTATGGTATCGATAATACTACTTATTGTTTCTACTCCATCTATCGCATTACTTATTTTATCTGTTACACGAAGATGGTATTTATCTTTAAAGAAATCTATTATTTTTTTATAGTTTTCTGGGTGACGATATAGTTCTTTAATTAGATAGGAGTTTTCTTTTAGATAATCGTAGTATTTTTCTTTTTTTAAGTAATCTATTATTTCTTTCATTAATCACCAAAGAATTTATCTAGAGGTTTTTTGATACTTGGTTTTATAGTATTTTCTACTTCTTCAGCTTTTTTAGCAGTTAGTTCACTAAAGATATCTAGAGCTTTTTGAGCATTAGTAATATGTTCTTGTAAGACATCAGGATCAAATTTATCCATGAAATCAGATATTTTAGTAGTCTTTTTACTATATTTATTCCAGACACTACTATCAGAACCATATAAGTCATATAGTTCATAGAATTTTTGCCAAGTCATATCTCCTTTATCTACATAGTCTGCTAGTTCTGGTTTATCTTTAACAAAGTTTTTAAAGTCTTCTTTGGACATAAAAAATCACCTATTAAAGTATATGTTTAATAAGTGATTTTTTTACTATAGTTTGAAATCATCTATGAAGTTATCAATAGTTAGTTCTTCTACTTTTTCTTCTTTGGGTTCTTCTACTACTTCTTTTTTCTCTTCTTTTTTTGACTCTTCCATTTTCTTTTCAACAAGTTCTGCTACAACAAATGATGTTTCTATTTTCTTTTTAGAAATAGAACTACCAGTTGATGCTAGATCCATGATTGGAAGATCAGCGGCTTTAATACCTTTGAATTCACCATCTATTTTTAAACCTATTATAGCCTTTGTATCAATTGATACAGCATTTGTTACTTCATAGTTAGTAGATTTAACTTTCTTGATGATTGTAGCTCCTTTTTTACCTCTACTCATTGTCTCTAATTCAGAAATCTTAACACGTTTAGAAGTGTTTTTATTTGTGAATATAGCAATATATTCATCTGTTGGTTTTGGAGATAAACAAGCTACTACTTTATCATCTTTAACACTGATTCCTTTAACACCAGAAGCTTTAGCTCCTACTAATGATATTTCACTAGAATCAATATTTATGTAACGACCAGTTTCAGTAATGAAGATTGCTCTTCCATTATCTTTAACTACAGATACTACTTCATCATCATCTTTAAGTTTCATAGCATTAACTGGTTTAGTCCAACGACTTACAATTAAGTCTTCTAACTTAGTACGTTTAGTAATACCACCTTTAGTAGTTAAGATAATATTATCATCTTTATTATCTAATATCATAGCTGATATAACTTGTTCATCAGCACTTAATGGAATAATGTTACTAATGTGTTTACCTAGTTCTTTCCATTTAGTTTCTACTATTTCATGTACTGGTACATATAAGTAATGACCTTGATTTGTAAACATTAATAGTTTATCTAATGTTGTAGTACTATAGAATCCTCTAATAAAGTCACCTGGTTTTAGAACTGTTGGTTCTCCATTAGAGCTCATATATGATTTAAGTGGTATACGTTTAACATAACCATCATTAGTTGCTACAACGATAACATTTTCTTTTTGAATTAAATCTGCAGCATCTATTTTTACTTCTGTTACTTCGTCTCTTATTTCAGTACGACGAGGTGTTGCAAATTCTTTTTTAACAATCTTTAACTCAGTTTTCATAACATGTTTTAAAGCTTCTTCATTATTTAGAATTTGTGTCCAGATATTTATTTTATTTTCTAAATCTTTCATTTCGTTTTCAATATCAACTATATCAGTATTAGTTAAACGATATAATTGTAATTCAACGATAGCTTTAGCTTGTTCTGGAGAAAATTCAAACTTTTCTACTAAGTTATCAATAGCATTAGATTTATTTTTACTAGCTCTGATTACAGCAATTACTTCATCTAAGATAGATATAGCTTTTACTAGACCTTCTAAGATGTGATATCTAGCTTTAGCATGATCTAAATCAAATTTTGTACGACGTGTAACAACTTCTTTTTGATGAGCTATAAAAGCATCTAAAATTTCTAAGATACCAAGTTGTTTTGGTCTTCTATTTACGATAGCTACAACATTAAAGTTATAGTTAACTTGTAAGTCAGTATTCTTTAGTAAATAGTTTAAGATTACTTCAGCATTAGCATCTTTTTTTAGTTCGATAATAAGTTTAGCCATATGTTCTTCATCTGAAACATCAAAGACATCAACTATACCATCTACTTTTTTATCTATTTTAATATCTTCTATTTTTTTACGTAATTGTTCTTTTAATACATCATATGGTATTTCATGAACAATGATTTGTTTTTTACCTTTTTCTTCAACTATCTCAGTTTTAGCTTTTACTACTACTCTACCGCGACCAGTTGAGTAAGCTTGGATTAGGCCTTCTTTTCCTTCGATGACACCACCAGTTGGAAAGTCAGGTCCTTTAATAATCTCTAGAATTGTCTCTAAACGACAATTTGGATTTTCAATACGCTTAACAGTTGCATCTATTACTTCTCCTAAGTTATGAGGAGGAATATTAGTTGCATATCCTGCTGAAATACCAGTAGATCCATTAACTAATAAGTTTGGAAAGTTAGCTGGTAAAACAGTTGGTTCATAATCTTCATCAGCATAGTTAAGAGCCATTTCAACAGCGTTTTTATTTATATCTTTTAACATTACTTCAGCAAGTTTTGTTAAACGACATTCTGTATAACGATGGGCGGCAGGACCATAACCATCGATTGAACCATTGTTACCATGGATATCGATTAGGACATCACGCATTTTCCAATCTTGGGACATATAAACCATTGCACCATAGATACTTGAGTCACCATGTGGATGGTATTTTCCCATGACATCTCCAACTGCTTTAGCGCATTTACGATATGGTTTATCATATGTATTTCTGTCTTCCCACATTGTGAAAAGAATTCTTCTTTGAACTGGTTTTAGACCATCTCTTACATCTGGTAAGGCACGATCTTGGATGATTGATTTAGCATATCTACCAAATCTATCACCCATGATATCTTCTAAAGTGTAGTCATATATTTTTTCAATGATTGATTTTTCTTCTTGTTTTTTCCTTGCCATAACTATCACCTCTTAAAGTTATCTTCTAATGTAAAGTCAACATTTTCTTCTATCCACTCTTTACGTGGTTCGACTTTATCACCCATTAAAACAGATACTCTTTTTTCAGCTAATGCTGCATCTGTAATAGATACTTTTATTAAACTACGTGTTTCTGGATTCATAGTTGTATCATATAATTCTTTAGCATCCATTTCACCTAGACCTTTAAATCTTTGTACTTTAAAACCTTTGGCAGTCTTTTTCTTTTCTTCTAATTCTTCATCAGTTGCTACATATTCTTTGTATTTACCAAAGTCTAGTCCATATAATGGAGGATTAGCAATATATAGCATTCCTGCTTCTATAAGTGGTCTCATAAAGCGATAGAAGAATGTTAGTAATAGTATTTGAATATGAGCTCCATCATCATCGGCATCGGTCATGATAATTATTTTGCCATAGTTTGATTCTTCTGGATCAAAGTCATTACCTATTCCAGCACCAATAGCATATGTTAAAGTATTTAATTCTTCGTTAGCACCAATTTCGTTTTGAGATGCTTTTTCTGTATTAAGTACTTTACCACGTAATGGAAGAATTGCTTGAGTTACGTTATTTCTACCTTTAATAGCAGAACCACCGGCTGAATCACCCTCGACTAAGAATAATTCATTAAGTTTAGCGTCTTTACCAGTAGCTTTAGCAAGTTTACCAGAAAGAATTTTATCTTTCTTTTCTTTTCCTTTTCCACTACGAGCTGCTTCACGTGCTTTACGAGCAGCTTCTCTAGCTACTTTAGAACGTGATGCTTTATCAACAATAGCAGTTGCTATTTCTCTATTTTCTTCTAAGAAGAATTTCATATTTTCATATGTAATTTGTTCTGTTATAGTACGTGCTTCTGGAGTACCTAATTTACCTTTAGTTTGTCCTTCAAATTGAAGTAAAGCTTCTGGTATTTTTAAATTTATTACAGCACTTAATCCTTCTCTGACATCTGATCCTTCAAAAGAAGCATCTTTGCCTTTTAAGAAACCATTATCTTTAGCATAGTCATTGAAGGCTTTAGTAATACCAGATTTAAATCCAGTTTCATGAGAACCACCATCACTTGTTTTAACATTATTAACAAATGATAAGATATTCTCGTTATAACCTTCTTGATATTGCAATGCAATATCTACTTCTATACCTTGTTTAATTCCGTTGAAGTTAATTACTTTATGTAAAACATTTTTTCCTTCGTTAATAAACTCAACAAAACTTATTAAACCATTATCATAATGATATTTAACATTTCTTTTATCTTCTTCGTCTTCTACTTCGATAGTTATACCACTTAGTAAGAATGCACTTTCTTGCATACGTTCTGTAATAGTAGTATATGAGAAGTTACATGATTTAAAGATTTCAGGATCAGGTAAGAATGTTACTGTTGTACCAGTTCTGTTTGTTGTGCCAATTTTTTTAAGTGGTTTATCAACATGTCCTCCATCTTTAAATGATATTTCATATATTCCACCATCTTTGTGAATGGTTACTTTCATAGATTTAGATAAGGCATTAACAACAGATGCACCTACTCCATGTAATCCACCAGATACTTTGTATCCACCTTCTTCGAATTTACCACCGGCATGAAGAATAGTATAAATAACTTCTGGAGTTGAGATACCAGATTCGTGCATACCAACTGGTACACCACGACCATGGTCTTCTATAGTTATAGATCCATCTTTATTAATAGTAATCTTGATATAATCACCATATCCATTGATACTTTCGTCTATGGCATTATCAACAATTTCCCATACTAAATGATGTAGACCTCTTTTGTCAGTAGATCCGATATACATACCAGGTCTTTTTCTAACAGCTTCTAGGCCTTCAAGTATTTTAATTGAATTTTCATCATATTTTTCTGCTGCCATCTTTTTCACCATAGCTAGTATAACACAATAATAGACCAAAAAAAAAGGCTTTTGACATTTTTGCGCGTCAAATAAGTCCCTATTTATCGGACTTTAACCTATTTTTTAGATTTTGTTTCTTTAGGTTCTTCGTCTAATATTTCTTCGTCTTCTTTTTCTATTTCTTCTTCAAGACTCTTTTTAAAGTTTTCTAAGTTTTCAGTTAAGGCTGTCATTTCAAATGTAACATCTTCTTTTATTTCCATTTGTTCATCTTCTGGAGGCATATCAAAAGTAATATCTTTTAAATCTTCATCTATTTTTCTTTTAGGATTTTTAGATCTTTTAGCATCTCTTAAACCTAGAATTAGGACAGCTAAAAATAATACTACTAGTAAAATAATAGATATTAATAGAATTAATTTAAAGTTTTTACTTTCATATATTTTATCTATAAAATTAAAAATATTCATTTTAACACCACTCTTTATTACTAATAATATTAACATATTTTAGTCTAATAAAAAAGTCCTATGAGGACTAATTATCTATATTTGTTCATTTGATTCATTATTTGTCTTACTTGTTTTTGACTTGGTTTTCTACCCATACCACTCATCATTACTTCAATCATTTTTTCATTAATTGGAGGATTTTCTTCAAGTTGTTTTTTAAATACTCTTCTAGTAATGAAGAATCCAGCTACAGCACCAATAACAACACCTAGTAAAACATATAATACATCTACTAACCATACTGGCATTTTTATCTCTCCTTTGTAGTTTTATTGTACTAAATTATTTATAATTTGCCAATAGTTACTTGTAATCATTTAACCAAAAGTAGTCTCTATTATTAAAATCTACTACAAATATGTTATTTGATTTTTTAAATATTTCAAAAAATAAAGGATTTGGTATATTAGTTTCTATTAGTAAGAAATTGTTATAAATAGTTAGTTTAGTATTTTCATTAGTATAGTAATCATTTATATAGTGTATATTATTTACTTTAGTATAATTATATTTATCTTTGTAATAATTAAATATATTATTATTTAGTATTTCTTTATTAAATTTAGCTCTTAAATGGTTAAAGTAATTAATACCATATTTGTAATCATTTAAATGATAGATATTATCAATAGCTTTATATAAGTTATATGGACCATACTTAAGATATTCATCTTTTATTTTAAATAAATAGAATTTACGCATTAAAAATCACCAAATAGAATATATCTCTATTTGATGATTTATTTTGTCGAATTATATTTTTTCTTCTATTTTTTTAACAATAGATTCGTAATCAAATCCAAGTTTTTTAAGAACCTCTTCTGGTTCTCCACTATAACTAAATGTATCTATTCCTATAGCACAATCTGGAGATGCGAATCGATACCACATAGCAGTAGATCCACCTTCAATAGTAATTACTTTAGTATTTGGTGGAATTATACTATCTCGATATTCTTTTGGTTGAGATAGGAATATATCCATAGATGGCATTGACACGATACGTATATCTTTTCCTTTGCTTCTTAATTCTTCAGTAGCTAGATAAGCATTAGTAAAATCAATACCAGTACTTACTACTACAGCATCTATTCTTTCAACTTCTTTTTTAACTATATAAGCACCTTTTTTAGTTTCTTCAGCAGATGTTCCTTCCATAATATGAGCTTCATCTTTAGATAAAACTATTGCTGTTGTTTTTTTATTATTTACTATATAATCCCAACAACCGATTACTTCATTAATATCAGCTGGTCTAAATACTGTTAAATTAGGTATACTTCTTAACATAGTTAATTGTTCTACTGGAGCAACTGTTGGCCCTTCTTCACCAATACTAGGTGAATCATATGTAAATACATAAGTTACTGGTAAGTTCATCATAGCTGTCATTCTAATAGCTGGTTTCATATAATCAGCATATACTAAGAAAGTTGAACCAAATGGTCTAAATCCACATAATGCTAGTCCATTTAATACTCCTGCCATAGCATGTTCTCTTAGACCAAATTGCATATTTTTACCAGTTCTATTACGACGAGACATTTCTATTTCTTTATATAATGAAGTATGACAGAAACTTGCTAAGTCACAACTTCCTCCTAAGAAGAATTTACTTCTATCACTTAAGATATTTAACATTTTAGAATTAGATTCTCTTAATTCTTCACTATAATCACCAGGTATTTTAAAGGCATTAGAGTTAAAATTAATATTTGTTGTACCATCTTTTATGAAAGTTAGTAAGTTTTTAATATCATCATTATTTATTTTCAATGCTTCATTATAAGCACTATTCCAACTGTTATAGTAAGTATTTACTCTATTAGCTATAGCTTGTCTTGCATATTTAACAGCATTTTCAGTTATTTCTAAAGTATTAGTTGTAATATTTAAACTTTTCTTTAAGTAAGTAATATCTTCTTTAGTTAATGGTTTAGCATGAATTAAACTCTTACCTTCATGTTGTGAACCTTTACCTATAGTTGTTTGGATTTCTATTAAAGTAGGTTTACGATTCATTTTAGCTCTATCTATAGCTTTATCTATTTCTCGTACATCGTTACCTTCTGAGACATAATCTACTTCCCAACCCATATGAATAAATTTTTGGATAGTTGATTCAGTTGATGAAAGTTTTAATTCTCCATCAGAAGTAGTAGCATTAGAATCATATAGTACGATTAAGTTACCTAGACCTAATGTACCTGCAAGTGATGCTGCTTCCTGAGTAATACCTTCTAAGATATCACCATCAGATACTAAGCAATATACATAGTAATCTATTAATCTTTGTTTAGGCATTTGTTGTTCTAATAATTCAGCAGTATATTTACCGGCAATGGCCATACCAACAGCATTAGCAAATCCTTGTCCTGATGGACCAGTTGTTGCTTCTATACCTGGTGTTTTACCATATTCAGGATATGCTGGTGTTTTAGAATCTAGTTTACGATAGTCAACTAAGTCATCAATTGAAATATCATAACCTGCCATAAACATCATGGCATATAAAAGAGCTGATCCATGTCCAGCAGACATAACAAATCTATCTCTATTAGCCCACTTAGGATCATCTGGTTTAATTCTCAAATGATTTGTAAATAAATCGAATATGATTGGAGCAGCACCTAGTGCAATACCAGGGTTTCCTCCTTTAGCATATGAAATCATATCAATACTTAAGCATTTTAAACTGTTAAGTGAATGAACTAAATCAGGGTTCATACAATCACTCTCCTATTGTCTATTTTATTATAGCAAATTTTTGATAATTATTACATATAAAAGTATTATATATAATTTATTAATAATGATGTTATCATATCATTTTTTATCCTACTTATTAAAAATATTTTTATCCCAGCATTATTAAGAGATGTACCAATATGATATAAATACTTGTTATCTAATATTATAAATCTATCATGAAACGAATCATTATATTTAATATTTAAGTTATTGTATTCTTTATTATATTTATCAATATCTATTTCTTTTAATCTGCTTTTAGAACTTATTATAAGATATACTTTAGTTTTAACTTTAGATATCATATCTAGAACATATTTATCGACATATGGGTCGATAATTATTATTTTTTCTTTACTAAGTCTTAATATATCTAGTATACCTGAATACGCATCATATATCTGACCTTCTAAATATAATTTGTTAGTTATTTCTTTTGATTCAAAGTAATCAAATATTTTATTAATATCGTCTTCATGTTTAAAGACAAGATTATTAATATATTTTTGCTCAACTAATCCAGTTGATATGTATTTTCGCATAGCAACAAATGCTCTCATTATTTTAATACTAACTTCAGCTGCAACAGATGTTCTAAGTACGGTTGCTAACATTGCTACGCCTTGTTCTGTAAATACGAATGGTAAAAATTTTGAGTATTTCCCTTGACCCAATTCTAAGGTCCCAACTTGGGACCTTAGAATATCCTTGTATTCATCCTTAGTCAATTGGAAATAAAAATCATCTGGGAATCTATCTCGATGTCTATTAACGGCTTGATTAATTGTTTTAGTTCCATTAGCACATTTATATAACGAAGCTAAATCACTATCTAACATTACTTGTTTACCTCTTATTTCATATATTTTCTTTTCTATGTTTAGATCATCTATTAAGTTATTCATAAAAACCTCCCTCTACTTATATTATTGTCAGTAAAGGTCCGATTTCCTTTTTTTATAAAAAAAATAGAGTTTAAAACTCTATTACTTTTGGTTCTTCTGTAAATGATGAGAAGGTTGCTTTAGCATCTTTTAAATAAAGTACTGCTGTATTCTCATCATTTTCATCATACATAGATCTTAATCCTGGATTTTTATCTAGCATATCTTTTTTAGCTTCTACTCTATCATCTACTACTAATGTAGCACTAATTCTTAACCATTTATCTCCATTACAAGCACATATTTCAATATTAGGATTCTTTTCTATTTGTTTATAAACATCTTTTTTCTTTCCAGTTTCAATATATAGTTTATCTTCAAATATTTCAGCTGTACCAAAAGGTCTTACTCTTGGTTTGTCATTATCTATTGTAGCTAGATAATATACTCCACATGTTTTTAAAAATTCTTGTACTTCTTTCATATTAATTCTCCTTTTTTAAGATATCTGTTGCTAATTTATATAGTTTTTCGATAGCTTTATGGTTATTGCTCTTTTCCATATTCTTTTTCATTTTTTCTATTTCTTCAGGATGGTTAGATAAATGTTCCATATATTTATAGAATGTGTATGGTACTCTAAATCTTTTACCATAACCATTTCTTACGAAGTATTTATAGTTAGCTACTTCTTGTCCACCACTACAATTGATCATTAGAATTGGTTTTTTAAAGTATAGACATTCTGTAGTTTGAGCTCCACCTGGTTTTGATACTACAAAGTCAGCTATTTGTAATAGTTCTGGTACATTATTAACAAAACCTAGTGTTTTGAAATTCTTTGCTCCATATTCAGAAATCCATCTATCAACTTTGTTTTTAGCATCCTCATTTCTTCCTGCAACATATATAAAGTCCATGTTTATATTACTTTTGATTAGTTTTCTAATGTATGGTAAGGAATGAGTTCCACCATTTCCTCCTCCACCAAAGAATAAACATATTGGTCTTACTCCAGTAAAGCCATATCTTTCTGTTGCTTCTAAGACATTAAAGTCTTCATTTGTTATTGGATTAATAGGAATACCTATTGGTTTTATTTTTCTTCTTTCAACACCTTTTTTAACTAGGTAGTTTACTTCATCTTTATCTCCAACGACAATAGCTTCTTCTCTTTTATATCCTTTTAACCATAAAGCATGAGCTTCGTAATCTGTTACTACAGTAATAAGTTTACAATTAGTTACATGTTTACGATTATAATAATCTATTAAACTACTACCAAAGAAATGAGTTGATATTGTCATATCTGGATTAAAGTCAGTTATAATTTTTTTCATTCTTTTATTTTTAAATAGTTGCATACTAGTTTTACTAGCAATAGAACTACTTATTCTATGATTAAATGAGTTATAAATAGCTGACCAACCCATAGGAAATTTAAGTAAAAAGAAATCAGTTGTCTTTTGACTTAATCTTCCTAATATAGGAGTTGAATATTTTAATAGATCTATAGCTAGAATTTCTAGTTCTGGATCTTTACTTTTAAAATAAGATTCTATATATTCTGCAACTGCACGGTGTCCGTTACCATATGTTGCGTATGTTAATAGTATTCTTTTCTTCATATGTATAACCTCTTTCAATAATTATACTATAGGAGGAATTATTTTTGAAACAAAAAAATCTTTTTAGTTTGCTTTCGATGTGCAAAAAGATTTTTTATTACAAAATAAAAAAGACATCTGCTTAGCAGATGTCCATCCCAACGGAAGGACATTTGTCAAACTCAAATGCGTCATTTTTTATGACTTTCCTTCTATTAGTATTATATCATGTTTTATATTTTATTCAACTATTGTTGCGAAGTCTGAATCGGGTCCATATGTTCCTTTTTTACCTAATACTTTATCTTTTTTTAAATCATATTCTAAGTAGAAGTAATGTCCTTCATCATCATTATTTTTATATAACCATAATGATTTTTGATCAGTTGGAGCATTATTTAAAATACAAGAATCTGTTTCATCTTTACAAGTATAGTTACAATCCATTTTTATATATACAATATTACCATTAGATTTATAATAACCTTTTTTAGTAAGTTTAGTTATTTCAAATGTATCTAGATTGGGTTCTGATAGATAGTTTTTATCAATTAAATATTGATATACATTTTCAACAATTTCTTGTACTTCTTGATTTTCACTATCAACTGTTATTTCTTTTTTAGAATCAAATAAAGTATTAGTTTTACCACACCCAGTAAGTATTAATATCATAATTAAAATTATAATTATTCTTCTTATTTTCATATTTAACCCTCCTAGTATATATACATTATATCATAAAAAAGAAGAAACTAATTGGTTTCTTCTTTGAAAAATAGATTTAATCAAAATAATTATATTTTTTTAATTTTTTTATTAAATATGAAAATATTTTTTTATTATAATTCTTTATTCTTATTATTTCATTATCTAGAATTATTACCATATCTTTTTCAGCCACATAATCCTGATTATTTGTTACGTGTAAAAATTTATTTTTGATTCTAACGTTAATATTATTATTTTTCATTTCATATTCAATATTTTCTTTATTTAATATGTTTTTAAAATCCTTAATATTTATTTTTTTTTCGATTTTGATTCTATCATATTTCGACATTTTATTTTTTATTCCATTTATAAATAGAATTAATAATTGACACGTTAAAACTATTATGCACCCTATTATTATGCTATTTTCTATTGACGAAATATTATTACAATTTAAAAGTATAATTAAAATAAAACATACAATAATATAATATACAAATAACAGAATATTGCATGAACTATATTTGATGAAATTGAATTTACTATATATAAGATTTTTGTTTTTTTCATAATTATTATTAATTAGACTTTTTTTACTATTTTTAATTGTTTCAATATTACTAATATTTTCAATTGCTTTTATTACATATTGATGTAATTTATTATAAAACCTGTCGCTCATTTTTTTTATATAAAAGACTGGTAAATTTGATATATATAGTTTCCTTGTTTCTTTTTCATAGATAACTAATACTTTGGATACATTGTCATTTAGTCCTATACTTGAATATAATCCTGATTCTATTATGTTAACAAAACTATCATCTATAATATCTACTTCAATTATTTCAATTAATGCAGAGCCAAAACCATTTATAAAACTTTTATATTTTTGAGATTTTTGTTTGTTTAAATAGTAGCCATCTAACAAATCAATAAAATCTATATCATTTGATGTAGCAAATATTACAAATAAAGGAATACTTGATAATTTGCCCCATGATATTTTTTTTATACATAGAATATATTTGTTTTTAGAATTGTAATTGAATCTATCTATCAACTTAAAACCTTTAGTAATATTGTTTACAAATGTTACAAAATCGTTTTGATTTGATAATTCAAAAATATCATATTTATATTTCATATTTATCACCTATTATTTTTATAATCATTATAATTCAATACTATCCTTTGTAGTAATTAACCACATAATGATGATTTTGTAATTTTACCTTTTTCTATTGTAACATGGCAAAACATATTTGGATCTACTTTTGTTATAGTTATTTTTTTCCCTTGCGATATTGTAGCAGTATATTCAATTTTTCCATTTATTGGAGTGTTATTATTTATGATTTTTGATTTTTTTACTCTTTTTTGGACCGGAATCATTGATAATGTTTTCTCAATCATAGAATCTAATGTTTTTTGTAGAAAAAATGAAATAAATGGCTGATTTTTAATGCTTATATCTGGTGTTAATATATTTTTAGCAACCGTTTTAAGGAATGTTTCTACTATTTCTTCTTTTGTTGAAATCTTATTTGCTTCTTTTCCCAATATAACCTCTTTTGTTGAGTCGAGAACATAAGATATAATTACATTTTCTGCTGTTGGAAAAATTATTGCATGCATTTTAAGAGTATTATTTGTATTAATTAATACAGCTTCTGGGACAAAATTAAATAGTTCATTACCATAATATATGTTAGATCCTACTTGTCCTGCTACCGTCCCTATTACTACGCCTATTATTACTTCCCATAGTTCGCCTTGTAATTCATGTCTATTTATTGGGTTACATCCACAATAATTGTACATATTGTGACCTATTAAACTCTGACCTGTTGAAACGTATACATCAGCATTTAAAAATCTTCCTATTCGAGGATTATAATATCTTGAGTTTAGATAATATAATTCTGTTTCTGTATCATAATAATATGATCTATAACGGAATGGATTTATTGTTCCTAAGTTAATATTACTGTTATCAGTAATATTTTTAATTACTCCCCAACTATCATAATCATATGTTACTATTTCA